>Ga0172379_10003416_pt1 | contig 25357 bp, 25 predicted proteins | sample GrowelOW334metaG_FD_119756 | JGI IMG/M metagenome (GOLD analysis project Ga0172379, IMG submission 119756) | Groundwater microbial communities from an aquifer near a municipal landfill in Southern Ontario, Canada - Groundwater well OW334 metaG | ecosystem: Environmental > Aquatic > Deep...
GAGAGAAATTAAAAGGGTCGAAAAACTCATTAACCAGCGGCCGAGAAAAACATTAAAATGGAAAACTCCCGATGAAGTTTTTGAAGAGCGAGTGTTGCATTAGGAATTAGAATGCAAGTATGCGAAAAGTGGAATATTGTGATATAATATAACTATACAAATAGATTAAAAAGTTATCATATTAAATTATGGGTAGAAAAAGAAAAATACTATTGAAAGAAAAGATTGAAAATTTTTTGCATTCAGAAACCGTTCCGGCGACGGCTACTAAATTATTGCTGGCATCTTTGGCTTTGGGAGGCATAGCTTGCACAGGAGCGGTGCTGCCCATTATCTTCAAAATGATTGAAGGCTTTCGAGATAGTCAAGGAAATCCAGTGAAATATTCCAAAAAGAAAATTGCGAATGCATTGGGAACCCTCAAAAGAAAGAAACTCATAAAAATTACTGAAGAAAAAAACGGAAAGTTTTCCGTGAAACTGACTAATCAGGGAAGAAAGAGGCTGGTGAAAATGTCTCTGGAATCGGTTTTGATACAAAAACCGAAAAAATGGGACGGAAAATGGAGGATTGTGTTTTTTGATATTCCAGTTGAATTCAACCATGCCCGCGAAGCGTTGCGCTATAAAATGAAAGAACTGGGATTTAAACAATTCCAAAAAAGCGTCTGGATAATTCCCTATGAGTGCGAAGATGAAATTTTATTTATCTCAGAAATTTTCGGAGTGGAAAAATACGTGGAAATTATTACCGCAGAAAAAATATTGCATGAAAAAATTATCAGGAAAGCTTTCAGGATATAAAAATATTTCTTTCCTTTCTTTATCCTATCTACATGAATAGATATTCCACTTTTCGCATATGCGAAAAGTGGAATATGCAGGATGGGGATAGCTAAATATCTGAAGCGGATAGATTCATTAAGAATAGAGATAAAGAAAGAGGATATTTTATAAAAAAAGCTTTATTTAGGCTAAAATAAGCTTTTGAAAAATTAAAAAGCTGTTTTATTTTAACTCGCTTTATTTATGAGAAAAAATGTGGTACAATTATCTCAGAAAAAGCGAGTTTCTCGCTGGCGTTTATTTAGTGGGACTAAAGAAAAAATTGAAACATAACAAAAACATTAAACAAGAACAAACATGTTTGTTAATGATTTAGACGTAAAAAAACAAGCAGAATATTTGGGGGTAAGTTTGTGGCGAACGCCAAGCATGTTGTTTATTCTGATGGGAACGATTATAATTATTGTTATGCTTTTGGTTTATTATCTCTTTAAAAATTATAATTCTCCTGAAGCTTTGATCATGAGCGAAGTCGTGATAGTGATTGTTTTAATGAGCATCGGTAATTTTATCATCAGAAATGTGGAAGAAATGGCCAAAATCAATAAGATGAAGTCGGAATTTATTTCCATTGCCTCGCATCAACTAAAAACTCCGCTATCAGAAATTAATTGGGAAATAGAATTGTTGCTCTCCAGAAACATGGAAGGCTTAAATCAAAAACAACTGGAAATTGTCAATAATGTGTCTGATTCCAGCAATAAGATGACACGGTTGGTCAGCGATCTTCTGGATGTTACACGTATTGATCAGGGAAGATTTTTTTTGGAAATGGAAGGTGTTAATATTGCAGAAGCCATCAAAGAGGTTGTGGAAAATAACCAGTTTTTAGCCAAAAATAAAAATATAGAAATTAAATTAAATTTTCCCGAAAATCTGCCCGCAGTATTGGCCGATAAAAAAAAGATCATGATAGTTATCGATAATTTGCTTTCCAACGCTATAAAATACATGAAAGAAAGTGGCAGTGTCGAAATAAAAACTCAGAAAGAAGGGGATGGAGTAGTTGTTTCAGTAAAAGATAACGGTATGGGCATTCCTAAATATCAGCAAGATAAAGTTTTTCAGAAATTTTTCCGCAGCGACAATTCTGGTCGTTATCAGACAACCGGCACTGGACTGGGATTGTATATTGCCAAAAATATTATTGAACAATCAGGAGGAAAAATTTGGTTTGAATCGGAAGAGAATGAAGGATCAACTTTCTATTTTTCCTTGGCAAAATCAGCAGTTTAACTAACTAATTTTTTTAAAAAATATATGAGCGAAGACAAAAAAAGATTGCTAATTGTGGAAGATGATGTGATTCTTCAAAAAGCGTTGCAGGACTTTTTGACTTCCGAGGGATTTGAAACTTTTGTTGCTTCGGACGGAGAAGCCGGTATAAACACCGCAAAAGAAAAAATTCCCGATCTTGTTCTTCTGGATATCATTCTGCCGAAAAAAGACGGATATGAAGTGCTGGCTGAACTGAAACAGGACGAAAAAACCAAGCAGATTCCGATTATTTTATTGACCAATCTCGGGAGTCTGAATGATGTGGAAAAAGCCATTGAATTGGGGGCAACCACTTATCTGGTAAAATCAGACTATAAGCTTGCGGAAGTCGCAAAAAAAATTAAGGAGACCTTAAAAATGATTTAGGAAAAAATCCCGCACTAACTTTTGGATTGAACCGCACAGCGGTTCAGAAAAAATCCATCTCTATATTAATTCTAGTATAAATAATCAATCTGCTGATTACGGTTCAAGTATAAATCAATATTCCAAAAGTTAGTGCGGGATAAAACAAAAACAAAACCACATCTATGAGAATAGACAATGCGCAGCTGAAAAATTTTCTTTTGGATTCAAATCTTATTCCGGAAGATAAAATAAATGATTCCTTGAAGGAGGCGGAAAAAACCAAAAAAAAACTTGAAGAAGTTTTATTGGAGAAAAAACTGATTTCCGAAGTGGATTTGAGAAAAGTTTATGCCTATATTCTAGGCATTCCTTTTGTTGACTTGGCAAAAGAAACCATTGCACCGGATGTTATTAATATCATTCCGGAAGCTATTGCTAAAAAATACAACATCATAGCCTTCGAGAGAAGCGGAACCAATCTTAAAGTAGCCATGTTAAATCCTGATGATCTGCAGACCATTGATTTTATCCGGAAAAAAACCGGATTAAAAATAACTCCCTGTCTGACTTCCGAGGAGGGCGTCAAGGCGGCGCTTAAGCAATATGAAAAAAGTCTTAAAGCGGAGTTCGGAGATATCATTGCCAGTGATTCTCAGGAAATAAAGAGTGCGGGAGTGGAAGAAGATTTGGAAAAAATGGCTCAGGGTCTTCCAGTTATCAGAATTGTCGACACTCTTTTAAGGCATGCAATTCTTCAGTCCGCAAGCGATATTCATATTGAACCGGAAGAAAAAGAATTGCTGGTCCGTTATCGGATAGATGGGATTCTTCATGATGCAATGACCCTTCCTAAAGAGGTGATGCCGGGAATAATTGCCAGAATTAAAGTTTTGTCCAATTTAAAATTGGACGAGCACCGCCTCCCTCAAGACGGAAGATTTAAGATTGAAAGCGATGAATATAAAATTTCCTTCCGGGTAAGTATCTTGCCGGTTTTTGACGGAGAAAAAATAGTAATGAGGCTTCTGGATGAATCTTCCAAAGGACTCACTTTGGAGAAAATAGGCTTGAGTGGAAAGGCGCTGGAAATAATTCATCGGGAAATAAAAAAACCCAATGGAATGGTTTTGGTTACTGGTCCGACCGGATCAGGAAAAACTACAACTCTATATACTATTATGGACATAATCAATACTCCGGATGTGAATATCAGTACGGTGGAAGATCCGATTGAATATCATATGCCCAGAATCAATCAGACTCAAGTTAATCCGAAAATAAATATGACCTTTGCTTTGACGCTGCGGGCATTGCTCCGCCAAGATCCGGATATCATTATGGTTGGGGAAATTCGAGACTCGGAAACTATGGAAATTGCCATTCACGCATCCATGACTGGACATCTTGTGCTTTCGACACTGCATACCAATAGCGCCAGTGCTACTTTGCCTCGCCTTTTAGATATGGGAGCTGAGCCGTTTCTGATTGCTTCAACGGTCAATGTGATTATTGCCCAGCGTCTTGTGCGAAAACTTTGTCCGGATTGCAAAGAAGAATATAAATTGACAGAGAAAGAAATTAAAGCCCTTGGAGAAAGTCTGGACATGGATGAAATTTTGGAATGTCTCAAAAAAACGGAAGAGTTGAAAAAAATCGTCAAAACATCAGATACTTGGCCCAATATAAAATTTTATCGGCCAAAAGGATGTGAACAGTGTTCAAATGAAGGTTATCACGGTCGGACGGGAATTTATGAAGTTTTGGGTGTGGATGAAGATATTAAAAAATTGATTGCAGAAGTGGCCACTTCCAATAAAATTGAAGAAACCGCAAAAGCCAAAGGCATGATTACAATGGCCGAAGATGGATTTTTAAAAGCCATTCAAGGAACAACTACCCTAGAGGAAGTAGTCAGAGTAACTAAACAATAGCTAAGAAAATAATTTATGCCTCAATATATTTATACAGCAAAAAGTTATGATGGAAAAACCAAAGGCGGAACAGCCGATGTTTCGGATGAAAAAGTTTTAGCCCAGCAATTGCGTTCCGAAGGTTATCTCATTACCTCAATTAAGGCGGTTGGAGAAAAAAGAGGGAAAATAAAAATAAATTTTACAAGCTATTTTATGAGCGTTCCCTTGAAGGAAAAGATGATGTTTGCCAGAAATTTGAGAGTCATGATTTCTTCCGGATTGCCGATTTCTAGGGCAATCAATAATTTAGCCATTCAAACACGCAATAAAACTTTCAAAAAAATTCTTTTGGAAATTAATGGAGAATTGCAAAAGGGACAATCGCTCAGTTCTGGCTTGGCCAAGTATCCCAGAGTTTTCAATCAACTGTTTGTCAGCATGATCAGAATAGGAGAAGCGAGTGGAAATTTGGAAGAAATTTTGGAAATAGTAGCTAAACAGCTGGAAAAAGAACATGAATTATTAAGCAAAGTCAGGGGTGCAATGATTTATCCATCGGTAATTATTTTAGCTATGGTAGGCATTACTATTTTAATGCTTACCTACATTTTGCCGCAAATTATGGGTGTTTTTAAAGATATGGACGTCAAGCTTCCAAAATCTACGCAAATAATCGTGGGTATTAGCGATTTTATGACAAATCACAGTATTTTTGTAGCCCTTGCTATGGTTTTTTTGATTGCATTCTTCATATTATTTGGGAAATCAAAAACCGGTAAAAAAGCTTTCAGTTTTTTGGTAATCAGGTTGCCCGTTGTCGGCAGTATTGTGGTAAAAGTCAATTGCGCGCGTTTTTCTCGCATTTATAGTTCGCTTCTGCGGAGCGGTGTTACAGTAATAGAAGCGCTGAATATTATTAAAGACACTTTATCCAATTATTATTATAAAGAAGCGATAAAAAAAAGCGTCGAGCAAGTCCAAAAAGGAACAAATCTCAGCACTATTATCGTAAAATATCCCAAGTTATTTCCGGTATTGGTTCCGCAAATGATTGAAGTGGGAGAAGAAACCGGAAAAACAGAAGAAGTGCTGGGAAAATTGGCTGAGTTTTATGAAGACGAGGTGGATCAAATCACGAAAAATCTTTCTTCCATAATCGAACCGGTGCTGATGATTATTATTGGAACAGCAGTCGGATTTTTCGCAGTGGCCATGCTCCAGCCGATGTATAGCTTAATGGACAATATAAAATAAAAATGCCAAAAGAAAAAAGGAAAAATTCGGGGTTTACTCTCGTTGAAATGCTGATTTTTATTTTTATTTTTTCTGTTATTTCGGTAACTTTTTATTCAACATGGACACTTGGCACCCGGTATATTATTTTCGTGAAAAATCGATTCACAGCTCTGTCTCTTGCAAATGAAAAAATGGAGGTAGCGCGGAATTTGGCATATGGCAAGATTGCGCATACGGGATCTACTCCTCCTGGCAATATCCACCAAGACGAATATGTTATGCATTCGGGAAAAGAATTTCATGTTCGTACCCGCATTCGCAATGTAGACGATCCATTGGACGGAACACTAGGTGGAAGTCCAAACGATACTGATTTTATCGACTATAAAAATGTGCGCGTAGAAGTTTCTTGGGACAACGATGCAGGCAGTGTAGTGCTGGCTTCACGGTTTGTGCCGCAAGGAATTGAGAGCTCTGCTGCCAACATGGGAGTGTTGGTAGTTAACGTCTTTAGCGATCAAAGTGGTAGTAATATTTCCGGAAGTACTGTTCAAGTTACCAATTCCGACACCGGATTTAGTGAAACCAATAATACGGATAGTTTTGGGAGGCTTATGCTGGTAGGCTTATTGGAATCAAATCAAAAATACAAAGTCACTCTTGTTAAAAATGGATATGAAGCAGTGGAAACTTTTCCGCCCTATCCAAATACTGGCTATAATCCTACGGATATGAATACTTCCGTAATAAAAGAGTCAGTAAACACTATCAGTATTATTCAAAATAAATTGGCAGCGCTTAGCGTGAAAACATCCAATTATCTTGGACAAACCGCAGGTAATATCAAATTTTACTTAAAAGGAGGTCGAAAAATGGGAATGGAATATGCTCCGCCGAACGATCCGGTGTATAAACTAGATTCTCATACTGAAACCGGATCTGATGGAGAAAAAGATTTTGGTTCAGTTAGTCCAGGCCAATATGAGTTCGTGTTGGAAGAACCCGGATATACCATAATCGGAATGGATCCGATTTCTCCAATAACTCTTCCATCCGAACAATCAATCAATATCAATGTAAAAGTCAGTCCGAATAATGAAACGGCGTTGCTGGTGAAAATTCAAAAAGACGCAACCAACATGATTCCCGGAGCAAGTGTTCATCTCACAAATTCCAATGGATATGACACAACTATTACTACTGGAAATGATGGGATGGCTTTTTTCCCGGATGTGGAAACGCCTGCGTTTGCGGAAGGAGAATATGATCTTTCAATTACTGCGGTTGGATATCAAGATCATTCTGGAAAAGTTAATGTCAGTAAAAACAATTTAAAAGTAGAGGAAGTAATTATGCTAGCGTCTTAAAATATGAAAAATAATTGGGAGCAGAAAAATTATAAGGGGATGAGTCTCGTGGAAATGATTATTGCGATTGCCATTTTTTCCATTGGCATGGCAGGATTCACCGCGTTATTTTCCTTTTCATGGAAACAAAATAAGTATGTAATGGAAATGGGACAAACAACTATGGCAGCTTCGCAGGGAATGAATAAAATAGTTCAATATTTGCGCGAGGTCAGGCAAGGAGATGATGCATCTTATCCGGTAATTTCCGCGGACGACAATGATTTAATTGTGTTTGGCGATTATGATAAGGATGGAATTACTGAGCGGCTGCATTTTTATAAGTTAGCCAATGGAACGGATATAATAATGGGAATTCGCAAGCCGTCAACCAGTTTGCCAAAAACATACGCGGCTGGAGATGCTTCAACGCAAATAATCGCTTCCCATATCGTTAACAATGCTACAACCCCGATATTTGCCTATTATGACGGCAATTATCCGGAAGACAGCGTAAATAATCCGGTTGCCACGCCAGCGGTGCCTCCCAATGTTCGGTTGATACGCATAGATTTGCATATAAATATCGATCCGAATCGTCCGCCGGACAATGTTCAAATCCAGTCATTTGTTGAGATTCGGAATCTCAATGATCATGACCGGTTTGGCGTCTAAATTATCTTATGTGGAAAAATATTAAACAAAAAAAAATTAATTTCAAAGGCTCTGCGATAGTGTATGCCTTGGTTATCATGGCGGTAGTATTAATACTGCTGACGTCTATTATTAGATATGTCGCTTCACAAATGAAATTCAGCGCCAATCGCGTAGAAAAAGAAAGAGCTTTTCAAGTGGCTGAGGCGGGAGTTTATTATTATCGATGGTATCTTGCGCATGAAACTGCCGGCATGACTACTCAACAATTGGGCACATTTTGGGCAACAGCACTTGGTGTGGGCGGTGCGGATGAAGTTGAATACAAGGATCCGGAAACCGGAGAAGGAATCGGACATTATAAAATTGAGGTTACTATACCAAACCCTTCATCGACCATTGCTATCGCAAAAGTTACCGGATGGACAGACAAAGCACCGGCAACAAAGCGGATAGTACAAGTAAGATTCCGCCGCCCTTCATGGAGTGAATATATGTTTTTAGTAGATGCCTTTGTTAATTTTGGAACTGGATCAGAAGTATTTGGAAAAGTACATTCCAATATCGGCGTACGATTCGATGGCATTGCGCATGATTCAGTAACTAGCCTCGTTCCTTCTTTTGATGATCCAACTCACTCTGATCATAATTTAGAATTTGGCGTGCACACGCATCGAAATATTCCTCCCGCAACCGGAGTAAATGACAGTTTTCGTCCCCAAGAGGCTCCGCCCAATACGGTTTCGAATAGATCTGGGCCAGGGGATGCTTTTCAAGGAGGAAGGCAATTTCCAGTTTCAGTAGGAGGGTTTAATGATGTGCTGACGGATTTGGATAACATGGAAGATGTGGCTAATGGAGAATCATTGGGTGGTGGCCAAAGCGGAACCTTCGGGGGTGGAGATACTTATGGCAGAAGGATAATTTTGAAACCGGACGGATATTTTGATATTTGTCGAGTAAGATTATATGATACCGCAACTCTGGCTATTGCCAGTACTAATGGGTATAGAAATAATGCTAATAACGGAAATTGTTCAAGTTGTAGCGGATCGTGTTTATCCACATATCCAATTCCCAATAATGGAGTAATTTTTGTAAAAAACAATGTTTGGGTGGAAGGCACTGTCAATAATCGCCGCGTAACCATCGTCTCTTCCAACCTCAATAGCGCTTTATCAAACATTTATCTTGGAATCAACAATCTTCTTTACACCATTACTACGGGCACAAATCCTGATACGATTGGGTTAGTGGCTAGATCACATGTGCAAATTATCAGAAATTGTCAATCTGATTTGGTGATTGATGGCGCGCTTTTGGCTCAATCGGGAAAAGTTTGGCGTAGCAATTATAGTGATAGCAAAAGCAAGCTGGTTATTAATGGAGCGATTGCATCATTTTTGCAAACGGGTTTCAATTATGGTTCATCGTACGGTTTCAATACGCGCCAGTATAATTTCGACAAAAATTTGGTAGATTTTCCTCCGCCGTATTTTCCAACTAAAACGGAATACGCCATAGATTTATGGGAAGAGATATAATCATTGTAACATTTTAACATCCAAACATTTTAGCAAAGCATGTTTCAAATAAAAAAACTCTATGTTAAAATGTTAATATGCTAACATGCTCAAATGTCATATGAATTTTCTCAATAAAAAAATTTTTAGGTTTTCCAAAGACGCTTTCGGATTGGATCTCAGCGATCTTTCGGTAAAAATAGTGCAATTGGAAAAAAATGGCACAGAATTCAAAATGCTCAGTTTGGGAGAATCTGAAATTCCTCCAGGAAGCGTTTCTGACGGAGAAATTATATTAAAAGAGAATGTCGTTGCTGCCATTAAAAAGGCTTTGGAGAAAGCAACGCCCAAAAAAATAAAAACAAAAAAAGTTATCTGTTCCTTGCCTGAATCAAAAGGGTTTCTGCGGATCATAAGCCTGCCTTTCATGGATGAGCAGGAAATCAAAGAGGCTATCAAATGGGAAATTGAAGCTAACATTCCTCTTCCCCTCGAACAAGTATATTATGATTGGCAACTCATCGGCAAAGGGCTAAAAAAAGAAAAAAATAAGATAGAGATATTGGTAGTGGCTATTTCCAGAAAAACAGCCGATCAATTCCTGGAGGTTTTGGATGCCGCAGGCTTGGAACCGATAGGCATGGAAATAGAATCAATCGCTCAAGCCAGAAGCTTGGTAAATAAATCGGCAACAGATGAAACCGTGCTGGTGGTTGATATCGGAGACCGAAGGACGAGCTTCTCTATTTTAACCGACAACATTCCTTGCTTCACTTCCAGTATGGCACTTTCGGCGCAATATCTAACGGACGCTATTTCCAAGACTCTCAATATCAGTTTTGAAGAAGCGGAAAAAATGAAAATTCAATATGGAATCGGATCAGCTTCAGAAAAAGATGAGATTTTTCGGTCAGTGGAACCTGTTTTGGAAAGTTTATATTTGGAAATAAAAAAAACCGTGGATTTTTATTTGGAAAATTTAAAATATTCTCCATCTGTAAATAAGATTATTCTTTGCGGAGGGGGATCCAATACCAAAGGGTTGAGTGAATATATTTCGGAAAAATTAGGACAAAAAATAGAAGTAGGATGCCCTTGGACAAATTTTAATCTGAAAAAACAGCCTCCAAACATCAAAAGCGATAATGCTATACGGTATTCAACCGCTGTCGGGTTAGCAATTAAAGGATCAAGTTTAGAAACATATGATTGTAATCATTGATCTTCTTCCAGAAGAAAGGAAAAATAATATAAAAGAGAAAAATCTTTTCTTGCTTGTAATTAAGCAAGAGATTCTCTTCACTTTCTCTCTCATCTTCTTTATTGCCTTTATGATGAGTTTGAATTTTATCCTAAAGTTCCAGCATGACAGTTCAATGGTGGTATCTTCTGACGAGCAAACGTTAAAAAAATACGAAGAACTGAAAAAATATGAAGAAAAATTCAAAGATATCAATAAAAAAGTCATGACTATTTCGGATGTTTACGCAAAACATTTGATTTGGTCCAGTATTTTTTACAAATTAAGCAACGCTATTCCCGAAGGAGTAACTCTAAACCGTTTGGCAACCAACGATTATCAAATCAGTATTGTTGGAAAGGCGAATAAGAGAGACGATTTGCTTAAATTTGAAGAAAATATGAGTAATCTGGATTGTTTTACGGATGTGAACACGCCACTTTCAAATTTGGTCGTCAAAGAAAATGTTGATTTTCAAATGGATTTTAAAATAAAAAAAGAATGTTTAAAATAAATGAAATTTTTATTTAAATACAAAATAATCTTTGCCAGCGTTGCCTACCTAGGTGTTATCTGGGCGTCTTTTTTCTTTATTATAAGTCCCTTAATCGGGCGAGTGATTTCAGAGGCGAACAAAACCCAAGAAGATATTTTGGATAGGGAAAGTGAAAAAAAGAGAATGGAAGACTTGCCTAAACTCAAAGGACAATATGAAATGGTAACAAGTGAAGAAAATAAGATTAAAATTTCTCTAACCAAGGATAAAGCTATTAATTTGATCAAAAGTTTGGAAACTCTGGCAGATAAAACCGGTAATAAGATTTCCATTGCAATAGATGAAAAAACTCCGGTCGTTGTTGGAAAAAATTCTACTGATAAAAATGCTAAAAAAACAAACATAGTCGACGACCTCCCGAAACTCAACTATTTGAAATTAAAAATAACGCTGGTCGGAAATTATAATGACATGGTTAATTTTATGACTAAATTGGAGAACCTCGATTATTATTCCGACGTTATTTCTATCAGTATCAGTCAAGGGGAACCTTTGGAAAATTCGTCCGAGAGGGATTTATTTGGAAAATTAAATCCTCAATCAGCGGAGAAGGTCAAATCCAATTTATTGAAATCGGAACTGGCGGTATTATTTTATTTAGAATAAAATGAATATTAAAAAAATTTTTAAAACTAAAAATGTCAAAATAAATCCAAAGAAATTTTTTCAATTTGCTTTTTCTTGTTGGAGAAAAAATTCCAATCGTATTTTCATCTTTTCTTTGATAGTTTTTTTGGGAATCGGAATTTATATTTGGTATAAAAATGTGTATAAATTTCAGTGGAGTGAAACCCGGAAGTTGGAATATATCAATTCAAGGAATAAAAGCATAAATCTTCAAGAAGAAAAATTTAAAGCAGTTTTGACTGAAATAGAAAAAAGGCGGATGAATTTTAATATTGAGCAAAATAAAAGTGATTTATCTGCGAATAATGCCGGTAAAACGCCAAAAAGTACAGGCGCAACCGAATCTAGTTTAATAAAAAAGGGCGGGGCGACGGTCAATGACAATCAATCTTCAACGCTCACACCTGTTCCTGTTGATACCGGCGGAGTGGCGAACGATAAAAATAACGCTCCATTTCAACCGATTAAAGATATTTTTAAATGAAATTAATCTAGTCTCAGTTCTTTTTGAAAGGAGGTGATTAATCTTGAAAATCAAGAAAATAACTAAGTCTGCAGGAAATTCCTGCAAATGCAAAACTTCTTGCTGAAGCCAAAAAGTTGGTTTTCAAAAAGAAAAGAGGCATTTTCCAAAAAATGGAAAACGCCTCTTTAAAATGCCAAAGGTAAATATCGTGCGCCCTGAGGGATTTGAACCCCCGACCTTCTGGTTCGAAGCCAGACACTCTATCCAGCTGAGCTAAGGGCGCATTAAGAAATCTGCAGGGGGGCGAGTACTGGGAATTGGACCCAGGTCCCAGGTGCCACAAACCCGTGTTCTACCATTGAACTATACCCGCCACTCTATAGACTTCTTTTTTTAGTTTAAATTTACTTTTCGCTTTTTCCGCCCAAGGCGGATCAGCCTCGGGCTGAAACTTTTTTGTGTCCTCGCAAGGAATCGGACCTTGATCTAGAGCTTAGAAGGCTCTCGTTCTATCCACTGAACTACGAGGACATTTTTTAACTACTTACTGTGCACTGGGAGGGAATCGAACCCACGACCGTTTGCTTAAGAGGCAACTGCTCTACCGACTGAGCTACCAGTGCTAAGTTTTCAATTAAAAATAACATCTGCAATGATAACAAAATAAGACGATTCAGTCAATGGTATTAGGGTATTTTGTTAGCTTTTTTGTATTGATTCCATTGATCTTTAGACCAATCTTTTGGTTTTGTTGTAAATTTTTCCTGACCAGGATGAGGAAATTTATCAGGTGAGGCATAATTGCTATTGAAAATATCGTTAATTATTTCAGCGCCATTTTTGTCTGTTACTTTCTGGGTAAAAGTGGCTTTCATTGAGCCGTCGGGATTTCTTTCCAGGATACGCGGACCGTCAATTTCTGTTTTTCTTCCGTCATCAGTTCCATAAAACTGGAAAACCAATTCTGTTCCATTAATTTGAGTTTGAATCAAAATATATCCCAGGGTATTATTAGTGAAACGTAAATCGGGGCGGGGGATATAAACAGTCGCATCCATTCCTTGCGGATTATAATAAGATACCGGATAAGCATGATTTTTTCTGGCAGTGATTTTCAGTCCGGAATTAATAGCAGCCCGAAAAGCGGTAGTGGAAACTTGGCAAATTCCTCCCCCAAATTCCGGTTCAGTTTTGTCCAATTTGATTACCAATTCAGGAAGATATCCATGTTCTCCATCCACCGGACCCAAAATTTTCACAAAAGAAAATTCTTCCCCGGGTTTTATCAGGATGCCGTTGAATCTTTGTGTTCCGACATTAATATTGAATATTCTGTTTTTCGGAGAACCTTTGAAATTTGATTTTCCTTCACCGATGAGGGATGTTATTCCCAAATCATTGATGCTATTTTCAGTTATGTGAGGCTTTATTTTTTCTGAAACCAAATCAATTTTCAATTCAGGCTGCAGATTATCGGATGATAATGTTTGGATTATTTTTTTTGCGCTCTCATCGATATTGAGACTATATCCGTCTTGAGCTAAGGCGAAAGCAATAACCTTTCCATTTTCGGATGAAAATTTCGCATCTATTGGATCCTTGTTTATTTTTCGCGACAAATCTTCCAAGAAGGCTTTTATTTTTTCTTCCGAAAAATATGCAGAGGCATCTTTTTTAACATGGATACTTTGGCGCATAGTTATAGTCAGGCGGCAAACCAATGGATTAGAGGGGCAATAATGAATATTTTCTATTTCTGAGCGGTAGGCAGGTGTTATTTTTAAAGAAGAATGCACTTGTATCCATTGAGAAATTTCTTCACTAGTAATGGGTTCAGTCTGACTCTCTATGATTAGATCCAGCTTGTTTATTGTTGAAGGTAAGATTTCCAAAACGGAAACCGCCTCTCCTTTAGCAGAGAAGAGGGAAATAGTAAAAAAAAGAGACATTAAAAATAAGAAAATAATGAGTTTTCGCATACAACAAGAATAACCTAATTTCTTCATTCCTACAAGAAAACCCCACCCTGGCGAAATGTCAGGATGGGGCTGAAAAAAATAAATGTTTTAAAAACCTCTAACCTGAATTTTCTTCACTTTGTTACTGGCGGCTTTCGGAAGGCGGATAGTCAAGATGCCATTTTTGAGCGAGGCTTCCGCTTTTTCGGAAATAATATCTACCGGCAAAACTACCGAGCGGGAAAATTGACCCCAATAGCATTCCTGGTAATAATAATTGTCTGAGCTGACAATTTCTTCATTCTTTCGTTCTCCCTTTATGGTCACCATGTCATTGTTGATAGCTACATCCAAATCTTCCGGTTTCACTCCTGCGATAGTGGACTTAACCACGATTTCATTTTCAGTCTGATAAACATCAATTGTCAGCTGGCCTTCTGAATCTCCGGACCAGTCGTCATTTTTGGCAGGGCTTGTATTCATTATCATTTCTGACTCTTCCTCGCGAGAGAATACCGGCATGGAAGTTTTGTTTTCATTAGTTTCTCCTGACCCCACAATTCGGTCGAAAAAAGACTGTTTAGTTTTTGACATATAATTTTTGACAGTTAATTTTTACTGATTTTATTATAATTTAAAAGATAAAATTAGGCAAGAACAAATTACAAGATGCGTTCCAAGGCAAGGAAATTATAAGCTAAATGAATGAGCAAATTAATGGCAATGATTTTCCAAATTATTCTTAATTTTCCGTGGCGGTTGGCGGAAATAATATATCCGGCTATCAAAGCAGTGATAATATGAACCAAGGCAACGCCAGCCAAAGGCTTTAAGTCGTTGATTAATTTTATTCCTGATTTTGAGTAGAGTAGTAAGAATTCAGTGGCGGCAAAACCCAATCCGACAAAAGCGGAGTTCAATAAGAGAATGCCGCGAGAAGGTAAAGATCCAATTTTTTTATAAATAATGGCGAACTTAAAAATTTCTTCAATAAAAGCTCTTCCAATAAATAAAAAAATAGCCAACCGCCAAGTACTAACGGGCAAATTTTCTCCTAAAGAATAAAGAAAAAATTCCACTACCAAAGAGCCGAAAGCGGCGAGGAATCCCAGAAAAAATGATTCGATTAATTTTGGCATAAAATTATTTTTTTATTTCTGCTGCCCCTTCAATTTTATCGGAAAAAGAAATTTCTTTGGCATGGGCCAAGTTTTTCAAATCGTCAGCCAAACTTTCTACAAATTCTCCCTGCTCTTTTTTTGGATTGAGAATTAACTCGGAAATTTCTTCATAAAGCTTCACGCCTTCTTCCGCTTTCAATTGGCGCATTTTGGAAATAATTTCAATCAAAGTGATGCCATCTTTTTCTGTATTTTTATCTGAAAATTCCGCATCTATTTTCGGCCATTCACAAATGTGAACCGAAACAGGGGATTCGGATTGTTTCACAAATTGCTGATAAAGTTCTTCGGCGATGTGCGGGAGAATCGGAGCAAAAAGTTTCACCACCGTTTCCAAAACTTGATTCAAAGCGAATTGCGCCGATAATTTATTTTTTTCATCCGTGCCATACAGTCTGCCTTTGATGAGTTCAATATAATTATCCGCCAGTTTGATCCAAAAAAATTGTTCCAGCGCAATTTTAGCTTTCGCAAATTCAAAATTTTCAAATTGTGCTGTCGCGCTTTCAATCAAATCTTGCAGTTCGCCCAAAATCCAAGCGTCTGACGGATGCAAATCTTTTCGCTTTAAAATAATTTTTTTGTCATAGCCTTCCAAATTCATGGAAACAAAACGAGCCACATTCCAAAATTTGATCAAAATCTTTTGTCCGGCTTTGATGTCGTCTTCGGAAAATCTCAAATTCATTCCAAGCGTGGCTCCGCAAGACCAGAAACGCAAAGCGTCCGCACTGTATTTTTCAATCATGCTGTCGGCAGTCACATAATTATTCAAAGATTTGCTCATTTTGTTGCCGTCTTTAGCTAATCCCCAGCCGGAAATCATCACTTCTTTCCACGGCAAAGTGTTGGTGTGTAAATGAGATTTGGTCAAAGTATAGAAAAGCCAAGTGCGGATAATTTCAAAACCTTGCACGCGCAAATTCATCGGATAAATTTTTTCCATCAGATTTTCTTTTTCTTTCCAGCGCGCATTTATTAAAGGCGTGACGGAAGAAGTCATCCAAGTGTCCATCACTTGCATTTCGCCAACGATTTTTTCGCCTTTGCATTTCGGACAAATTTTATTCTTCGGCAGATTTTCGCGCGGATCGATCGGCAATTCATCATCACTAGCCAAAATTATTTCTCCGCAATCTTGGCAATGCCAAAGAGGGAATGGCACTCCAAAAAAACGGTCACGAGAAATGCACCAATCCCATTTGAGGCCGTCAATCCAATTATCCAGATGGACTTTCATAAATTCCGGATGCCATTGCAATTCTCCGCCTCTTTTTTTTAACTCTTTTTTTAAATCCAATATTTTGGCAAACCATTGCTCGGTATCTATATATTCCACATCAGTTTTGCAACGTTCATGAACAAAAACCGCGTGTTTTGTCCGTTCTAATTTAACTAACGCTCCGGCATTTTTCAAATCTTCAATTATTTCCTGTCTTACAGCCAGAGTTTTTTTATTTTCATATTTTCCTGCCTTATCAGAAAATTTTCCATTAGGCAAAATTAAATTAACTGGCTTGGCTTCAGGGTGGCGGGAAAGCCATTCGACACATTCATTTCCTCCAAAACTGCAATAATAAACTACTCCAGAGCCATAATCCATGTCCGTTTCTTCATCAGCACTCAGTGGAATTGCTGCGCCTGTTAGAGGCATTTTTATTTTTTTGCCGATAAGATGTTTGTATCGCTTGTCATCAGGATGAACAGAAATTCCCATGCAAGCGGGAAGCAATTCCGGCCTGGTAGTGGCAAAAACCAATTCTTCTCCAGTTTCAGCAATGGCCTTAATATAAACTAAATTACTTTCTTTTTCTTCCGCTTCCAAGTCAGCTTGAGCTAAAGCAGTCTGGCAGGTTGTGCACCAAAGTGTTGGTCTTTTTGCGCGATAAATTCTTTTCTTTTCAAACAAATCCAAAAAAGATCTTTGGGAAATTTTTTGTGACAGGGGATTGATGGTGGAATAAAGAAGCGACCAATCAATGCTCAAACCCAAACTGCGCCAAAGTTTTTCATAAACTTTCCCGCCTTCGCGAGTTTCTTTGAGGCACATTTCCACGAATTCTTTTCTGGTAATTTTGGATTTGTCCACTTTATATTTTTTTTCCACGAATCTTTCCGTCGGCAAGCCGTTGTCGTCAAAGCCCATCGGATAAAAAATATTTTCGCCTTTCATTCTGTGGTATCTGACAATAATTTCCGCCTGAGTATAGCTCATGGCATGGCCGGTATGCAAAAAATCGGAACTGATGTAAGGCGGAGGAGTGTCAATGGAAAAAGTCGGCTTTTTTGAAGCCGGATCAAATTTGTATATTCCTTTTTCTTCCCAAAAATCCTGCCACTTCTTTTCGGCTTCTTTGGGAGAATAAATTTTTGAAATTTCCTTTGTTTCCATAACAATTATCACTATTTTTCGGATATGTTCATACTATCAAAAAAGCTCCTGAACTTCAAGCTAAAAGTCTCTTAATGATAAAATTTCTACGTTCATAGAAAATTAATATTCAAATTAAGATAAAATAAAAAAACGGCAGGGGGTCTCTGCCGTTTATCGGATTAAATTTTTTCTAAGATTTTTGGAAGTATTTCCAAAGTATTGATAACGCTATATTCTGCTGTTCCAAGCAAGGCCTGATAATCCACAGAATTGAAGCGATCAATCAATATGCCTCCCATTCCAAGACTTAAAGGACCATAGACATCTTTGTCCAGCTGGTCGCCAATAAAAATTGTTTCATTCGGCTCGATGTGATTATTTTCCAAAGCTCTACAATAAATTTCAATGGAAGGTTTGCGATAACCAATATCAATGCTGAAAAGGGTATGGCTAAAAAATCGCAAAAGGCCGAATCGCTCCAAATCCCACAGGTGCATTTTTGAGGGAAAGCAGGTATTGGATACAAGGCCAATATACAAATTCATTTCTTTCAATTGTGAAAGCGTCGGCAAAGCATCCTGATAAATTTCTGCTCCGCCGCAGTTTACGGAATAATAGCGGTAAAAATCTTCCATCAGTTTCTCAAATTCGCCGATTTTTCTACAAATTATGGCTAGCTCGCTGGAGAAAACTTTCCAAAGACTGAACTCCCTACGCCAAAACTTAGCGTCTTCTCGAGCCTTATACTCTTTCATTTCAATCTTGTCGAAGACTTCTTCCGATAACCATTTAATATTATTTCTTCTTCCATATGCCCGGCAGCTTACCAAAAAGCTTTCCGGCGGCGTGTAGTCTATTAAAGTACCGCCCATATCAAATAAGACTGCTTTAATTTTTTTCATTAGCAACTCCTTTTTAAAATAACTGGTTTTTATTTTCGAAATAACAAATTATCACAAAAATAATTATTTGTCAATTCAAATTATAAATTTTTTATTTCAACTTCAAATTCGCGTCGGCTTCGATTTTTTTCCAATTGTTGAACGCGGATTTTTTTTGCTGGGCGTTCATTTTTTGCCAGCGAAAGAATCCGGCGGCGGCAATCATTGAGGCATTGTCCAAAGAATATTTTATTTCAGGAAGAATATATTTAATTTTGTTTACCCCGTTAAATTTCTGCACAGCAGAACCACCGTTGGTGGATTTAACTGGGTGAAATTTTTTCTTAATCGCTTCGCCCAGTTGTCGGCGCAATTCTTGGTTAGCAGAAACTCCGCCGGCCAGCATAATGGTTTTTGGATGAAATTTTTCTGCCGCTTTCAAAGTTTTGGAAACGAGGACATCTATGACCGATTGCTGAAATTCGTGAGCCATCGCTGCGACATAATTCTTGTCATTAAGTTTGTTCGGATGTTTTCTCGCCCCGTTAAATTCCCGCGTAACGGGACCGCCTTTAGCGGATTTAACGGGGTAAATATCATATAATACCGCAGTTTTCAATCCCGAAAAAGAAAAGTCAAAATTTTTCTTGTTCATCATTGGTCTCGGTAAATTAATTTTGAATTTTGAATTTTGAATTTTGAATTTATTTGAGATTTGAGATTTGAGATTTGAGATTTCCATTGCCTTTCGGGCAATGGCTGGTCCTCCTGGGTATCCCAATCCCAAAATTCTTGCCACTTTATCAAAAGCTTCGCCTGCGGCGTCGTCCAGTGTTTGACCGACAATTTCATAATGCAAATGTTTTTTCATTAGAACCAATTGCGTGTGTCCGCCAGAAACCACAAGGCAAAGTATGGGAAAAGAAATTTTTGGATTTTTGGATTTTTTAATTTGTTTGGAATTTGTTTCTTGGGATTTGGGATTTACGCCAATGAAGTTGGCGTATATATGTCCTTCAATATGATGAATTCCTAAAATTGGTTTTTCCCAAAAAAAAGAAAGCGTTTTGGCGGCGCTAACGCCGATGAGAAGGGCGGGGATTAGTCCCGGTCCTTGTGTCACGCATAGCAAATCAATTTCGGAAATACTAACTCTGGCTTCTTCCAAAGTTTTTTTCAAAACCGGAACTATATTTTTCAAATGTTCGCGCGCAGCCAGGTTGGGAACGACTCCGCCCCACTTGGCGTGTAGTTTCACTTGCGAAGAAACGACATTCGCGAGCACTTTCAAATCGCCGTGATCTGCCTTTATTACAGAAGCGGCGGTTTCATCGCAAGAAGTTTCAATTCCTAATATTATCATCCCAGTAGTAGTCCGCCTAAAATAAATTATTAATTCATAAAGGCGATTTATATTAAACGGATTAGTAAGCTCAATAAGACCCTTATATATTTGGCGGATCACTACTGGGCATAGGTTATATAAAAAATGCTTGATTTATGGGATAATCAGCATTATCATTAGGTTAGTGGAATTAATTCGCTTAAAGACTCTTATATTGTGAAGAAAAAAGCCAAAAAAGTCAAAGATATGGATGATTCTGAGCTGATAAAGCTTATCCGGAAAGACAATTCGGAGCTTTATCGCGAAGTCGTTAAAAGGTACCAAAAAAAGCTCTTTTCCTATATTTATCGTTTGGTTGGCAACAAGGAAGAAACAGAAGATATCCTCCAAAATGTTTTTGTGAAAACATATATCAGTTTGAAAAGTTTTGATTTGGAAAAAAAGTTTTCTTCTTGGATTTATCGCATCGCTCACAATGAAGCAATTAATTTTTTGAAAAAAAGAAATAAAAGACGACTGATTTCTTGGGAGGATATCGCTTCCACCAAAGATAAAATGGAAACTAAAAGTGAAGAGCTGGATCCGTTGGATATTTGGCTCCGAAAAGAAACCAGAATTGAAGTGCAAGGAGCTTTGGAAAAGTTGCCGGAAAATTATCAGCAAGTTTTGATTCTTCGCTATTTTTCCGAAAAGTCATATTCAGAAATCGGGAAAATAATTAAAAGTCCGGCCAATACCGTGGGGACTTTGATAAATAGAGCTAAGAAAAAACTGGTGGAAGTTGTTTCCTATGCCAGAGGCCTTGATTAATTTTGCAATATCTGCTAAAGTTTATCCTGTCGCTTGAGCGGCTTTTATATTATTCCAAAATTGTGCTATTTTAAATTTATAATGTTTGCATAAAAAAATAATGCCGCGTTCGTCTAGTCTGGTCTAGGACGCCAGGTTTTCATCCTGGAAATCATGGGTTCGAATCCCATACGCGGTACTGCGAAAAATTCACAAAATCCTCACGGGAAGGATTTTGTTCATCTCGCAGCGCCGCTGTGATATAATCGATATGTGATTTTTCGCAGTCGGGCGATGGACGCGAAGCGGACATTTTGCGCGACAAATAAAAATAAAATGCAATTTTATTATGCCTATGTTCTTCAAGAGATTGTAAGTAAAAGTTTGTATATTGGTTTTACAGCTGATCTGAGGAAAAGAATAAAAGGACATAACTCTGGAGATACAAAGACGACAAAAAAGGGAAACTATAAATTAATCTATTATGAAAGTTATCTCAATAAAGCGGATGCTTTGGGAAGAGAAAAGTTTTTGAAAGGCGGATCAGGAAGAAAGTATTTAAATAAACAGTTAGCGCATTATTTTAAGGAAAATGTTTAGTATTGGTTAAAGTCGGAGTGAGGAGGAATCCCATACTAAAGAGTTATAAAGTTTACCCTGTTAAATCCCCGCTAAGCGGGGTCCTGCTACGCAGGAATTTAACTGGGTGAAAAGTTATCAAGTTGAAGGTTATTTAAAAATATAAAATAAATTTTTTGTAGACTTTAGCTCTCCGGCGTAGCGCAGCGGTAGCGCAGGTGCCTGTTAAGCACTTGGTCGTAGGTTCTGCGCCTGAGGCGCATCCGCCTTTGGCGGAGAATCCATAATTTAAAAATATCATAAAGCTTTCTGCTCCGGCGTAGCGCAGCGGTAGCGCAGGTGCCTGTTAAGCACTTGGTCGTAGGTTCGAATCCTACCGCCGGAGCAAAGAGCTGTATACGATATCAAAAGGACTGTTTAATGTTTTATTTAAGCGGTCTTTTGTGGGTTCGAACGCTTTGTTTTCAGCTCGTGCCAAAAGCAAGCAACTTTTAAAGGCTTCAATCGATTTTTTGCTTGTAACAGTGAGTTTTTTGGCTGAAACGGTTAGGTTCGAACCAAATTCATAAAGAAGCTCTTTCTTCTGTTCAACAGTGCCATTTTTAATAATGAATTGTATCTCGCTCATTAAGTTGAAATCTTTTTTTGCTTCACTCATCCAATCAATATTGTTATCAGACATCTTAAGCTCTAGCAAAGACAATTCATATCTTAATTCTTTTTGAAGTTTATCGAAATCAGTATTTTCTTCTGGACTGTAATCGTTAGAAATCCGAAGCATTGTTAACCTCTTCAATCTATCTTCAAGAGATTTTTTCTCTTGCTCAAAGTTTCTCTGGGCGTTAATGCTGTCCTCCAACGCCTCATCTTTCACTTTTCCTATATTATCAATGCACCATGCTGAAAGTTCTTTGCTAATGGCAATGTTCTCCATATCAGCGAGGAGTTGCGCCTCAAGACTCTTTTCCTCAATGCCACTATCCGGGCAATTCGTTCGGTGTTTTTTGTTATTAATGCAGTAATAGAAAATATATGTGAGGAAAGTCGGCTTTGCCATTCGGCTAATAGGCAAGTTGCACGATGGACAACTGCTTGTGTTTAGATGAGAAAACTTTTTCTTACAGGAAGAACAGATAACCTGAAATTTAAAGTCGGTAGATAAGTTTCCACCGCATGTGCCACATTTAGCGAAATAATTATAAACTGCTCTTCTATTCGTAATTCTTGGCACTCCTTTTTTTCCAAGCAGATCTTGAATTTTCCAATAATCATCTTCTGATATCATTGGCTCGAATTTACTAAATTCATATCTGATTTTTTCTTCATTATTTTTCTGGAAAAAGAATCCAGCGTGAATTGGATCTCTAAGAAAAGTGTACATATAAGAAAGGGCGATTGGTTTTCCGCCAGTCTTTTTTCTTGTTGGTGTTGTTAGTTTTAATTCATCCTTGGCGTATTTATGAAGTTCACACACAGAATACTTTCCTGTTAGCATCATGTTCAATAATTTTTTAACCAACGGATAACGCACAGGATCTTTCTTCCAATCCCGGTTACCTTTTTCTTTTGTGAGGTCATTTAAATATCCAATATGGGCAACGCCATTTGGAAGTCCTCTTTTTGCTCTATTTCTTAATCCTCTTTTTGTATCTACGCTTAAGTCTCTAATAAATTGATTAGCCATACCTAACTCCACAGCCATCATAAGCACATTATCTGTTGGGTAAAAGCTTCTGCCATAAGTCTGAATATGTTGGACTGTTCCTTGTTGCAATAACCAGCTTATTTGCCCGCCATCAATTGGGTTGCGAGCCAAGCGATTTAATTTCCAACAAATAATTCCATTGGCTTCACCTTTATGAATACGCTCAATCATTTGATTAAATACTACTCTGCCAATCGGGTTTTTTGCTGACTTTGATTCAGATAAAATATCTTTTACATTCAACTTCTTTTCTTTGGCTAGTTTTTTTAATTCGGTTATCTGGTCATCAATAGAAGCCATCTGTCTGTCTTCAGATTCCGAGCTTTTTCTAGCGTAGATGAAATATTTAATGCTAGTGGTTTTTTGTTGTTTTGTCATATGTTTATAAAATTAATTAATTATTACTTTTCAAGTGGTGCTTTTTTATTTAAATATCTTGCTTTAAGCACAAGTGCCGTTGTGAGAAGCATAGAAGCGCCAAAGTCACTCAAGTCGTCATTTGAGAGCTCATCTGCACGGTCTCCGAGCGAAATGCGGAGTACTTCACGAAGTTTGTCCTTTTCTTTTGCGCTGAAAAATGGATAGTTGCTTATGGCAACTATTACGACAATAATTTCAATAATTGTCTTTTCTAAAACAAAGATTGAGTCATGCACGAAAATAGACAAAGTATCTATTTTTTGAGTTGTTTCATCCATATGTTTATTAAATTAATTTAATTAACAAAAAAAGAAGTAACGAAAAGGATTTTTGTTACTACGCAAAGTCCTTCGCCACTTCTTTTTTTGATCCGATCAATATTATTATATCCTTGGAGACTTTGCGTAGTATAAACTTATGATACATTAGTGCAAATCTTTCAGTCGTTTTTTATAAATCAGTCGTTTGATTCAATCTACGGTTCAAATATGTATTTTCAATAAACTTTCTGCAATATCGTCTGCGTCATTCACGCTTGATGCGGATTCCAGATAATCTAGCCATTTTTCACGATCATCATTGGAAGTGTTTGAATAAATAAGCTGAAGAATATAGTTTCGTTTTTCATCGGAGATTGTTTCTGGCCATTGAGTAAGGCCATCTATTAATGTTGTGTGCATATGTTTTGATTTTTTAGGGTAATTATTATAAGGCCGTTTGTGTATTCAACTTCGACCTTGCTTCCAATTACAAAGCCATACTGAAGCAGAAAGCGATTGGCCAACCTAATCATTGGCTTTTGGTACATCTCACATGGCTTATATGTCACGGTTATTTCTCTTGTTCTTTTGTTCATAGTTATTCAAGAATTAATGCCAAAAGACACACTCGACCTGTGTGAAATAAAGAGGCTGTTGGCGCAATTATTGCCTTCTTTCATCAAAAAAGTGGTGATAAAAGATATAAAGTAGCCCCAAAGGCTTATATAAGCCTTTGGGGGTGGTTTGTTAACGATCCTTGTAATATTTATAGGAGGTTGGGAAGGCACATTAGCCAGACTTTTTATATTTTTTTAAAGCTTTTGCATTTCTATATTCTGAAATTTTTTTTATTTTTTTTCAAAGTCGATGTTTGAATAAATTAGCCAGGTGGGTTTTGCAAGAAGAGTTAAAAAAGGGGAATAAAAGACAAAGACACGGCATGAACCGTATTCCGTTTATTTTTGCCTTAAAAGTGTCAATTTAACTGCATATCAAAAAATTTGTGGGCCTCAAGGTATAATGGGAATAATGTTAAATTGGCGTTTCGATAATTCAAGTTAGCCATAAACCAACTCGATTACCTTTTGAGAATAGATCCAATCCAGGCTCCGGCCGTAGAAATTACGCACGACCTGGCTCACATCTGTTCTCAATGGGAGAAGTAAACTCTGGTGAATCCGAAAACACCTGATTACAGTACCTGTCACGGGGAAAAGGCCAGATAGGATGAAGGAGTTGAGTTATTTGAAAAAATTCGCAAAATTCCTAAATTTTGATTTACCAATTCATTTTGCTTGAAATTTGGCTGAATGCTTTGAGAAATAAATTCATCACGCTTGCCTGAATTATGGCTGGGGAAAATGAAGAAAAATGCGGAATGAAAGAAATATGATATTGAAGTTGTTTGAGATAATTTATGTATTTTTAAGATCATCTCATCCATTTTCTTGATGTGGCTTGTGAGATAGGTCTTATAATTCAATATATTATCCTATATTGAAAGTAAATAATTAAATAAAATATTATGGAATATAGAAAATCTGAATTGGATCTCAAAAAAAGGCTCGGAATAACAGAAGAAGTGTATAAAATACTCCGGGCAGAAAAAATAAAACAAAAAAAATCGATGGCGAGAATTGTTAATGATTTAATTTTAAAAAATTATGGAAAATAAATATTTAGTCGAAGAGTGTTTTTTTATAACTCCGAGTGGCAGGTACCCCATATACTAGACACATATTCTGTGAAATAATCTAGAGTATGAGTACAACAAAAACAATCCATCGCGTAGCCAGCGATGTAAAAGAACAAATTATCAAACGCATCAAAGAA
>Ga0172379_10003417_pt1 | contig 25356 bp, 21 predicted proteins | sample GrowelOW334metaG_FD_119756 | JGI IMG/M metagenome (GOLD analysis project Ga0172379, IMG submission 119756) | Groundwater microbial communities from an aquifer near a municipal landfill in Southern Ontario, Canada - Groundwater well OW334 metaG | ecosystem: Environmental > Aquatic > Deep...
AAAATTGCCAATTTCTCGTCAAGAGAGCTTGCTATCTTTCCTCCAAATTGGCAATTTTCGCTACGAAATTTGAAGATTTTATCTAGTCATTAGATAGTGGATAGGCTCTAAGAAACACTATTTTTAAAAACAAATTTTCGATAAGCGAAAAAACTTACACACGCGATTAGTCCTCCGGTAATTACTTGAGACAAAATATATTGAATCTTTACAAAATCCACAAAAAAATACATGAGCAGCGTATTCAATAACAAATTGACGGTAATGATAAAAAAATAAATTCCGGCTTGTTTATGAATTGCGTCCGTTGAGATGTCTTCAAATGTCCAGAATTTTTGGAGAGAAAAACTAACTATAAAAGCAAGCATAAACGCAATAATTGAAGACAGGAGGTACCACAGTCCGACATAATGAGTCAGTAAAAACAAAAAAAGAATGTTGACCGCCGCGGCAGACCCTCCGGAAATTATGTAGCGGACAATTTTGGGCAAATTTTTTATCTTAAAAAAGATGCCAGAAAATTTCTTTTGGATTTTTAAGCGCAATGTATTGTAAAAATCGTTCATATTGTTCCAATGAATTTTATTGATTCAAGAGTTCCAAAAGTTTATCACCAATTTCTCTTGGCTCAAAACCGGTTATACCAGCTCCAATTTCTTTGGCAATTCCGACATCTGTTGACAGTATTTTGGCACCGGCTGCCTTAGCTTCAACCATGGTCATTCCGTAACCTTCATAAAAAGAAACATTCAGAAAAATGTCGCAGGTTTTGTAATAAGAAGAAAGATCGCTTTGCCACGGTTCAAGAATGACATTGGAATCAAGCGAGTATCGAGCGACAGTTCTTTTAAGATTGTAGAGAAGGGATCCCGAACCGACAATAATAAGGCCGGCTTTTGGAAAAGTTTTGACAACAGTTTTAAAGGCCAAAACGGCTGATTTTATATTTTTTTCAGGTTCAAGGCGAGAAGCAATGAGAACAATTTTATCAAATTGCGGATATTTTTTTCGCAAATCGTTTTCCGGTTTGACAACGGCATTTTTTATTTTTTCCACGTCAACTGCAATCGGCCGAACTTCAATTTTTTCAGCGGGAATTTTCATGTACTCTTTAAGAAAAACGGCGTTTCTTTCTGACACCACTCTTATATGGTCGGCTTTCGGAAGTATACGGTTTGCCAGACAAATTCTAAAAGAATTTAAAAACCAGAGCTTAAAGCCGATTTTCAAACTGGCAAAGTAATCGCTCCCGATATCGGTATGAATTTGAAGTTCAAGAGGCACGTCCATTCTCTTTTTTAGTTTATAGCCGACAAAACCGCATTCAAAGGGATCCTGACAGGTGATAGTGAAGGGTTTAGCGCTCGCCTGCCTAAATTTTGTTTTTGCAAAATTTTGGCAGGTAAACGTTGAGGGTTTAGTTAAAATACCCTTTCCTATGCGAATAGCGTCGCGAATATAGAAAAATTTTGAGCTGGAATTGGTGGGGTAAATTGTAATATTGTCGATTTCTTTTTTCTGAAAACCTTTTTTGGTAAAAACCACGATAAAAACTTTCTCAAATTTTTTGGCATATTCAATCTGGCGCGCTAAAACGGCGCTATTATCTTCAAAAAGTTTTCTGTCTGTTCCAATTGATAAAAGATTCATGAATTAGTTTGTAAGTTTTTAAGTTTAAAAGTTTATAAGTTTAATCAGCAGAACAAAGCCTGAGAAATTCGGAAGCGATATCTTCCCAAGTGTGAGTAAAATTGAAACTTTCAATCTTCTTTTTTTGTTCGTCGTAATTTTTATCATCGCAAAGCCAGACAATTTTTTGTTTGATATCTTCCCTATTCAATGGATCAACAAAAATGCCTATTTTTTTCAGTTTTTCATAAAGCCCGGTATGCTTGGTTACAATAAAAGGCTTTCCACATTGGATAGACTGCAAAATCAGATTAGGGCTGACTTCGCTTAAAGACGGCAGAATAACCGCGTAGCCGGATTTTATTTTTTCAATAAGTTTTGGAAAAGGAACAGTCTCGTTGTCCAAAAAAATATCTTTGCATTCCTTGCCGGCTTGATCAATCGCTGCCAAAAGATTTAAGCTATTTTTTATTTTTATGCTTCTAACCGGCCAGATAAATTTTTTATTTGACGAATTTGTATTTCCAAATTTTGGTCCGTAATAATTTTCAATTATTGAGCATTTCTTTAAATCAAAACCGTATGGCAACACCATTATTTCTTTTTGCCAGTCAGTGCTCCAAACCAAAAATGCCGCATTGTTCAAAGACCATTTTGTCACTTTAAAAATGAGCCGTTCTTTGAAATTAAATTTTGCGTAAAAGTTTCCTTTGTAAAATTCCGGAAGCGGAATCATTTCGCCTGTCCTTTGGACATACTGCTCCCACAAAAAATCTCCGCCAACGCGGATAACTGATTTTTTCCCAGCAATTTTGGCAGCCAAAATTGCCGGCGCCGCTGCCGAAAAAGTGTCCAAAACCAAAACAAAATCCGCCGAGAAAACCGTCGGCAATATTTTAAAAAAATACCAGATATGGCGAAATCCGGTTGGTAAGTTTCTTTCCGTTCTGAAAGTTTTGACCGATACTTTATGTCCGGACTTTATCCAAACATTTTCAAGATTTTTGGCATATTCCGCCGGCCCTCCAATATCCGGAGGATAAATTCCGGTAGTAATTAAAATATTAAATTTTTTATTATTTTCCATCATTTTGTTTGTCGAGCTCGGTTGCAAAAACTTTTGAATTCATTTGCTCTGCAATAATTTCCCAATCATATTTTTCGGCAACCATTTTTAAAGCGTTTTTAATTATATATTCTCTGGATTCTTTATCTTTAACTAACTTTTCAACTTTTTGAGCGATGTTTTTCGGATTTTTCGGCTCACAAAACAATCCCGTTTCTCCGTCTTTCAAAAAATCAACAACTCCGCCCACTGGTGCCGCGATAACCGGGACCCCTGCCGCCATGGCTTCAATGAAAGAATTGCCGAATCCCTCCGAAAGCGATGGCCTGACAAAAATTTGAGAAATGTAAAGATAACGATGCATTTCTTCATGAGAAACAAAGCCTAAAAAAGAAACTCTATTTTCAAGCCCAAGTTCCAGAACTTTAAATTTAAGCTCTCTTTCAAGCTGGCCAGATCCTAATATTAAAAATTTCACATTGGCCGACAAATAAGTTAAAGCTTCAATAATATCCCCGATACCATTTTTCGGAACAAGCCTTGATGTAGTAATCAAAACCGTATCGTCTTCCTTAATTCCCAATTTTTCCCTCAATTTTTCTGTATTCTCGTCCCCTAATCTTAAGTCCCCGCCCGACTCCAGCCCGACAGAGTCATTCTGGCGGGGGACGACATCTGTCGTTCGGGCGGGTTTAATCTTGAATCTATCCACATCCACTCCATTCGGCACCACTTCAATTTTTCCTTTTGCCCCCATCTCTTTCGCCCAATTTGCCAAATAATTTGATATGGCCTGAACAGTGTCGGCTTTTTTAAAAATCATTTTAAAGACCGGCCACAAAACACCCACTCGTTTTTTTATGTGCTCAAAAGAATCACCTTCCTGCAATGTCAGAATGAAAGGAATTTTTGGATGAGTGATTTTAAAAAACAGCGCCGCGAATCCCGAGTAACTGGCCATTATGGACCAGATTTTGTCGTAACGATTTTTTTTATGCAAAACAAGCGCTTTTAAAAAAGCGAGCTTTGGAAAAAATAGTTTTTCCAAAGGAAGTAAAAAGCGTATTCCTGTTCCGATTCTCCAAATATTAATATTGCCGATTTTTGCGCTTTTAGAATCCTCTGAACTTAGACGCAGAGTAATCATATCAAAAACATAGTCGCCTTTCGGCAAACGATCCGTAATTTCTTTTACGGCAATTTCCGCCCCGCCGACATGCGGAAAATAGGCGGTGGAAAAGATAAGAATTCGTTTACTTTCGTTAGAATTCATTCCAATGATGATAACACAAAAATGAACTATCAGCAATGATTAAATCGGTTCCTCGCCGTCGGAATTGTCTGACTCAATTATTTTTATATCGCCAAAATCCTCTTTAAATTTCTCTGATTCTTCAGCTTCTTTTTTCCAAAAACTTAAGACGGCAAAAACGCAAACGCCGACAAGGGCAAGTACCGCCAAAATCCATTTGTAATTCGGAAGCCAGCCGGTTTCCGATTGTTTTTCCGCATTATTGGCAACAGAAAGAACGGCAGATGCCGTCTGCGCTTCGTTCGCATTGTCCTCGGCAATTTTTTTAACGGAAGCGGAATCACCTTTCTCCGCTAAAACTACGCTTTTTGCCGATGTAACCGAAACCGGTTTTTGGCTTTGTGTTTCTCCAATTTGGTTTGTAACAGCCTGAACAGCCGGCAATGGTTTTTGTTCGTGATTAAAAGATGCGGCAATCATTCCGTTCGGATAAAGAAGTTTTGCGTCATCCGGCAAAATATTCAATTTCGTAACTTTTGAAGAGAAAGGCAGTTTTCCTTTTGGCAAAATAATGGTGTCCTTCGGCAAAGTAAAAAAGTTGTTTCCGCTTTGAAATATCCACCACGATAGATCCAGTTCTTCGCCTGTTTTATTTTCAATTTCAACCATCCCCAGAATTCCCGGTTCAATTTTTGAAATCGTTACATCGGCATCAATAACTTTTAATACGACTCGATCCGAACCGACATAATGTCCCGAAGACACATTCAAAACCACCACATAATTCCCCGGATAATTAAAAGCGTGAAGAACGCTCTGTCCTTCCTTCATTTCACCATCGCCAAAATTCCAAGAATATCTTTCGTTGACAAGAGGTTTTTTCTCCACACCGACCGCTTCGCCTCCAAACTCAATATCCGCTCCGGCAATCGCGCTTTTCGGTCCGGAAATTTTTGCAAAAATTTGCGGATCCACCGGCCAATTGCTTCCACCGGAATTTGTATTTGCGGAAGATTCATTCCTGCCTTGAGTATTGGTATCTGTCGAAGTGGTTGTAGCAAGTGACGTATCGGTAGACGTGTCCGGCGGATTTCCATTTTCAGCGGAAACGTTAGAAAGCCCGGGGGTTGGAGTCGCCGCTTTCCACACACCGTCTATTTTTTGGAGAGAATTGCCGTCATCTTTTGCTCCCCATTCCGGTAAATAAGCAACGGCATCTTCGTCAACTAATTCTGAATTTCTGATAATTAAAGTTTCTCCCGCTACAGTACCGACCAAAGAAAATGAACTGTCAAAAAGCGCGCCGGAAAACTGCGGATAATCTGAAAGAAATGTCGAAGTAGCGTTGGCAATGACTGCAATTCCGCCGGCCGGCACAAGAGCCGAACCGCGATCCAATTTTAGACCGTGATTGGTGCCATTTTCAAAAAATTTGAACTTTGATAAATCTACCGATTCCGTTCCGTCATTTTTAACTTCAATCCAATCATGTTCCCCGTTACCTTCCGTTCCGGGAAAGTCGTACATTATCTCGTTTATTAAAACGGCCGCGCTAGCCGTCTTAAAAAGCACTGATATCGTTAGTGCAAGAAAAACCAATCCGACTTTTGATTTTACCGACATAATTTTATAGTTCTATTTTTTCTTCACCTCCTCATCCACCTCAAGAAGTTTTTTCAATACTTCCTCGGGAATTTCTTTTGGCCCGCTTTGGATCGAATTTTGTTTTGGAATATTTTGAGTCGGTTCTTTTTTTGCTTCGTGAATAGGCCGAGAATTTTCTTTTTCGCCAGACTTGGCTTTTTCTTTTTCCTTTTCTCTTAAAACTTCCGAAAGGGCTTGGCGGAGTTCGTTTTTGCCTTTTTCTCCGCTGTCATTAGGTCTTTTTTGCATTATAGCCGTTTTTTTCAAATCTTCAAGAGATACTGACGTTTTTTGTTCCGGTTCTTTTTTTTGAAAAGCAAAATTACCATCGTTTTTCTTCGCTGGATAAGCTTCAGTTTTTGGGAAAACGAAATTTTGGCGCAAGTCCGATTTCTGGGGTGGCAAAACAGTTGCAGATGAAGAAGATTGCGAAATTGTTCCAGTTCCAGTTCCGGTTTCTGTTTGGGCTTTTTTAAACCCGGAATCCTTCGGAGCCGGCCTAAAAGATTCATGCCAGTCAATAATATTTTTTTCAACGTCAGCTCTGGAGTGAGCAAAAGTTTTTCTGGACTCCGCGATAATTTCATTGGCAAAAGATACCGCCGGTTTTGAAAGCGGGGGCAAAGTGGTCGCGGAAAACGGCGGCGAGGAAACGCCGTCTATCATCAGCTTCAAATATATTTGGGCAAAACCCAGATTGACCAAATCTTCTGCAGTAAATTGCGGAGCGAATTCTTTTTCCAAAACCTCGGCGTCAAAAGCGCCAACCCGAAAAGTAATCATTGTACCGACGTTGCCGAAAACCGCGGCTCTGACTTCTTCCTCCATCTGTTCAATGTATTGGTGAGCGATTGTCAGGCTTAATTTGTATTTTCTGGCTTCCGATAAAATATCGGCAAAAGATTTATTGGCAAAAGATTGGAATTCGTCTACATACAAAAATGAGTGCGGAAGTTTCTGCGCCACCGAATCCGCCACATCGGCTCTGGACATCGCCGCCAGATAAATTTTTGTTATTAGCATGCTTCCGAGCAAATTGGCATTGCCTTCTCCCACTTTTCCTTTTGAAAGGTTAATGATGATAATTTTTTTCTCGTCCATCATTTTTCTGATATCAAAAGAAGATTTCGGCTGGCCGATAATATTTCTAATAAGAGGGTTTGACGTGAATTGTCCAACTTTATTTTGAATGGCCGGCGTGGCTTCGGCGGCAAACCTGTCCGTATATTTTGCAAACTCATCCACCCAAAAAGATTTGACCGACGGATCGCTTACATTATTGACTACCATTCTCCTGTAATCTTTGTCGGCAAGCATTCTGTTAATGCCGAGAAGCGTGGAACCCGGATATTCAAGCAAAGCCAAAAGAGTATTGTTTAAAATATAAGCCATTCTGGCCGACCAAGCGTCAACCCAAATTTTTTCAAAAGTGCTCATCAAGCCGTTGGCCACCAAGTGTCTTTTATCCGGACCGACGTCTTCCATAACATTAAAAGAAATCGGGTAATCCATATCAAACGGCGCGAAATACAAAACGTCGTTGATGCGATTTTCAGGGATATATTCAAGAAGAAGCTCGGCGGATTTTCCGTGAGGATCTATGAAAGTCATGCCATTGCCGTTTTGAATGTCATAAACGGCCATATTTTCAAGCAAGGTTGACTTGCCCATTCCCGTTTTTCCAATAACATACATATGGCGGGACCGGTCTTTTTCTTTTATGCCAAATTTGACTTGCCTTCCGCGCGAGTCCGTCTCGGCAAAATAATTTATGTGTTCATCCATCGCTTATGGCTTGTTCAATATTTAATTGAATAAGCTTTTAAATTATACAATAAAGACGCGCAACAAAAAAGCTCTCGGTGCGGACACCGAGAGCTCATAGTTACTCCCTTCTAAACTCCAAGTACAAATTGGTCGCCCTTATACGCGCTTTGAGACAGCACCTTTAGGTTATACCTATCCCTCTGTCGCAGAGCGCATGCTTCCCGGGCTGCTTTCTCTTCAACTGTCGGATCTTCCGGTTCTTTCGGTTCTTTCGGTTGTTCCGATTTTTTAAAGAATGTCCCCAAAATCTGATCCAAGGTTGCTTGGCCACGGGGTGCATTCTGACCCATGTCGTTTATACCTTTGGCAGTCATATTTTTTTAGCCTGCTGATTGTACTCTGGTTGTTAAGTATTGCGCATATGGCCTCTTTGCCACACACTTGTCATTGCTTATATTACGTTTAATTATAGAAAATGCAAGCGAGATGGGGAAAACTCCCGCCGTTCACAACTTTCAAAAAGTCACGGACGACTGAAAGTTTTAAAAATTTTTAATTTTATGAATCAAAAAATGGCCGGGACGAATTCTATAAAATACGTCCCGGATGAAATTTACCGAATAAGTTTCAGTATTTCCTTGATGGAACCAGCAGCAGAACAAATGTACGAATCTCCCGCTCCATAATATATGCGGATTTCATCGTCTCTAATAACGGCGCCGCAACAAAAAGTCACAGCGGGCATCAGTTTTTTACGAACATTCTCGTCGAGAAATTCCTCAAGCTCATGATTGTTCATTTTCTGGAGCTTATTCAAACCTCCCGGTAAAACATCGATAATCCCTCTCATTTCATAAGGCGCTTCGGGCCAGAAAATTGGCTCATTGGAACGAAATAAGATTTCCCGTGGGTCATTTAAATCTAACAATAGAAAACCCAGTCTATAAGTTTTTCGTTCATCGATGCCATGGTAAAAAACCAGCCAGCCTTTATCGGTCTTGATCGGTGGTGGACCCATTTCAACAAAAGCGCAATCAAGTACAGAATCATGTCTGCCTGTTAAAAAAGGCTTCTTCAGAACATTCCAATGAATGGCATCATCAGACATGGCGAGCCACATAGTGAATTCGCCAAAAATCATCCAGTATTTCCCATTGATTTTTTCTGGGAAAATGCCGCCGGATTTTGAACGTTCTTTGCCTTCAAGAGAATCATCGTCGTAATTTATGCTTTTCTCCTTCAGTCTAACGCGGCGATGTCCTCCGTATTTCAAAAATTTAAAGTCCTTGAAGGCCGGACCGCGCTTTTGCCAATCATACAAATCTTTTGAGGTGGCGATGGACAAACGCACATCGTTGCCATCGTACGCTCCGTAAGCCATATAGTAAGTATCTTCAATTAAGGTAACTCGAGGGTCTTCAAGTCCTCGCAATTCAGCGGCCGTTTCCGGCCGAAGCGCCGGTGTGTCCAAAGAAACGAATGCTTCGCCATCATCAGAAATTGCATGGCCAATAGTTGAGCGCCAATTCTCCCCTCGATTCATACCGCGATAAAACAGATGAATCTTTCCGTCAGTTTCAGAAAAAACTGCTCCGGGATTATATACTTTGAACGAATCCCATTCTCTATCAGGATTTGGCTTCAAAATCGGATTATTTTTTGACCGTGTAAAGATTGATTTTTTCTTCATAAATTGCTTCAAGATTATAGGTTCCAATTTCAATTTTCATCTATAGCAGTTATAACAAATCAAAAGAGTATGGTCAATAAATGATCTCTTGCCGATAATTATAAATTCTTTTTTAATTGATTTTTAATGTTGTAGTTGTAGCCGTTTGATTATTGTTTGTTGGTTGCATGTTGTCTGTTTCTTTGAGCAACAGTGCTCCTTTGGTGTAAGTGTTTGACGGATCCCAGAGCATCCAGCTATTGAAGCCTGCGTCGTAAGTGGCTTTCATTTCAAGCTTGACCATGTCCGCCGTGTAAACGGCTTTGTAATCAAAATCTTGAAGCCATGGCCTGATTTTTTGCGGCGTAGTACTGGCCCGCGCGTAAGCTCTATCCAAAGAATATTTGATGACTTGATACGGATAGTCCGCCGGATTGCTGTAGCCTAAAAATGTCGCCGGATAGTGAGACGGGTAAACCATCGGCGCGACAAAATCAAAATAAGGCAAAGTGTTTTCAAGAAGCTGGCCGATATTCAAATCATCTTTGTTTGTAGCCGTCATTCCAAAAAGATCAGCCGACAAAACCGCTCCGCTGCTTTTCAAATTATGCGAAAGATAGGAAAAAAATTCGCGCATAACGTCTATTTTTGTTTTTCCATTGCTGAATGGATAGTAAATGTCTCTCATCTCTCCATCCGACGGAAAGCGGATATAATCGTAATTCAACTCGTCAAAACCGTAAGTGCTGTAAGCTTCTTTTGATATTGCCAAAATGTAATCCCAAAATTCCGGCGCGTCGGCATCTATCCAGCTTATGCCTTTATAATCTTTCCAAATCGCCGTTTTATCGCTGTCTTTTTTCACCGCCAGATCCGGCCGATATTTAACAAAATAGGGATCTTGAAAAACAGCAATTCGTCCGATAACATAAATTCCCTTTTGATGAAGTTCGTCAATAAAATTTTTAATATCCGGCATTTTGTCCGATACGGAACCGACCTTAGCCAGATTGGGATCAGTCACTTTAAAAGCCACTCGGCCGGTGTAATCTTTAATGTCAATAACGATTGAATTGAGTTCCGTGCTTTCTATCATACCGACTATGGCATCTCTGTTCTTTTTTGATCCGGCAGTGTAGCTGGTTATGTAAACCGCTTTTAAAGGATTCGGTGTTTGAATATGTTTTACTGCCGGAACTTCAAGACCGGCGGCATTAACGACATATTCCAAAGGAAAATTTGGAGTAAGATAAAAATAAAGAAAATAAACAGCCGCAAAAACAAAAACGCCAAATATTATTGGCGCAATAAAATAACCGCCCTTAACTTTGCTTTGCTTGTTACTATACAACCATTTTAGAATCATTTTTGCTTTGAGATTCGCTGTAAGAATTTTCGACACTGCTTGCTTTTCTAGATGAAGTTCTATACATGATAAAAGAAATCAAGCATATCAATATGCCGGCAACGTTCAAGAAGAAGGCCTTCCACAAGCCGGGAAATCCGGTAAAAGGCGCAATAAGTATAACCATTCCCAAAACAAAAAGTGTTTTTATTTTTCTCATTACTTGGCTATTATACATTTAAAACTAAAAAATCTAAAATATGGGGACATGACCATGTTTAAAAGAAAGATCATTAAAACAAATACAAATAGTTTCTTTCAATTGGCCGAAACCATAACTACAAATTCTCCTCTGACTTTGTCGGCATTTTTTTCAAAATACTCCAAAAGTTCCGTTGTTGTGCCTGAAATTGTTTGTTCGTGGATTTTGGTCAGTTCTCTTCCTATGGCAATTTTCCTATCAACAGAAAGATGATTCTTTAACGACTCAAGCGTTTTTAAAATTCGGTGCGGTGATTCATAAAATACAACCGTTCGTTTTGATTCGGCTATTTCTTTGAATAAAGTTTCCCTGCCTTTTTTGTGCGGCAAAAATCCTAGAAAAAGAAAATCTGAAGTCGGCAGGCCGGAAACCGACAAGCCGGAAACCATGGCTGACGGCCCCGGAATTGCAATAATTTCAACCGCATCGCTTCCTTTAAAATGTTCTCGTATTTGAGAAATAATAAGACAGCCTGGATCGGAAATGCCGGGAGTGCCGGCATCCGACACCAGAGCCAAATTTTTTCCCTCTTCCAAAAGTCCGATTATTTTCTCGGATTTTTCACCGGTTGAATGGGTATTGTATGAAATTAAAGATTTTTGAATATTGTATTTTTGCAAAAGCTTGGCCGTCTCTCTGGTATCTTCACATAAAATAAAATCAACTTCGCCTAAAATGCGAATAGCCCGAAGCGTAATATCTTCCAAATTCCCTATCGGCGTTCCTATTACATAAAGTTTTGCCATCTTATTAATAAAATATTTAATGGTTTTTTAGTGTGTCAGCTTCTATAAATAATTTTCTCTAAAATCTATTCTAGTGTTCTTAAGAATTTGAGAATAGATATTCCCACCTGAGTCAACTTATGTCTAACGTTATTCCTTTCCGAACGTTTAATCACGATACCGGCAATAGCTAATCGACGCATGTGTTCAGATGCTGTTTTGAAATTTATGTTAAGTATTGTCGCAACTTCATCCAAAGAAAGTTCCGGGGACTTCTTTAAAAGTTCCATCATTTCAATCCTTCTATGGTTTGAGAATCCTCGGACAAGCCTTTCCATTTTGTAAAAGTTTTTCATAAAAACAATATTATCACAATCTAATTCTATTCTCAAATTCTTAAGAATTTGAGAATAGAATCTTGTTGAAAGAACTATCTTTCAACAACTAGTTTTTCAGCCAATTTGTATAAATCTCCAGCGCCAAGAAAAATAATAATGTCGCCTTTTTTGGCTTCATTTTTCAAAAATTTGGCGATTTCTTCAAATGTTGCGATATGTCGCAACATTTTATTCGGATAGTTCTTTTTTATTTCTTCCGCAAGGATTTCAGAAGAAATCGTTGAGTCAAATGCTTCACGCGCCGGAAAAATCGGCGCCAAAATAACTTTATCGGCATCAGAAAAAGATTTTGAAAAACCGGCAAGCAAAGTTTTTGTTCTGCTATAAAGATGGGGCTGGAAAACTGCAATAATTTTTCTATCCGGGTATATTTCCCTGACTCCCTGAAGAGCCGCCTGAATTTTTTGCGGGTTGTGAGCGTAGTCGTCATAAACCAAAGCGCCCTCGGCAGTTTCGCCTTTATATTCAAATCTCCGCCATGTGCCTTTGAAATCATTTAAAGACTTAATCGCTTCTTCTCTCGGCACTTCCAAGATTGCAGCCACGGCAATAGCGGCTTGCGCGTTTTTAATATTATGTTTGCCGGGAAATTTTAATTTGAGTCCGGAAGTATTTACGGCGGAAAAATTTACCAGATTCGCCTTGCAAGCCGTTAAAACCGGCTTGATATTCGGATGTTCAAAATCGGTAATCACCGATCCAGTCTTAGGAACTTTGGCAATCAATTCCGCAAAAGCATCCTGTTCATCTTCCAGATTTTTGTAATAATCTAAATGTTCTTCATCAATGTTATTCACAACAAGAACAGTTGGAAATAAATTTAAAAATGCCCGCCTGTAGTCATCGGCTTCAACAACCAAATATTTACTCATCCCTGCTATGAAATTTGAATTATTTTCCAAAAGAATTGAACCGACGATAACCGTCGGATCAAGTTTTGCGTCCAGCAAGATTTTTGCAATCATTGCCGTCGTGGTCGTCTTACCGTGAGTACCTGAAATGGCAATGGTAAACTTTTCTTTTGAAATTTCCGAAAGCGCTTCCGCGTAGCTGATTGAATCAATCGGCAAATCTTTCAGGTTTTTAAAAAATTCTTTGTCTGCCACTTCAATAGCCGCCGAGTAAATAATCAAATCGGCATCTTTTGGAATATTATCCAAATTCTGGCCAATAAAAATTTTGGCTCCCAATTTTTGAAGCTCGTCCGTTATTTCCGATTTGCTCAAATCCGAGCCAGATACCTGTTTATTTTCCCCAAGCATCATTCTGGCAACAGCCGAAATGCCAATGCCTCCAATCCCCAGAAAATATATTTTTTTTGCCTTTTTTAAGTTCATTTTTATTAAACATTTAGACTTAAGCAGTTCAATCATAAGCGGTAATCTTTTAGTAAACGGCTCTGGTAAAAAATTCGGATCACACCATTTACCCTCTACAATTTCTAAACCATCAACTTTAAAATCGGAATTTGATACTTTTGAATAAAAACAAACAACGTGATCATTTTTGTATTCAGTTGTAGCTTTATATTCTCCAATCTTCAACATTTCATCTAAGTCAATATTGGTTTCTTCCTTTGCTTCACGCTTAGCCGCCTCCTCAAACGACTCGTTTCTTTTAACCCCGCCGCCAGGCAATGTCCACCCTTTATGCGCGTAACTTAGCCTAACAAACAAAATCTTACCATTAAAATCAATCGCACACTTAACACCCCTAGTATTTGGACGAAATATAAACCAATAAAATTTTCTTATCGGATTAAAAATTTTGTAGAATAATTTAATCAGAAAATATTTTACTTTTTTCATTCTTTTTCTTCCTTATACTTATACTAACCCCTTATACTGGACACAATTTCATTAAACTGTTCCCCCCTGTCATATTCATTCTTAAACATCCCAAAAGAAGCGAAAGCCGGACTGAACAATAGAATATCGTTCTTTTTAGCAAAACTTAGTGCCTCTATGACAGCTTGTTTTAAACTGTTTACAATCATTCCTTGAATTATGAATTTAGAATTATGAATTATGAGTTTCTCTTCTTCTTTCGTACTTCGTAATTCATACTTCGTAATTCCAATTTTGCTTGTTCCGTTTCCTTCAAGCAAAATTAATGTCTTGCAGTATTTCGGTATTTCTTCCACCAATCTTGCCATATCCAAACTTTTATCCGCTCCTCCCATAATCAAAACTATTCTTTTTTCTTCTTCTAATTTTGAATTTTGAATTTTCGGGCTTTGTTTAGGATTTAGTGCTTCGGATTTCGTGCTTAAGGCGCGTAGCGCCGCCATCGTCGCTTCCGGCGTCGTCGCTGTCGTATCATTATAAATCTTAACGCCATTTATTGTTCTTACAAGCTCCAGCCTTCCGGAAACTCCTTTAAAATTTTCCACCGCCTTTTTAATAATTTCTTCCGGAATTCCAAGCTCGCGCGAAGCGGAAACGGCGCAGGCGATATTTTCCAAATTATGTTCGCCCGGAATTTTTATTTTCCAATCCTTAGGAACAATTTCTTTGCCGGCGACAACGAATTTGCTTTTAATATTCGTTCCGTATTTTTCGCTTAAAAGACAAGCAACCTTCTCGCCCATAATCAAAACGTCTGATTCAGCGGAATCATGCCGCGTACCGTCAATTGAAGCGCGGCTCCCCTTTTGATATTTAAAAATGTTAGACTTATCCTCAAGATATTTATCCATATCGTTTTTGTAGTAATTCATGTGATCAGGCAAAAAAGTGGTGAAAACGGAAATATTTGGAGAAATTTTTGAATCACCGAATCCTTGAAGCTGCCATGAATCCAATTCCATCACCACAAAATCCCCGCTTTTAACTTTTTTAAGAAGCGGTAAAGTAGCCGTGTCTTTCACGTTTCCGCCAAGATAAACTTTTTTGCCAGCTTTTTTGAGAATGGAATAAATAAGCGCCGTTACTGTTGATTTGCCTCGCGTGCCGGTTATGCCGATAATTTTGACATCCGGCGGAGCCAGCTTGGCAAACAAAGAAGCGTCCATTTCTATAGGAATTCCATTTTTTCTGGCTTCGACGATAAAAGGCGAATCGAGCGGAACTCCGGCCGCTTTCAGAATGAAGTCGCGATCGCAGAAATCTTCAAGACGATGACCGCCCAAGTGGAAGTTAATAAGTTTACCCTGTGAAATTTCGCTTTGCGAAAAAATTCCCAAAGAATTTTTTTCACAGGGTTTATAAGTTTTCCCGCCTAAATTTTTATTAAAAAATTTTTGGCGGGTAAATAAGTTTTTAAGTTTAGACAAAGAATCAGAAAGTTCGCTTTCCGTTTTTATGTCGGTAACAATCAAATCGGCTCCGCATTCGGCCAAAAATTGAACATCGCCAAGACCACGGCCAAGAAGACCGAGTCCCATCACAGTTATTATCTTATTTTTAAAATATTTTTTATAATCCATAAATTTCCAATTCTATTTTTTACCGTCCATTTTTTTCAACACAAATTATTACAACGTAATTTTAATAACATAATTTATTGTCAGTCAATGTATACTATCTCACGCCTATAGGAGTGAGATAGTATACATCGGATTTTTTAGTTTTTTGAGTTTTGTAAATAAAAACATACGCCATCCAGCTATGTTTTATGCAAATATTTGGACTAGTGCAATATTAGCAGAAAAAAGAGGTATAAAAAAGGCCGTCCCGATTGATATCGTGGACGGCCTCGCGCGAAACTTGCCCGCTTAAATTTTCGTTTCCGAAAATTTTGGTGGGTGAATCCGCAAACTTATGCCGCTACCGACTCTCGACGGTCATGGTGCTCCCAACGAGGAGATGACTCGTTACTTCTCCAGATTGTCCTGGGTTTTTTGCCGCCATTGCGTCCGTTCACGCCGGCTGCAAGGTTCATGGCTTCATCAAGAGACAGTTTAGCGATATTGTCAGGGTTGTTAGTCTCCTCAACCGGAACCGCGACAGGCACTCCGTTATCTAGGGACACCATGAATTCTTGCCCTGTCCCGCCGATTGACACTTTCAGAAAATCGCCGGGTTTAATGACAAAAATTGCGTCAGTCCATGTTCCATGATTGAGAACAGCGTTGTTTTGGGCGAACCCAAACACTAACTGCCGCAACCGACCCTCACCAACCATAATCACTCCCCCGAAGGAACTTCCCTGGTGGCTGCCCTTGGTCACGAAACGAACCAAAACACCGTCTTCAACATAACCCGGCTTCGGGCAACAAACTGTGAAAAACGGTTGAAATCCGTCTTTGCCGTAATTGATGTTTTTGAGGAACGCATCATAGATGACACCATCAGCAGAAACTTCCGCCGGGTGATATTTGTCCAACGGAACCCGTACAAAACGGGATCCGTGACCTTCTTCCCCCAAAAACAAACCGGCTTGACCATTTCCCAGGTCTTGCGATTGCCAGCCAATGGTGATCTGCCCATTTCGGAATGTGTAAACTTTCATTTCAATCTCCAAATTTTAAGCAACAAAAAGCCGTTTTGGCCGCCTTTTTGGCATTTTTGGCGCATCGCGTCAAAAACATCTGTTGCTTAATCTACCCTTAAGTCTATCATACCATTGCTATAAAGTCAATAGTATTGTACAGTTTACTTTGTAAATTCCGTTTTATCCTTGTTTTTAGCCATCTTTTGTGCCGAAGAAGGGATTTGAACCCTTAAGAGGTTACCCTCACTGCGTTCTGAACACAGCGTGTTTACCAATTTCACCACTTCGGCTTGATTCTATGATATTCAAAGATTGTGTAATTTTTTTAAATTTTCTTTTTAGATATGAGAGTCCAGAGCAATAATACATATTTTTTGAAATAATAATGGCTTCTTTTTTTGCATATTTTAGTTGAACATAAGGATTATTTCGATTATAGCTAAGAAAACCCTTAACGTCTATTAATTCATAAATTTTTTTACGAAGCCAGTCAATATATTGTCTGCTACCAGATGTAAAAGAAATATAAAACCTGAAACTATTTTTATACTTAGGATCATAATATGAATAACTTGATCCATCGCCATCAAAATATCCCCTCAAAAAATCGAAGAAATATCTTTTTGGAACAGATACCGAAAGTATTGTTTTTGATTTAGCTGGGAATATGCCTATGCTCATTAAAAAACGATAAAACAGGACATCCCCAAATTGAGTATGGTATGACAAATTTCCACCGCCAGAAAACTTTTTGCCTATTTTCGTATCCAGTTTCAGACATTCTTTAAAGGTCTTTACTTGAATTTTATCTTTGGATGTCAAATCAATATGCCTACCATCTTTTGAAAGACAACCGTCCGCAACTAGAAGGCCTATCGCGTAGGCAAAATTTTTTCCCCATTTTATATTAACCTTACCTTTTGGTTTTGGTCCTCTTTTCATTTCAATTATGATATCATAATTGAAATACTGAAACAAATAGCGTATGCCAATTATATTAACTCAGCAAAAAACAATTCGGATTTTGCCAAAGGCAAAATCCGAGAATTTTTTCTCTTTTTGTTTTTACTAGTCACTAAACACTAACCACTAATCACTTCCCCCTACAACGTCCTCACCAAAATAGAATTTGAATCAACTCCCCAGTTGAACGGCGCGCCGGAAACAATTACAACTTTGTCGTCCTTTTCGGCAAGCTTGTTTTTCAAAGCAAAATCGGAAGCAAATTCCAAAGCTTTCTCAAACTTCACCATTCTTTCTATAATAGCCGGCACGCAGCCAAAACTCAGTTGAAGTTGTCTCGAAGTGGCGTCGCTTGGAGAAAAAGCGATAGTGGTTTGAATCGGCCTGTATCTCAAAATCAACTTTGCCATCTGTCCGCTTTCTGTAAAAGCAAAAATGAGTTTGGCGCCGGAATCGCGAGTGGCGCTTATGACAGCCTCGCTCAAAGAATCTTTTATACCTTCGTGATTCACAATCCGAAAATACATTCTTCGATGGTTGTAATCTTTTTCAGTTCTTTCGGCAATTTTAGTGAGCATTTTTACCGCTTCTATCGGATATTTTCCCATTGCGCTTTCCGCGGAAAGCATCACTGCGTCTGTTCCGTCCAAAATGGCATTGGCCACATCGGAAACTTCAGCGCGAGTCGGCACCGGAAGCTCAATCATTGATTCAAGCATTTGTGTCGCGGTAATGACAGGCTTGGCTTGAAGATTGCATTTCTTAATCATCGCTTTTTGAACAACCGGAACATTTTCAATGCCGATTTCAGTCGCCAAATCCCCTCTCGCCACCATAACCACATCAGTCGCCTCAATTATTTTATCCAAATTTTCAATGGCTTCCGCCGTTTCAACTTTAGCCACGATTTTCGCTTCGGATTTTGCCAATTTTAAAAGCTCACGCAATTCCAAAATATCTTCCGGTTTTCTGACAAAAGAAAGCGCCACAAAATCAACATTGTTTTGAAATGCAAATTGGAGATCTTCTTTATCTTTGTCGGTAATGGAACTCATAGACAGATGAACACCCGGCAAATTCACGCCGCGTTTACCGTAAGTTTCTCCGCCGACTATTATTTTGCATTTAACTTCTTTTGCGTTAGTTTCCACCACTTCAAATTTTTTCTTGCCGTCGTCAACCAGAATAAAATCGCCCTTTTTCAATTCTTTCGGAAGGTTTGGATAATTGACGCTCGCCTTGTGTTCATCGCCGACACATTCTTCAATGGTCAAAGTAAAGTCATCGCCTTCTTTTAAATTTACAAACGGCTGGTAAAACTGGCCGATTCTGATTTTCGGACCGCCCAAGTCCTGCAGCACGGCAATAGTCTTGCCAATTTTCTTGGCTGAAGCTTGCGCCAGTTCCATCCTTTTCTTATGTGTCTCAAAATCGCTGTGAGAAAAATTTAATCGAACAACATCAACGCCGGAGGCGATGAGTTCGTCCATTACTTTGGCGTTTTCAGTAGCCGGACCGAGTGTGGCCACAATTTTTGTTTTTTTGGCGGTTAACATATTGTTTATGGTTTTGCTGAATTATATAACATTTCTGCCAGAAAATCCCCAAGAGAGATTTTAGTATTGCGCGCGACCCCCTCCTTCGTCCGCCACGGCGGACTACGGAAGGGCGAGCAGGACTCTCGGCTACGCCGCGTGATTTTCTTGTTTCCTCAGATTAAGAAATCTTCAGAAACATAGAAAATCTTTCTCGTCCTGACGCGAGCCAAGCAGTTGGCTCGCTTATCGCTTCCTCACTTCGTTCGGTGCGCGATCCAGGACTCGAACCTGGGACCTTACGATTATCAGTCGTACGCTCTAACCACCTGAGCTAATCGCGCATATTTATTTGTGTACTATTTGTGGGTTCGTATTACAATTAACATTCGTAGGATAGCAGAAAGGCCGCGAAAATTCAATGTTCGCGGCCTTGTTTTTGTTCATCCATTGCTTTTTCCTTTTAATCGTTATTGAGCAAAGTTTGCCGACAATAATTCGTCATTCTCAAACCCCAGCCATTGGATCAAAATAATGATTCCAATCCCAACGAAAGCGATCAGAGACCATTCTCGCGCGGAAAAAATTCCGCAAAAATTACTGAGAGTTTTGGTGCCGACACTTTTTTCGTATCTTTTAAACTCTAGCGTCGTCGGTACCGGTTCAATTTCAAACGACACCAAATGAGGTTGCAATGGAAACGTTTTTGTATTTTTCATCAAAGAACTCTTTTGTTAAGGTTTTTCCATTTATTATCCTGTCATAATAGACAGATGTTGTCAAACCCATCGTAATGGTTCAATAACTTGGCACCACTTCATTGGTTAAAATTAACCAATGTCATATATCACCCTTTAAATAATGTATACTATATTCTGCTATAGGAGTAAGATAGTATACATAGAAAATAAAAAATTCTGACAAAAACCGGCATGCGCATACATGAATGAAAAAAGATTAAGAAAAATCGCCAACGCGTAGCGTTGGCGATTTTTCTTTTCCGCGTCTTTCTGCGTTTGTTCCGCATAGTTCCGCGTTTATATATTATCCTTTATTCTGCTCCGTTCTAGCTCTTCGTTTGCTAAAAGCAAAATCAGAGTCTTTGTTTTGGTCTTTCCCAATGTCATACCGTTTTAGGTGCGGCAGAACCTACTTTCTATAGAGAAAATAAACGACCGATAAGTTCCTTTCTTTGTCTAGCAAGCTAGCGCAAGAGAAAAGTTTACTTTGTTCAATTTGAAATATTCCACGAGCAGCTTCCGCTACCCGTGCCTTGTTACGACTTACTCCCTGTCATTGAGTTTACCTTAGGACCCGACAAGCGGATATTTCGGGTACTCCCAACTTCCTTGAGTTGACGGGCGGATTGCAATAATTAAACAATATTTTGCGTTCCCACGTAGCGAGCGGATTTCCCGCACTACGCGAGTCCAATAGTTTTTAAACTATCGGTTTTGTCCTTCTCCGCCAAAGGCGGATACTATGACGCAGCTGACTTCTCGCGATACTTTACATTGTTTTTTATATCGCGAGATCTCCCAGGGGTCAGTAATAATTCCTTTCCTTGCATCCCACTCGAGGTTTTTTTGATACTTCCCTATGACTCACCACATAGGTCGTATCCCTCTTTGTTGAATAGGCTGCTTTTTGCTACTAGGATCCTTCATCAACCGGCCTCGCGACCAATTGATTACCCTTTCACTACCTCCAAAAAATGGAGGGGTTGATTTTAACAACCTGGATTTATTACCTGCCCGGCGCTTTTAATTCTGAGTACAAGACTTGAGAACGTATTCACCGCGGTATGCTGACCCGCGATTACTAGCAATTCCAACTTCATGAGGTCGAGTTGCAGACCTCAATCTGAACTGGGGCGACTTTTCTTACGATTGGCTCCGGCTTGCGCCATTGCATCGCGTTGTAGTCGCCATTGTATCACGTGTGTGGCCCAGGGTATCAGAGGGCCATGCTGACCTGGCGTCATCCTCGCCTTCCTCCCTCCGCCAAACCAACAGAGTCGGTTTGGAAATTCGAAATTCGAATATCGAAATTCGAAACAAATGAAGCCAAATAAAGAAAATCATAATTTTCAAAACAAAAATGGAATTTGCTTTGAGTTTTTAATTTTCGGGCTTTGTTTCGAATTTCGGATTTCGTACTTCGGATTTCCGCCAAGCTCTTCAAGCTTGGCGGAGGGCAGTCTCGCCTGACAAATATAACAGGCAACGAGGGTTGCGTTCGTTACCCCACTTAAGGGAACAATTCAAACCACGAACTGACGACGGCCATGCAGCACCTGTCCAACAGTCCTTGTGAGACGACACATATTTCTACATGTCTTCCATTGGATTTCTAACCCTGGTAAGGTTTTTCGTTTACCATCGAATTGAACCACATGATCCACTGCTTGTGCAAGTCCCCGTCTATTCCTTTGAGTTTTAGCCTTGCGGCCGTACTACCCAGGCGGATATCTTAACGCGTTAGCTTCGCCTCTCAGAGGGTCGATACTCCGAAAAGCTAGATATCATCGTTTAGGGCGTGGACTACTGGGGTATCTACAATTTTGTTACGATAACAAAATTGAAATTCTAAATCCGAAATCCGAAATTCTAAACAAATTCAAATGTTCAAAATTCAAAATTCCAAACCGAAATTCAAGATTGCTACATGCTTACACTTTGAATGATGGGCCCGACACGGCAATTCTACATTGCGGTGTCGGGGTGATGAGTATATTTTCCTTGCTTTTTCCCAAGTTTGATCGTAGGTACCCGTTGTGTTGTCCAAGAAATCCACCATGCGATTTGGTTTCATTCATAGGACTCCTTCCCCACGATCCAAGTCATTTCGTTTCGCTGACGACGACTGTTAAATGGAAGCTTGGAAGCCGACCCATCATTCAAAGTGCAAGCTTGCCCCGTAGCGAGCCGTGCTCTGCTACCGGGGTTCGGACAGGACATTTCTGCCTGTCTCTGCATATCGCTATGCAGTTCGGACTATATCTTTCGCCAGCGTCTGCTGGCGATTTGGCGTATAGTCTCTGAGGGTTCTTGCATACTAAAAGATGGTGGTGAGTTTCGGGTTTACGATCCTTAATACTCACCAAATGGACAATGGGTTTTGATCACGTTGTTGGTAGATCTCAATTATCTCGTTTTAGAGATTGTTTTGGGGAACTGGCGCCGATAAATCAAAAAATTCCCTATACGTGGGGAACCACAGTCTTACGAGAACAACTGTGAGGCCCAGTTAATTAGATCACTACACCATATACCATCTTTTAATATGCAAGTCTTCCCTGCTGATTGTCCGCACTCAAAGATTTTCACTCGCCAAATGGCGAGTACCTTGAGATACTCGGAGTTTCCAGCATATAGCCAAATTTTTCCTTTTTAGAATTCAAACTGAATTATAAAAAAGAGGACTTCGTTCGCGGTACCCCTACCGCCCGCTAAGTTGTATCAACCAACCTAGTGAACATTCTTTTTTGAAAAGCCTTGCGCAGTCAATTAGAAAATGACAACTTTACTAAGTTGATCATTTTCTTGATTGACGAGCAGAGCAATTCGCCACCAGGCGAATATGCGTGCTTTTCAAAAAATGAATGTGAACGATCTTAATCCCATTCGCTACCCACGCTTTCGTGTCTCAGCGTCAGGAATGCGCCAGTCTGTTGCCTTCGCTTTAGGTGTTCCCCATGATATCAACGGATTTCACCCCTACACCATGAGTTCCACAGACCTCTCGCACCCTCAAGTCTTGCCGTTTCTTATGCAGATCTCGGGTTAAGCCCAAGGTTTTAACATAAGACTAACAAAACCGCCTACACACCCTTTACGCCCAATAATTCCGGATAACGCTCGGGGCACTCGTATTACCGCTGCTGCTGGCACGAGTTTAGCAACCCCTTATTCATGAGACGATCAATAAACTTTCTATCTCATAAAAGCAGTTTACATACCGAAGCACTTCGTCCTGCACGCGGCGTCGCTCCATCAGGCTTTCGCCCATTGTGGAAGATTCTCGACTGCAGCCACCCGTAGGTGTATGGACCGTCATAGTGTTTTCTCCGATCACTCGGAGTATCAGACTATACCTTCACCCAATATCATCTTGTAATTGACAATAATGGGGCCAACATATTAGCCAGTCTTTACCTTTGTGGGGGTTGACTGACTCTCTCCTGTTATAGGAGAAGTCGTTACGGGGTCAAATGATGGAAATTTCCTCTTTCCTCCAGTGTTTGAATTTAGATCTCTAATTTTTCTAACAATTTTTATTATTGCTTGATAATTTTGATCTGAAATTCGATTCGTCCGGAGATTCTCGCCAAATTGAGACAATGCCTCAAGAGCAAGAAATGCTTGTTGCTTTTTCAAAACAAGATGCCGTAGCATCCGATTTAGAATCCGACTCACATCGTTGCGGTCTACAATAACTAACTCCGCTTGATCATGAGTCTTAACAACGCTTACTTTCCCCGCACTCAGATATTTCTGAATCTCACATAACATATCGAAATGTCGAATATGCTGTGTAAAATTGATCTTAATACGAGGACGATATGTGCGCATATATCGTGAAGACTGCTTTTCTAATGTTGCCACCAGAGAGCCGTCTCCATCGAAAAAACCTGCCACATATGCATCGGAAAATTTCCCTTCATCGACTTCCCACGGTATTGTCTTCATGAATATATTTTACCATATTCAGTGAAGATTCCACCGTTATGAGTTGGATTTTACATGCGGATTACTCCACATGGAGACAACTTTTATCTCAGTTCCATCGGTGGGGGTCAGGCTCTCACCTCCCCTAGGCGTCATAGCCATGGTAGGCCGTTACCCTACCATCTAGCTGATACCGAACAGGCCACTCAGAGAGCGAAAAACTTTACTGGTCACTCCTCGCTAAGCTCGTCGTGACCCACGGATAAACACGAATTACTAACGAATGGACACGAATGGGATTCGTGTTAATTCGTCGCTTTGATTCGTGTTAATTCGTGGTCATTCCGAACACAGTGAGGAATGACCAGACTATCGGGAATTACCCCGTCTTTCGACGAGCTATGCCCGACTCTCCGGTGTGTACCTGTTTATTACTACCTCGTCTGCCGGTTGCCCTTGCGGGCCCCCTTGACTTGCATGCCTTATCCACGCCGCCAGCGTTCATCCTGAGCTAGGATCAAACTCTTAAATAAATTGTAATCAATTTATTTAACCCTGAGCGAGTTCCGCCATAAGCGGAACGTGTCGAAGGGTTCACAGTAAAGTGATCCTTCGACAAGCTCAGGATAAAATTTGATTACAAATTTTAGAACGGAACAAAATAAAAGATAATACTTGGCCGCTTAAGTTTTTGTTCTGACAAAAATTTTGGCGGCTGCTATCAAATATCTTGAACTTTAAATTATTAAGATTGTTTTGAACTTAACTACTGGAATTTTATTGGAATACTATTGGTTTTTCCAGCACTTTTTGAAAGTGCTGGATGCTCAATTTTGCAGCCACTCGTTTTCACTCGCGGGCAAAATTGGCACTTGCACTTCGTTCGCAAAGCTCACAACATAATACTAATCCACGAATCTTATACGAATGCCACGAATGACGAATCCACGAATTTGTAGATTCGCATGATTTGCGGCATTTGCATTTTATTTGTAGTTTTGAATTATATTGTTCGCTTACGCGAACATATACGTTCTTGAATATTTCATTGTCAATGAACTTTCAAACACCGCTATCCATTTCTGATAGCGTGAAAGCTATTATACGCATAAACAAAAAGGAGTCAAGCGTTTTGCTTGACTCCGGAGGGTATAAGTGTGGCACTGACTTTATTCAGGTTCTTGGCCGTATTTATTACGAAGCGCCCTACCCTCTAGTTTAACGTATTCTTCATAAAAACCCCTGCCTTGTCCCGTGACAACTGCGGCCAGAGCTTGGCCGTCAGTAGGAGCAGACAGACTTGATTTCCAGCCGTTTTTAGCCGGCCGCCGTTGATTTTTTTGGCTTTTGTTCATACGTTTTTAAAGAACTGAGGTTGAATACGAACCGCTTTTATTTTGGCATCGTCAAAATAAAACCAGCTCTTCTTGGTGAAGAACTGGCCTGTGTCTGAAGTTAGTTTATAAGTTTGTAAGTTTATAAGTTCCTAAGTTTAGATACGGGCAAAATCTCCACCATTTAAGTTGGTAAGCAGTAGGCCTAGGAGATTTAATTTGTTTGCCTGCGATTTCATTATGTATATAATAACCCCGCAAAAATTGTTGTCAAATTCAAAACATATGGTATATTTGTGGACGGTAGAAAGGATAATAAAATGAAAAGAAAATTACATCCCGATGCTCTTTACATTCCAGATTCAGCGCTCGCCAGACTTGAAAGCAAAGAGCCTGCGATTCACTGCTCGGTTTCGACTGGCACAGGTAAAAACATGGGCGCGCGAGTAAGACAGGTGGATCCTGACGGAAAAAAAGGGTTGGCTTTGTTGAATGAGCTGGCTTTTATGGACGCAGTCAGAAAGTTAACCGGCCGTTAAGTGGGTCAAAACAAAACCGTTCGCCTTGGCGAACGGTTTTTTTAATTTTTCTTTCACTAAACCCTGTGAAAAATTTTGTCTGACAAAATTAAAATTTCATAATTTTATTTCACAGGGTAAACCC
>Ga0172379_10003418_pt1 | contig 25355 bp, 23 predicted proteins | sample GrowelOW334metaG_FD_119756 | JGI IMG/M metagenome (GOLD analysis project Ga0172379, IMG submission 119756) | Groundwater microbial communities from an aquifer near a municipal landfill in Southern Ontario, Canada - Groundwater well OW334 metaG | ecosystem: Environmental > Aquatic > Deep...
ACTACAATTTCCCACCTTATTCGACTGGTGAAGTTAAGCCGGTTCGTGGCGTTGGACGACGTGAAATTGGTCATGGCTATCTGGCTGAAAAAGCGCTCAAGCCGATGATTCCTGATTCCGAGACATTCCCCTACACTATTCGACTCGTTTCAGAAATTTTGAGTTCAAACGGCTCTAGTTCGATGGCCGCCACTTGCGGTTCGACTTTGGCTTTGATGGACGCTGGTGTTCCGATCAAGAAACCAGTTGCCGGTATTGCCATGGGCTTGGTGACTAATGATGATGCCTCAGAATACCGTGTCTTGTCTGATCTTCAGGGACTGGAAGATTTTGCCGGTGATATGGACTTCAAGGTGACTGGTACTGCCGACGGTGTCACGGCGATCCAGATGGACACGAAGATCACTGGGCTGACTTACGATATCGTTCGTGACACACTGAGCCAGGCCAAGAAAGGCCGGATGGAAATTCTCGGTGCTATGCTTGAAATTATTTCAGCGCCACGAGCGGAAATTTCGAAATACGCACCAAAGATTGAATCGATCAAGATCAATCCTGATAAGATTGGCGAATTGATCGGACCAGGCGGCAAGAACATCAAGAAGATTGTCGAGGACTGCGGTGGTAAGGAAATTACTAGCATTGACATCGAGGATGACGGCACTGTCATGATCTCCTCGATAGACCCAGAGATGGGTGCTAAGGCGATAGAAACAGTCAAGTTGATGACTCGCGAGATCAAGGTTGGCGAAATCCTTACCGGCGAGATTATCGATATCAAGAAGGATCGCATGACCGGCAAGGAGATCGGCGCCATCATGGCGATCTCACCACGGCTTGATGGGATGATCCACATTTCTCAGATTTCAAACGAACGCGTCGAAAAAGTCTCCGACAAACTCAAGGTTGGCCAAGTCGTCACAGTCAAGGTCGTCGAAGTCGATCCGATGAAAGGTCGCATCTCTCTCTCGATCAAGGCAATGACTCAGCCAGAACGAGCGTAGAAACTCCAGACATAGTACGTTACTAAAACAAAACACCGCTATTTGACGGTGTTTTGTTTTACTTAATAGATCTCAAAATAAGTCTGACCTGCTCGGCAGTCAGGCTGATTTTTGAATCAGAATTCTTTTGCTCGAGCAAAGATTCGATGAAGGCTGACAATGTTGATGACAGAGATGACTTGGCGGCGGCTAACTGGACAAAGATTTCCTCGGTCGGTCGGTCTTTGTCGAGCATATCTTCGATACCGCGAATTTGTCCCTCGATCCGACGTAGCCGATTATAAATTGATTGATGCTTCATAATAAATCACGAAAATACAAACTGATACAAAAATACGAAAAATTCGATACTGCCTGTGAAGATAAAAATCTCGTGTATAGCAGGATCCTCACGCCTTGCTCACTTCAGCTTGTCGCTGATGTTCGCAATGGCTCAGGATGACACCTTTTTGGGATTTTATAGTTTTTAATTTGTAATTTGTCCTGCCCGCAATTGCTGAAGCGATAGCTTCTGCAGGCGGGTTAGTAATTAGAAATTAGAAATTTGAACTTCTGGGGAAAAGTTGCTCTTTCCCCAGCCATACCCCCTTGTTTCCACAATATACCCCTCCCTGGTATATATCAACTGTGGATTAGTCCGATTTCTGGGGAAAACCAAAATAAATTTCTAATTAACCTAATTATTCTAATTGACCTAAATAAACACCAATAACCTAAGTTTTAATTTGTGAATTTGGACTTGTGATTTGTTTAGACCTGCCTGCCGGCAAGGCAGGAATTAGAAATTCGGATTTTGGATTTAGCAAACACTTTTATATAACAAAAACCCTGCGAAAAATCACAGGGTTTTTGCAAAATCAGAGTTCAACTATTGTTGATTACTCTTCTCTTTTTCGTGGAGGACGGGCAAAATCAACTTTGATCGCCCGACCGGCAAGTTCCTTGCCATCCATGTCTTCTTTGGCTTTGGTTGCTTCCTCAACAGTGCTGTACTCGACGAAACCGAAACCTTTTGATCGGCCGGTGTCGGGGTACTTGACCACTGAAGCAGAAACAACGCTACCAAAGGCAGCAAATGCTTCATTGAGATCTTCATCGGTCGCAGCCCAAGCTAGTCCGCCAATGAAAAGTTTTTGATTTGGCTCAGCAGGAGCAAAATCTTCTCTTCGTTCTTCCATATTCACCTTAAGTAGATTTTAAATTAGTACATGACTCAAAACAATCAAGAGACTATTTCAAACCGCACGTAATTTAAAAAATCTAAATAATTAACCAAGCTTCGACCAGAGTGCAAAGCACCCTTGCTTTCAGCTTTAATAATATACTATCTAGATTAAAAAATCCACGCTCAGGACAAACTTTTTATAGTAATTATCCACTCCGAGAGCTATTTTTTCACTATATTGATATAGTAATAGTAAAGAGAAAACAAAATTGCCAAGTTTACGAGCGGATAAAAGACCAAATTCTCGAACCATTGGCCTGTCTTGATCCTGATTTTTTGAAAAGGGTCTGGTGGAATTCCGAAATGATAGTCGAGCGGAAAGAGAAGTGGTACTCCATCCTCGGTCAGGGAGTCGGCAAAAAGATGGCTGGTAAAGCCCAGAACAAAAGCTGAAAGTTCAAGGTTTATAGTTGAAAGTCCAAGCAATTTTAACAGTAACCAAAACAGCCAAGTAAAAATTCCCATGCCAATCAATGAATGCGATAGATGGCGGTGACCGCCGATGAAAACTGGGCGGACAATCCGCGACAAGATGCTGCCGGCCGGAATTTTTTGCCACAGTCCCCCTGTTGGCGTATCAAGATCCGGCACGCTGGCGCCGAGCAGAGTTGAAAAAAATAATATCGTTGCCAACGCCGGCGATAGTTCTATTTTTTCAACACTGAGAAAAGCAATACTCGAGAACAGTATTCCCATTGAAAGATGTGTTTTGTAAGTCATAAGGCAAGCATTAAGTTGTAAGCAGTAAGCAGTAAAGAAATTGTCATCCCGGACTGTAACTCGAGATCCGGGATCTTGATCGAAATAATTACATATATTTGTCTGTTTCAGCAACAAGATCAAGTTTTTCATATTCAAATACAAACTTTTTCCAAATGTCGTGAATCGGAGCCAATTTTTTTTGAACCTCCGGAAACATGCTGACATCTCGAAAATCTCTTTCCATCTTCGCTGTTACAGCCTTGAATTTTCCTTGACCAATCATATCCAAATACAGAATATCGGTCATATGGCTGGCCGAATCAGCACAGGCAAATATTTTTGCCTCAAGAGTTTCCGGCGCCACATCGCGGTTGCGATGTGACCGCACACCATGTAAGACTTGTTTTAATTTCTCGGAATTATATTTATTTTCCCCCAAAAATTCCTCAGCCATCTTCTCCGATCTAACTGCATGATCGGTATCCCTGTCACCAACATAGTGAGAAACATCATGAAGCCAGACGATTAACAATACGACCTCTCTATCAGCCTCGGGATGAAGGTCACAAATTTTATTTGCCCATTTCTCTGCCTCTGGCAAATGTGTCGCTAGACTGAAAATGTCATCGCTTTCATCGATAATCGAAAGACAATATTTTTTTGCCTTTTCTTCTATGTTCATTTTTTACCTCTCTAGTCTACTTCGCAATACGACTTCGTTATACAATGCTATAAAATAGGCTGGACGAGCATTCCAATTTACTTCATTACTACTGTTGATCCTTCTTGTTATTTCTAAGTCGCTTGAGCTACCCAAATCAAGAGTATTTTTTAATTCAGCGGCCTTGCTTCTATAACGATAGTTTTGCGAATTAACAAAGCTACTCAGTCGCATTAACTTATCTCTATCAAGACCTTCTGCTTCGTTCTCAAAATCATCCGTTTGCTCGGCTGGAACTTCAGACAAATTTGGTGGCTGAATATTTTCATCTCCGTCTCTTTTTTTACCGCCCCCCTCAATAACTTGCCAGCCCTCTGGAATTCCTCTTCTCATTTTGTCACCTCAATAATTTATTTAATATTTTCAATAATAGAAAAATATCGGTTTCCTTCAGCCATTAAAAAAATATTTTCGATAAAAGACTCTTTTGAAAATTTCCGCTTATGCAGATCAGCCTTTTTGGCGTAATCACTGATAACAGATCGACAGTCAGTAAAAACTCCATCTTTAATCATGCATTTTGTTAATTCCATCGCGTCCGACAAGTGAAAATTATTATTTTGCGCCTTATTGATAAGCTCTTTTGTTCTACGTGATCCTTTATTCCACGCTAGAAAAATCGGTAACGTTAATCTGCCATTATACAGGTCGCTGTATGCATCATCAGCAAGCTTTCCTACGGTCTCTCCGCTTTGCTCTGGAGGCACGAAGTCACCGATATCGTTTACCATTTGATTAATAATTCCATAATATTTTCCAATTTGTCGAAAATCTGCCTGGTCTTCGTCACTTGCACCAGCGATTTTAGTCGCCATAGAAGATGAAATAGCGAATAACTCACCATTCATTAACTCACACCGTTTTTCGTACAACGTCATGAAATCGTTTTCAGATAGACTTAAAGCGTCCCAATTTAATTGGAGTAAATCGACATACCAACCTTCGTGGACAGCAATATCGATTCTTTCAAAATCATATATCAGCAACCCCGCTTCAGCGTGATTTTTGATTGAATTGACAAATAATTCCGTGGCAACACCTCTAGTTAAACCAGCTGCAACAATCTTCTCATCCAAACTGCCGTACAATTCCCCTCCTTTGTGATCCAGTAAGTGGTTCAAATGATAAAGAGAAAGCATCTCTAGTTCCGACGCCGCAGCGAGTGGTGCAACTTTTTTCCAATCAGCGCTACTTACAGATTCAAATGCACATCTCACCATTGCGGCCCGAGTCGATGGCCTGTGCTTGCGCCTTTTAACTAAACTCTTAACCAGAGCATATAGATGGCTGTCTCCCTTATATTTTTGAATTGCCGTTTCTATCAGTTCCATTGCAATTGCTGAAGTTTCTTTTCGCCAGGTCCAATATATTTTTGAATCAGCAATAGAGTACTCTGTATCCATCGTATTACCTCAGCAGTTTATTTTGCCTAAATGTCTCTGCTTTGACTCGTTTGATTTTATCAATATTTTCGACGACGAGCCAGGCCGACATTGTGCCGAAGCCACGCTTGTCGATATCAAATGGTTTGATTTTCTTAATATTTTGCAAAAAAATCAGTATGCCAAATTTTTTGTTTTTGATCTCAGAAAAATAATCGTCGGAATCAGCTTTCATCAATCCAAGACGCGAGCCAAATTCATCGAGAGTTTGTCTTATTTTGACCGCGTTTAATCTATCAAATTGACGAACCTCGACCACATCAGCCTTGACAGAAATCGGTTCGCCGGCATTTTTGAAATAGATCGTGTCGCCAGCAGAAATATCAGCCCAAGGAGCTGATCGCTGTAAATACCAGCGTGACTCGATCGTTTTGTCGCCGTCAATAATTTTTTCGAGAAAACCCAAAGACGGACGCATAATGGCGACATGATCCCTCCGATGAGTGATGAGAACGAGTTGCTCCATAGTTTTAATCTATCCCAATCAGCCAAATTGTCAACTTTTGTTATTTTGAGAGATCCCGCATCAAGCACGGGACGGCACTTCGTGCCGGTTATCAACAATTGACAGAAATCATCCACCTGTTAAACTTTGTAACAGTACCTTGAGTCTCCACGAGACGCTTGGCGTTTTGTGAGGATACAAGGATCAGAACCTGCTACACTGAAAGGCCAGCCAAAATGGCAACTATCGAAGTATTGCCCGGTACCACTGACTCCGAAACAAGCCCGCAATCCTACCAACAAGTTGCCTCCTTTGGCAGCGTGACTGTGGTCCGCGCTGTTGACGGTGAGATCGTCATGGTTACCTCTCTCGTTGAGAGATACCATCGCGCCAATGTTCACCCAACCGTTCTACACGGCCACGACATCGACTGGGAGCCAGTAGAGGTCGGAGAACAGTTCGTCTGTGATATGCAGATCAGCCGCTTCGAAACGGCTGTCGATTTCACAGAAGCATGCGAAGTGCTGGCCGCTGATGGACATGCGCTCGCCGACATCTGGTGCGCATGCGCTCTCGACTGGCGGCTCAAAGGTCGCCCCGGATGGAGCTTCATCGTCCCCGGTTCAACGAAAAAGCGAGTTGTAGCTCCGAGACTCGGACGTCAACAACAGGTGACTGTGAAGGCCGAATCAGCTCTGCATTTCACACTCAATCCGAACGGCGAAAGGGCTGTGGACTTCGCACCGACCCACGTCGCGCTTCCTCCCATGACCTGCTACTTGAGCTACAAGGCCATCAAGTAACAGACCGGACTTCGCTTGCTCAAATCCCACGAGCAACGACATGACCAAAAGTTGCTACACGCAACGACAAAGTTCCCCTCACCGGCACACCCCCGTGTCGGTGGGAAGGGTTTTTCCCAAAAATTGTCGTTGCAAAATATATTTGGTTCTCCCAAACAAAAATCTCAGTGTAAACTGAGATTTTTGTGATGCTTTTTGATGCAGCATTATCTTAATTTGTCCCCGTATTTACAACGGCCGTTGTGAATACGGGGACAAATTTTAATTGAAAATTTGTTGGAAATCTAGTTGATTTGACTTAGCGAATGCCGACTTCACGGACATACTTTTCCATGATCTTCTTGGCTTTTTCCAATTCATCGTCAGTAAATGGCTCATATTCTATTTTTTCATTGATCCGTTTTGATTTTTTGTAATTTTGAAGAAAAAAACGTTTGGCGCCCTCGATCATCTTCCCCATCTCCTCGAAATCAGCAAGATCATGGATCGGATGGCTGACAGTGGTGCGAAATTCGTAATCAACTTCCGAATCCAAGATCAGTTTAATGGATCGTTTGACATTTGCAAGAAGTTTCTCCTCACTGTGTTGGGATTTCTCGCCTTCCTCGATCCGCCCAACGGCGGGCTCGGAATGGCTCGGAATGACATTTTTAACTTGGGAATTTGAATTTGTGATTTGATTAGAAATTGACAGTTTTTCTGTCATCCCGAGCGAAGCCGAGGGATCTGTGCTAAATTTGGAATTAGGAATTACAGTTTGAGCATACTTACTCAAACTGTTTTTGATATCCATCGCGATGTAGTCAACATCGCCATCTTTAATTATCTTTTCCAACCTGTCCGGAAATGAGCCGTTTGTATCTAGCTTTACATCGAAGCCTAGTGCTCTTAGATGAGAAATAAATTTATCCGCATCAGAATTCATCAACGGTTCGCCGCCAGTGATGCAGATACCAGTCAGTTTGCCATAACGCGATTCGAGAAATTCGAAAATCTGCGCCTCAGACAGAAGCGGATTAAATTTCTCTGGCAAGACAAGCTCAGGGTTGTGACAAAAACCACACCGAAACGAGCAGCCACGGGTGAATACCGTGGCTGCTACATGACCTGGGAAATCTACCAATGTTAATTTCTGTATTCCTGCTATTTGCATTATTATTTAATTCTCTAATAATTTTCTTGTCAGCAGTCTCGCCTGCAAAAGCTATGCTTTAGCATTGCGGGCAGGCCAGAGTTAGTTTTTGGATTCCTGCAATGTTCATGTTTAAGTATCAAGTTCCGAGGACTGAGTTACGAGTCAAGACAGAAATGTGCTGCTCGGTACTGTGTACTCGGTACTTGCAACTAGATTAACGCTGCTTGCTCGGTTGCCTCAGCAATAGTCACTTTTATTTCCGATGTTTTCTCTAAGGCAGCAACCTTTGGCTCCGCCAAAACTTTTTCCTTCGTCTTCTTGGTCTTCTTCTTTTCCGGGGCATCGCCGGAACTAAATTCTATCTCTGTAGTTTCGATGGCAACTGCCTCCGCTTTTTCCTTGCCGTCGACAAACTTATATGTGGTTCTGTCATCAAATTCTGCTTTTTTCCCGACATTCCACTGTTTGATCGGTCTGATGTAGCCAACAATCCGAGAATAGACTTCGTTTGCGGCTCCACACTTTTCGCAGGTCATAACCTTGCCGGCGATATATCCATGGTTCGGACAGATCGAGAATGTTGGTGTAATAGTGAAATAAGGTAAGTGGTAGTTTTCGCAAACCGTCCTGACTAGGTTTTTGACCGCGGTCGTGTCTGAAATTTCCTCGCCGACAAAAAGGTGAACTACTGTGCCGCCAGTATATTTGGTCTGAAGATCGTCTTGTAAATCAAGAGTTTCGAAAAGATCGTCGGTAAAATCAACTGGCAGATGCGATGAATTAGTGTAGTATGGCGCGACTTCTTTATTTTCGTTAATTGCATCTTCGTTGGCGACCATAATTTCCGGATACATTTGCTTGTCCTTGAGCGCCAAGCGATATGACGTACCTTCAGCTGGAGTGGCTTCAAGATTGTAATAATTTCCAGTCTCGGCCTGATAGCCATAAATTTTCTCGCGCATAAATTCCAAAGCTTCACGGCCAAACTGTTGACCCTCTGCAGTCGTCAGATCGTGACCGAGCAGGTTTAGACTCGCTTCATTCAATCCGACTAGTCCGATCGTCGAGAAATGATTTGACCAGTATTTGTCGTCGCGTTTCTTGACATTGCGAAGATAAAACTTGGAGTAAGGATATAGACCTTTGTCGGTCATATTTTCCAAAACTTTACGCTTCATCTCCAAGCTTTCTTTGGCCAGATCCATGACGTAGGTCAGATTGTAGAAAAATTCACGCTTGTCCCTAGAACGATAACCGAGCCGCGGTAGATTGACAGTTACGACGCCGACCGAGCCGGTCAGTGGATTGGCACCAAAGAGACCGCCGCCACGTTTGCGCAACTCTCTGTTGTCCAGTCTCAGACGACAACACATGCTTCTGGCATCTTCTGGATCCATATCGGAGTTGACGAAGTTTGAGAAGTATGGAATGCCATATTTTGCCGTCATCTTCCAAACATTTTCGATATTTTTGTTGTCCCAATCGAAATCCTTGGAAATATTGTAGGTCGGAATAGGAAAGGTAAAGACGCGACCTTTGGCATCACCTTCAGAGATAACCTCGGCAAAAATTTCGTTGAATAAATTCATTTCTTTCTGAAAATCACCATATTTATCTTTTTGCGGTTTGCCACCGATAACGACGGGCTGGTCAGCCAAGATTTTCGGGCAGATCAGATCAAGAGTGACATTTGTAAACGGGGTCTGGAAACCGACACGTGTCGGCACATTCATATTATAAATAAATGACTGTATCTGTTGCTTGATTTCTTCGCGAGTTAATCTGTCGTAGCGGATAAATGGTGCCAGAAGAGTGTCAAGGTTCGAGACAGCCTGAGCACCAGCTGATTCGCCCTGGACAGTATAAAAAAAGTTTGTTAACTGCCCTAAAGCCGTAGCAAGGTGTTTTGGTGGTTTGCACTCAATCTTGCCCTCAGCTCCACGAAAACCGACAGTTACAAGATCCTGAAGATCCCAACCAACACAATAAGTCGAAAGCATTGAAAGGTCATGAATGTGCATGTCACCTTCAGAGTTGGCTCGGCATATTTCCGGTGTATAAATCTTGTTGAGCCAGTAACTCTTGGAAACTTCGCCGGCGATGTAATTGTTCAAACCCTGCAAGGAATAAGACATGTTAGCATTTTCCTTGATCTGCCAGTCTGTGTTTTCAAGATACTGATCCATCAGCTCGACTCTCTGTGTCTCAGCAAGTGTTCGCATCTCGGCGTGTTTTTCACGATATATGATGTAGGCTTTGGCCGTGTTTTTGTATTTTGATTCGAGCAAAACTTCCTCAACAATATCCTGAATCTCCTCGACCGTTGGGATTTTGCGGCGAACTGATTCTTCGGCTTTTTTGGCAACTTTTTCAGCTAATTTTTTAGCCACGTCATCACCAAATTCGCCCGTAGCCTTGCCCGCTTTGCCGATAGCGTAGGCAACTTTTGTCAAATCGAAATTGACGATTTTACCATCTCTTTTGCGCACTCTCTTAAACATCTTCCCTCCAATTACATAAGCTTGTAAGCTGGTAAGCAATAAGCAGTAAGTATCGACTAAATAACTGCGACCCAATAATTGGCTTACCAGCTTATAAGCTTACTGCTTACTTGCTGTATTACCGATTTTACCATTCAGGTTTTGTTCGGTCAAATTGTCAAATAAAATAACCACTATATATAGTGGTATCTGTACTGTCACAAACACTATATATAGTGGTTATTTAAAATGTTTATCAACAGTTCACATTCTTCTGTCTGAGAGCCTGTTTATTTTTCAATTAATTACTCAGTCAACAAAAGAATACTCTAGGCGTCGCAGTATTAACAACAATAATTCAGGGCTTGATAATTGTCATTGTCGTATCGGCACTATTGCCCGCAGCGTCATAAGCTTTAAACGTTAAAGTGTAGGTTCCAGCCGATAAGCCCTTGAACGAAACCCTTAAATTTAAAGTAGCTACGCTCCAGCTCTTTTGCAATGAATCGTTGAAATAAAATTCAATATGATCGACTGCAATGTTATCAGTCGCCGCAACTGAGATGTCTAGACTTGTACTAGCCAAGGTGTATGGATTGTCTGTTGGGCTTAAAATTGAGATCGTTGGATTCGTCGTATCTATAGTCATGTTGGCAAAATGCACCGTGACAGAGCTTGTCGAGCTGAGCGAGCCATCTGAGGCGACTGCCTTCAGAGTATAATCACCGTTCTGATAACCAGTCGTACTCAGAGTTGTCGAATACGGTGACGAGGTGTCCGCTACAATCAAATTGTCATTTATATAGAAGGAGACATTGGCAACCCCAACATCGTCCGTCGCCGTTGCAGCAAAATCAACACTACCAGAAAGTGTCGCTCCATTGCTCGGTGAAGCAATGGTAACTATCGGTGCTACGTTTACTGGAACTATCGTTGTCGGCGCGACAGAGCCGATATTGTCCAACCAAGATTTTGTCGCTGCAGATGGATAACCATAAGTAGAATGCATAGCTTGCAAACCGTAGCCAGAGTAGAGATAGGAATAATCTTCTGCGATGATTTCAGCATCACAGTTGGACCAGCCGAGTGAATAATCTGGCGCCGTAGTTAGTTTTGTCAACGGCCTGATCGAGTAGTAGCTATCAGGAAATCTGACACCATTGCCCAGATTCCAATCTAACCATTTATGATAAAGCGTATAATGATGACCGTATTCGTGAGAAAGAAAAAGCTTGGCATACTCGTTTGGACAACCGTCAAAATTGTTACTGCCTGTGCAGTACTGCGTTTCTATATAGTAGGTGTTTAGAACGATGATGCCCTCAGCACTGATTATCTTTCCACTAGTAGAGGTGGTATATGACCCAAGAAATTGTCCATTCCAGCCAGTCGCCCCAGCATTCTCAACAATAATCCCCTTCATCTCTGAAATCTCACTCCGCCATTTCAGAGTTGAGTTTAAATAATTTTTTAAAACTGTGCCAAGACCATTATAGCTGCCAGTTTGGTCAACATAAGGAATGTCGAGCGGCGAAGAAATTGTCGCGCTCGAACTTTGTAACGTGCTTAATTCAGTCTGACTGATGATACCACCAGTAGAAACGGTTGTTGTTGTCGAGCCGTCGGAGTTTTTCGTTGTTGTTGCGGCAACTTCTTCGTTGGTCGGAGCCTTTGGCGGAGTTGTGGCGACCTTCTTTTTCGCTTCAGCTGATGGCAGAGGCGATGGAGTTACAGCAGCTGAAGTTGTATCCGGCTGGTCGGACTCAGATCGATCATCTGAGTTGGAATCTGATACTCCTGGAGGAAACGCGGTGGCGGTATTTTTGGCCCGTTCTTGGCGTATCGAATAATTATATGCGTAGGCTGAACCAGCCAATAGAAAAACAGCCATCAGACCAAAAATTGCTTTTCTAGTGGAATATTGGCGCTGACGATTTTCTTTTTCTTCTTTTATAACGTGCAGGAGTTCTTTTCGAGCAGTTTCGAGATCATCATTTATAATGACCCGATCGTAGCGGTTTTTGTACGACATCTCCAATTTGTAGCGATCAGTCCGCTCACGAAGTCCATCAGCCGTGTCATTACCCCGATTTTTCAATCTCTCGATAGCGACATCCAAGCTTGGTGGCATGATAAAAACAGAGGCAACATCGTAGATTTTTTTGAATTTGAGCATTCCGAGCGGCTCGACTGACATCACAACGGTTTTGCCCGATTTGAAAGCTTTCTTCAGGTCGGCTTTCTTGCGACCATAGCGATATTCACCTCGAACCGTCTCCCACTCGACAAACTCCTTTTTCTTAATACCGGCATCAAAGTCAACCTTGCTGATATAGTGATAATTTTTGCCCTCGATTTCGCCCGGTCGCATCGGCCGATCAGTATACGAAACGGCAACTTCAAAAAGCTCAGGAAGAGACCACAGCTCCTCGATGAGCGTGTCTTTACCCGATCCTGCGACACCAGACACTATAACAACAAACGGTTTGGCCATAATAAATACAAAATATTACTGTTACATATAACCCAGGACTTACATAAAATCTTCGTAGACCACGCTTTAGCGTGTTGGGACAATGCCTAATTAGATTGTATTATTCATCTCCAACAAACTAAAGTTTGCGCTACGATGCGTAAGTCCTGATAACAGTATATCAAAGCGAGGATTTAATTTGTAATTTGGCAGTGCTATAATGTTTAGTAAATGGCTAGCGCAAATACAACAACCTTGATAAGGAACGTGCTCATCGCTATTCTGACGGCTGTGATCGCAGTTGTACTTTTTCTGTGGAAAATTTTGACCGGTTATCAACCACCAGCCAGCGAGGCTGACCAGTACCAAGACAAGGATCGATAATATATATTTTCAAGGAGGGAGGAATTTGATTGAACTCAAAAGCGTGACGAAGTCCTACGAGCTCGGCGGGGAAAAGATCTTTGCTCTCGATCGTGTGAATTTAAAAATTGACAAAGGTGACTTTATTGCCATCACCGGACCGTCAGGTGCCGGTAAATCCACTCTGGCCAATGTGATCGGTGGACTCGATGTCGTCGATCAGGGCGAAGTATTGGTTGACGAAGTTAATATTGCCCGTCTTGATGACGCAACTTTATCTAGCTATCGAAACAAAAAAATCGGTTTTATCTTTCAATCATATAATTTGCAGCCGATGTACACCGCATTGGAAAATGTAATGGTGCCGTTGGTTATCGCTGGTCTATCAACGACTGAAAGAAAAAAACGGGCTCTGGAATGTTTGAAAGCAGTTGGACTTGAGGACAGAATAAACCATCGACCCAATCAACTCTCCGGCGGTCAACGTCAGCGAGTCTGTATCGCTCGAGCTATTGCCAACAATCCCGAGATAATTATCGCCGACGAACCAACCGGCAACCTGGATTCAAAGAAGGGCGCTGAGATCGTCACACTGTTGAAGAAATTAAATTCCGAAGCCGGGATAACCCTGATTGTCATCACTCATGACTCTTCAGTAGCCAGAGAAGCCAAACGAATAATCGAAATTCATGACGGGAGGTTGAAATGAAGTTTATAGATTATTTTCGCCTCGCTTTTAAAAATTTATCGCGTCAGAAATCTCGTACCTTCTTGACGATCACAGCCATCACCATTGGTTCGCTCTCTTTGATTTTGATGACTTCGCTGATAATCGGGATCAGACAATCACTGATCAATCAATTCAACGATCTTGGTGCGTTTAATCTGGTGACAGTCATCAAGGACCCAAACTCGCTCGGAAACAGTCTGATGGGGACAAACGGCGATATATCAGAGGGAAAACTAATTACTAATACGACTGTGGCTGACATGAAAAAGCTTGATCATGTCACTGCTTCGTCACCAATACTAACTGTCAATGCCAACACGATGAAACTGGCGGGGTCAGACAGAAAGACTTGGGCCAGTGTTGTCGCTTTTGATCCGAGCACAGCTGTTTTCGATGTACCGCTGATTGCCGGACGCAATATCACCAGCTCTGATATGGACAAAATAGTTGTCGGATCACGATTTCTTGACGATTTCAAACAGGGTGGCAAAGAAAAAGATCTGATCGGCAAAAAAGTCATCTTCAATTCCAAGATGGGCGGACCCGGATCAGGTATCGACTGGGGGCCGGCACCTGAAAAGCCACCTGTCGATGCAGATGAAAGTTGGTACAAGTCGCAGAGCAACAAGGGCATAGATATCGAAGCCGAAATAGTGGGTGTTGCCGACAACGGTACCGTCGGGGATGGAGCAAATTATATCAACATCGCTTGGGCTAGACGACTAAACACGCAAGTAAGTTGGCAATGGGACGACACAGCCTCAAAAAGCTGCCAACAAAGCCAGAGTAACAATTGTCAATCGCTCTCAACGATGAAACTGACGAAGCAGGATAACTTTGCTGAGCAGGGATATACTTCTCTAATGCTAAAAGTTGACGATACTGCCAATATCGGTCAAGTTGCTGGCAAGGTCACAAAACTCGGCTACGGTGCAATGACAGCGCAGGAAATGCTCGACCAGATCAACCAAATCATGACGACAGTCGGGGTGGTTCTCGGAATAATCGCCGGAATTTCGCTTTTTGTTGCCGCAATTGGCATCATCAACACCATGGTCATGGCAACCTATGAAAGAATTCACGAGATCGGGGTCATGCGTGCCTGTGGCGCGACACGAGCTGTTATCCGCCGAATGTTTACCTTTGAGGCCGCTTGGCTTGGCTTTATCGGTGGACTTTGCGGCTTGATTTTAAGTTATAGTATTGGTCAACTGGCAAAAATATTGGCTGAAAAATATGTTACCAACGCCAACATTCCACTTGATAACCTCGGCTCATTCCCCTGGTGGCTGGTCGTCAGCGTCATCGCTTTTACGACTCTAATTGGTCTCTTGTCAGGACTTGGTCCGGCAATTAAGGCAGCTCGATTAAACCCGGTCGACGCTCTAAGATATGAATAAATATGAATAAATCGAACTATTTTGAGATTATTACTAAAGAAGCCTTGCGCCGTCCGTGTGTGTAACAGGGGCAGCGCCGGCTATGAGTCAGCGGGCTTGCGGGATCGCTTTTGCCGACGATCCTCGGGGCGTTCGGTCCGGCGTTTCTCTCTGAGCTCGTCCCAGGTGAGATAAATGCTCGGCATAGCCCCGTTGTCACACTGTCCGCAGGTGAATCCGATATCGGGCGCGAACAAGGGGCCGACATCAGGCGACAGGTTGAAGTAACCCTCGTGCTTCGCCTCGCAGTGCGCGCAGTAGAGCTTGATTCGCCGTCGCCGTGGTTTCGGTATCACTTTTTTCTTTGGCAGGACCACCTTCTTTTTGCCTGACCTCCCCGCTGCCGCGTCTACTCTGAGTTGTTTCAAGCAGCCTGCTGCCCTCCTGTCTAACGGATCATGCATCCGCTGACAACGACATCCTGGGCTTCCAGGCCAGCCTGTTGACCTGCAACCAGCGACCTGACAAGTCGATGGTAGTTTGGCCATCTCGGTTCTCCTTTCTGCCTCGCCGCGACAGTAACACAAAAATCACCTGGCGTCAAACAAAAAGCCTGGAAACTTAATATATACTTTGATAAATACAAGTGTCTGACCCGGTGCGCTCTCCCTTCCTTAAAGAGGAGAGCGCACCGGCGACGGGTCACGAGCTCGTGGCTCGTAGTCGGTCGGGCAGTAGCCTGCTGCAGCCATATCAGCAAGCTGGGGGCAAAGGGCTGCTACTGAAGCCCGTTAGAGTTTGGTACGCTACCAGGTGGTAAGCCTGGTTGACAGAAGAGGACTGCAGGCTCTCCTGCCGCTGGGTACAGACGAGTTCAGCTCTTCACCGATACCTCGCCCGGTGGATCACCTCCTCGGGGCACTAACCTCGATGATTGTGGCCCCTATCGTGTAATCTTCAGCCGCGACTGTGCGCAGGTCGTCAAGTATCTCCTGCGACTCGGCTTTCGCTTCGTCGTTGTTCTGCGCGCCCAGTGGGTAGGAAATTCCGTCCTGTCCATCTCCTAGGACAACAACAAGGAAATATTCTCTGCCGCCTTGGACACGCTCGATCCGCCAGTCGTAGAGTGTCAACATTGCGACCTCCGGTGTGATTGCCAATCCGCTTGCCCCTATCTTAATCCCAGACTGACTTTTTTGGAAACAACAAAACTGTGGATAACTGTTTATCCACTTTGTGCATTTAGTTCAAAACTACCAAGTGTTTGTAATCTTATGGTCTCAGAGTTCCGCCAAAAACTTGCCATGCAAGTAGTGATTTGGCGACTAAACTAAGGATAATGTAGGCACGCTCGCCGTAGAGATAATCGGCCCAGCGACCGACTTTTTTGTATTGAAGATATTGATTGAAGGCGAAACAATTGAAAAACAGGAAGATGGAAAAGTAAATCCAGTAAACAAAGTCTGGCGCATGTGCTTCTGCGCCCGGTGCCCAAAGATACAGTCCGATTGCTAACCACGGACCGATGCCGGCAATACAGCCAAAGATAAATGGCAACCAATTCACCTTTTGGCCTGTGGTGAGCGCAGCCTGCGGTGAGCCTGCCGAATCCGTCGAACCATTGTGTAATTCCATCAGCCAGCCAAAGAGAATCATCGAAGCATTTAGAACCGCGATCGCGATCAGAGCTGAAGCATCGTAAATACCGACGAGCATGGCGATGATGATGATCATCAATGTCGAAGAGAAAGAATATTCAACCCAGCGCGCAATGTTGATGTGACGCCCCAAGTTTTTGTTGTACCAATCGTTGAACTTCGGTAAAGACACTATCAAATGTGCCAGAGCAGAGAGAAAGAAAAATGCTGCAACCAGCGGACCGATTTGGACAGTAAAGAGATCTTTTGGATTTGGGACTAATTTCTGAGTCGCAAAATCAAATTTCAAAAACGATGTGATTACTGGCAAACTAAATTTTGTTGTCAGCAACAAAACCGCCACACCCTGACAAAAATGCAAGATCATTGCGATCAAATTTAATCGCCGCAAATTGACAAACTTAGCCGAATTTTCATTTGGCATTTTCCTCCCTTTATTCTTTACAAATAAGACTAAAACTATTTTTTGGTTTCCGCTCGTAAAAATTTCCACCAGCCGAGAATCAGGGCGACTATCAGCCCGACAGTGACGGCGCCAAATTGGTATTTATTGCTTTCGCTCATAAAAGCGCGGATAATGCCATATCCCAATGTGAAGATGCCGCCAAGCAGAATCCCATCGCCAATGATAGCAACTTCGAGCAAGATCGTCAGGCTAATCAGCAAGAGAATGATACTTGAGACAATGACGATCGCCGAAACATTGCGATTGTATTTGGCAAATTCAGTCTGATACGTCTTCTCCCGCTTGCTGTAGTCCGTATTAACTTTCTCCTGCGCTTTCGTCATGCCGTTTGCACCAATGTTTTCCAAGGCGACTGGATAATCAGGCGCTTTTGGTGCTGAGTAAAAAACCGAGACGCCAAAACCAACAAAAAGCGCAACGAGCAAGCCGAGGAACAGTTTGTAAAGAACTCTGATCATTTTTCCTCCAAAAATTATTTACTAATTTTTGCCCACCGTAGCTTTAGCGAAGGCGGGCCAATCCTTTTTAACACTGCTTCGGTTCAAACTCTAACCGACTAAAAAAGTAAAAACCGGGAAATACTGGTAGCCAATAAAGAAGACTGCGGAAAACCAAGGTGATCACAGCCGCTGCGGAAAGATCAAAGCCAAAGGAGTGAATTGCCGCAATCATCACTGTCTCGACTACACCGACGCCCTGCGGTGTGATAGAGACAATAGTATATAGTATGCCGGCAGTATAAGCGGCCAAAACCGCTAAAATATCGAAATGATTGGCAAAGGCGAGGAAGATCAGACCGAGTGTCAACATATTGACCAAGTGAACAACGATAGCCAGCCATAGACTGCTCCAAATTTGGTGGTTTTTCTGTGCGACATCGTTGCCGATTTCAGTAAAAATAGTCTCTATTTCAGAAAGCTGGACTTCTTTGTGTCCACCGAGCTTGGCAACACGCTTGATCAACCAAAGAAAAAAACGACTCGGTGGCGTCCTGTCTTTTGATAATTTCCAGATAAACAAGCCTGCTGTCAAAACAACCGCTATCAATATCAGAAGCGTGATGTAAAGGTAACTTTTGGCCTGACCAAAAAATGACAAGACAGTGAGTGAGATCAACGCCACCACGACAAAGGCAGCGACATCGCAAAGCATCACCAGTGAGATTCCGATCCCGGTGTTTAGAGTCGATGCTTCTTGCCTCTTGCTATTTCGCAAAAAAATCCCCACCGTCCCAAAGGTAGCTATCGGCAAAGCAACATTGGTAAATTTGGAAGCGACATAGACCGGCAAGATTTTTTTCCAGCCGAGATTGAGACGAAAAATTCGAAAGACGTAGTCAACATAAAAAGAGTAAAAAGGAAGTAGCGCGATCTGGCAAAGCAGTGCTGGAATAACCCAGTACCATTTTCCACTCGCCAGCACCCTGACGACGCGCTCTGTTTCATCAAGTCTGGTCACAGCAAGCCAAACAAATACGATCAGAAAAAGCCAAAATATTATTTTCCTCGACGAAGTCTTATTTTTGATCTCAGACATATCTTTCTCAGCAATTAATTTGTTGTGTATAGATATATTTTAGCGCGTCTAGAGCTATTCGTGAAGGGCATAGAATTAAAATTAATAATAGAAAATTGGACAAAATGTCGGAAAAAATAATATTAAAAAGTCATAACTTTTTTAAAATAGAGGTCTAGATCTGCAAATTTGCCTGCACACAACCAATAAATATTGACAGGTCTTATTATTTAAGACTAAAATAGTCTTATATTAAGAATAATTATTGGGAGGTTTATGACATCAAAATTAAGTAAAATGAAAAAAACAGATGGCTTCAAATTTGAAAGCTATCTCTCGGACTATCACGAACGGATTTATCGTGACAATCTCTCTAAATTGATAGATCACCTCGAAAAAGATCATCCGATTAGACTGTTACTCAATAAACAGAAAAAAATTAATCAGATCGTGGCGACATTGGAAAATATGAGAGACAAGTTTCAAAATTGTGGAAAATTCGAGTGCGTCACCGTCGAACAGTGGCAGCTTTTGGACCGTCTGGTCAAAAACTTAAAAACTATAAATCAACATTTCCGTTATGAAGAGGATTTGCTTTTCCCGGAATTAATCGAACACGGTTTTGCGCCTGAAGTCCGGCAAATCGGAATCGAACACCGTGAAACTCGTCAGCTAATTGACAAATTAATTTCTGAATATGAAAATGGAGTCATCGAAAATTACTCTGAGATGAGACAAACTGTAAATTCAATCGGCATCGACCTGGTGAAAAAGATACGACTTTTGCACCATCGTGAAAGTCATATTCTCTATCCTCGTGTCCTGCGTGTTGTCTCAGGACAAAGTTCCTGGAATCGTCTAGGAGCAATCGCTAGTACACTATAGATCTAGCAGTTTGAAAGAAATTTTAGTTTTCCCAAAAAAAACGCTTCTACCCAGAAGCGTTTTTTTAGAAACAAATTATTAAAGTAATTCTTCTATCTTCAAGGCGATGAGAAAATCTCGAGCAGTGACCTTCTGACCGGCATCCCAGCGAGTCAATTCAAATTTAAATTTCTTAAAATTTATGACGATATCGGGGTGATGGTCGATGTCGTTGCAGTATGGGATTAATTTGTCGAGTAACAAAATCCCGTCCATCATATTATCAAAAACAAAAGTCTTGCTGATTTTGCTGTCTCTGTACTCCCAACCAACCGGCAATTCTGCTAATTTTGCCGCAATTTCTGCTTCGTTCAATGGTTGAATATCTTTATCTGTCATAATGACCTTTCTACTAATTTCTAGCGGTAATTATTGCAGAAAATAATTAGAATTGGCTGAGATATTGGCCATCTTTGCTCAAAATCCGCACCTCCGGCTCGAGATTGACAGCAAATTTTTCGGCAATCGTTTTTTGGACAAAGGAAATCATGTTTTTAACATCGGCGGCCTTCACCAAGCCGTCAAAGTTAATAATCATATTGGGGTGTTTCTCGGAAATCTGGGCACCACCGATTTTGTGCCCGACCAATCCGGCCAGAAAAATCAGGTACGCTGTCGGGATGACTGGAAACGGATCATCTTTGATTTTTTCTCTAACTTTTTCAATCAAATCAGCACTGGCAGATTCCGTTGGAACATTTTTAAAAATACTGCCGATATTGGGATATTCAAGCGGTTGTTTGCGCCGACGATATTCAATGTGTTCAATCATGGCCGCGGCAATTTCATCACGATTTCCAATTTTCAACTGAAATTTAGCGCTAATAATAATTTCCGGCAGTTTTTGCGATTTAAATATGGAATCGCGGTAATTAAATTGGCAATCAGAATTATTGCGTCTAATTGTTTGACCGTTTAAATAATCAAAACTAGTGACCTCAAAAACCGAGTCCTTGGTCTCCCCGCCAAAAGCACCGGCATTACCAAAGATCGCTCCGCCAACCGAGCCGGGCAGACCGCCGGACCACTCCGTGCCGGAGAGTGAATTGTCCACACAAAATTCATTTAACTCTTTGATGCTGGTGCCGGCACCAACTTCAAGCATATTTTCATTATCTTTTCTGATAAAAGAAATTCTGTTGCACAATATTAATCCGTCAAAACCATCATCATCAAAAAGAATATTAGTCGCGCCAGAAATGACAAATTTGCGATCAACGACAGTCTTGTCATTTTCAAGTATTTCTCTCCATTCCCCAAGACCGATTTTCAATTCGTCCAAACTTTCGAATTCGAAAAAGAATCGCGCTGGTCCGCCGATTTTGAAATTGGAATAAATTTTCAACGAAACGTTTTCTTGAATTAATTTTGGCATATAATCTTTGTTTATTGATTACAAAAGTAACATTATCATAACACAACCAGCACGAAATTTAAGAATTATCTCTGGATTTGAGACAGTTGTAAATTTTTGCTAAAATATAGTTATGAAAAAAATTGAACTTAAATCAGCAGCAAACAAAACTGTCAGGGTAAACAATTTAGCAACAATATTTTCCGTATCGGTCGTGATAATTTTGGTTGTAACTTATCTGATCGCGATCGCGTTAGTCAAAGTAACGACTACAGCAACGCCGGTCAAGATAAATCTGACGGGGCATGCCGAGACAAAAATTGTTTGGCCAAGTTATGGGCAAGCGGCAGTCGGAGCTGTCGGTTACGATGTTTTGGCAAGCAATGGCGAACAGGTCGCCCATCCGATTGCCAGCATTGCCAAGGTTGTTCTCGCCTTGTCAGTGTTGGACAAAAAACCACTCGAGGCTGGACAGTCCGGTCCAAGCTACCAGATCACAGAAAAAGACGTCCAGTATTATTATGACGACCTAGCCGTTGGCGGATCTCTACTTTCAGTCAATGCCGGAGAAGTGTTGACAGAGTACCAAATGCTCCAGGGACTTTTAATCGCTTCTGGTGATAATATCGCGACCACTCTGGCCGTCTGGGCTTTTGGTTCGATGGAAAATTATCTCACCTACGCCAACAAAATGGCAGCCGACAATGGTTGGAGCTCCACTCATATGGCCGATGCCAGCGGTCTTTCGGCTCAGACTGTCAGTAGTGCTGCTGATTTGGTCAAAATCGGCAACAAAGCTCTGTCTCACTCCGTGCTCGCTGAAATTGTAAATCAGCAAGAAGCAACACTTCCTATCGCCGGCACAGTTCAAAACTACAACACTATTCTCGGCGAAGATGGCGTCGTCGGTATAAAAACCGGCAACACGCCGGAAGCCGGTGGTTGTCTGCTTTTCGCTGTCAAAAGCGCTACCGATGCGACAGCGCCGGTAATGATCGGTGCTATTCTCGGTGCTCCAAGCCGCCTGACGGTTCTGCGAGATACAACCAATTTTATCCAGTCAAATGTCAGCAACTTCCGAAATATCAATGTCGTTAAAGCCGGCAATGTTGTCGGCAAATACGAGACAGCTTGGGGTCAATCCGTCAAAGCCGTCGCCAAAGACAATTTAAATTATTATTCTGTAGATAACAAGAAGGTAGCGCCAGAAATTTCGCTCGACGAGATAAAATCGAGTAAAAGTAAAAAATCTGAAGTCGGTACAGTAAAAGTAAAAGCCAATAATCAGACAAGATCCATTGCTGTGGTACTTGAATCAGATTTGATCGGACCAAGTTACGGCTGGAAACTTTTGCATCCATTCCGCTTGTCATTTAAATAGTCCTCACAATTAAAAAACACGGCGATGTTTGCGCCGTGTTTTTTAATTTCTGAAATCAAAATTTACCGCAATGTCCAGCCACCATCGACGATGATTGTCTGACCGGTGATGTAGTCGGCGCGGTCTGAGGCGAGGAAAGAAACAGCGTTGGCGATATCCTCCGGCTTACCCATTCTCGCGGCTGGAATTGCCATAATGGTTTGCTTCATTTGCTCTTCTGGACCGGCGGCGCCAGGGGTTTGGATCGCGCCCGGAGCGACACAATTGACATTAATTTTTTTCTTGGCTAACTCCAGTGCGATTGCGCGGGTGGCGGCAATCATCCCGCCTTTACTGGCACAATAATGAGCTAGACCTTCAAAGCCGACAACTGCGGCGATAGAAGCAATAGAAACAATCTTGCCTCCTTCGGTCATTTTCAGTGCGGCAGCCTGAGTGCAAAGAAAATTACTCTTCAGGTTGACAGTGATGACTTGGTCCCAATCTTCCTCTGTCATTTCCAGAAACGGTTTGAACGGATAGATGCCGGCATTATTGGCGAGAATGTCAAGCTTGCCAAATTCCGAAACGGTTTTTTCGACCATCGCGTCAACTTCGGATTTTTTTGAAACATCGCATTTAATCGCGACAGCCCTGCCACCGGAAGAATTGATATCCGCCGCGACTTTCTCGGCATTTTCCAATTTCAAGTCTGCGACCATGACTGCAGCACCGTCCTTGGCCAAGACTTTGGCAATCCCCTCACCGATTCCCTGACCGGCACCGGTCACAATTGCATTTTTGCCTTTTAGCATGATTCCTCACTATTTAATTAAATTTAACATTAATTATGTTACTATAATTAATCCTAGCTATATGTAGTAAAGAGCTGGTAAAATTGAGACATGAATTTAGTAGCGGTTATTACAACTATTCTTGGCCTTTGTCTTTTTGAAGCTGTTTCGGGTGTCGATAATGCGATTATCAACGCCGAAGTTCTTGGTAAAATGCAACCGAAAGCTAGAAAATGGTTTTTGGTTTGGGGACTTTTGATCGCTGTTTTTCTCGTCCGAGGATTATTACCATGGCTGATTGTTTGGGTGGCGACGCCAAATCTTGGCCCGGTCGGTTCACTCACCGCGACTTTTAGCAGTGACCCGAAAGTTTTGACCGCGATCGAATCTTCCGCGCCGATACTCCTCTCCGGCGGCGGTATCTTTATGATCTTCCTTTTCTTCCACTGGCTCTTTCTCGAAGATAAAAATTTTGGCATTCGCGGCGAACGTTTTTTCTATCACAACGGCGTCTGGTTCTACGCTGTTGTTTCGATACTCCTAAGTATCATCGTCAAACTGGCACTGGATGTCAATCCGATGATGGCTTTTGGCGCTGTTGTCGGCTCAACTGCCTTTTTCGTCACCCATGGTTTTAAGCAAAATGCCGAGCTTTCCGAACAAAAGTTGCTCAAAAAAAACGTTTCCGATGTCAGCAAAATTCTCTATCTAGAGATTATTGACGCGTCTTTCTCAATCGACGGAGTTTTGGGTGCTTTTGCCTTTACTCTGTCTGTGCCATTAATCTTGATCGGCAACGGGCTTGGCGCACTAATAGTCCGCCAAATTACCATTGGTAATATCGAGAGGATCAAAAAATACACCTTTCTTAAAAACGGTGCGATGTATTCAATTCTCGCTCTGGGCACGATAATGTTGCTTGACAGTTTTGGATACGAGATTCAGAGCTGGGTCTCGCCGGCAATTACCTTCGTCGTCGTCGGCTATTTTTTCGCTAAATCTCGACGAACCCTAGCGACTGGTATGAGTATCTAACAATGTCAAAAGAAATAACTTCTGTTATGATGGGTGTAATTAAATAAGGAGTAAATTATGTCAAGCGTCAGTCTGGACACCAGCAAGCTGGAAAAGTTTGTTAAAACGGAACAAATCAACGACTATGCCACAAAGGTTGCGGAAATTCATAATAATATCGGCAGTAATAATTTACCTGGCGCCGAGATGCTTGGCTGGCGTGACTTGCCACAGAAATACGATAAAGAAGAATTTGATAGAATCAAACAAGCTGCGGGGAAGATAAAAAATGATTCTGATGTTTTGGTCGTGATCGGCATCGGCGGGTCATATCTTGGCGCCCGAGCCGTGATCGAAGCGCTCTCGCCAAATTTTCCCAAAAATGAGCAATTGGAAATTCTCTATGCCGGCACCAGCCTGAGCGGAAAATATTTGGAGGAATTGCTCGGTTATATTAAGGACAAAGAAATTTCCGTTAATGTTATCTCCAAATCTGGCACGACACTGGAGCCGGCACTTGCCTTCCGCGCCATCCGTGACTTGATGGTCGAGAAATACGGCGACGAGTCAAGAGAAAGAATTTACGCCACGACTGACGCAAACAAAGGCGCACTCAAGGAGCTGGCGGACAAAATGAGCTATGAGACTTTTGTCGTTCCCGACGATATTGGCGGACGCTACTCCGTCCTAACTGCCGTAGGTCTTTTGCCGATTGCCGCCGCAGGAATTGATATCGATGAATTGATGGCAGGTGCGGCTGATGGCGTAAACGAATATTCAGGTGCTGATTTGAACAAAAATAATGCTTACCGTTACGCTGCAATCCGCAACATCCTATATAAAAAGGGTAAGAAAATCGAGATTCTCTCTAATTACGAACCGAATATGCACTATCTTGGAGAGTGGTGGAAACAGCTTTTCGGCGAGTCCGAGGGCAAGGACGGCAAGGCTCTCTTCCCTGCTTCCGTCGATCTGACCGCCGATTTACATTCACTCGGACAATACATTCAGGAGGGCGAACGCCATTTGCTCGAGACGGTAATTAAAATCAAAGAGACTGGCAATGACTTAGTTGTTCCGACCGATGAGACAAACTTGGACGAACTCAATTATATTGCCGGCAAAAAAGTCGACTGGGTCGAGTCACAAGCAATTGCCGCCACTATTGCCGCCCACACTGACGGTGGCGTGCCAAATACCGTTATTGAAATAGACAAGCTCGACGCCAGAAATATCGGCCACTTAATTTACTTTTTTGAAACCGCTTGTATGATGAGCGCCTACCTGCTCGACATCAATCCCTTCAATCAAGGTGGCGTCGAAGCGTATAAGAAGAATATGTTTGAACTGCTGGGAAAAGTGGAGAAA
>Ga0172379_10003419_pt1 | contig 25352 bp, 21 predicted proteins | sample GrowelOW334metaG_FD_119756 | JGI IMG/M metagenome (GOLD analysis project Ga0172379, IMG submission 119756) | Groundwater microbial communities from an aquifer near a municipal landfill in Southern Ontario, Canada - Groundwater well OW334 metaG | ecosystem: Environmental > Aquatic > Deep...
GCCAAGCTCATTTTTGCGTTTCAATCATTTCTAACGGCAATATTGCCACATCATCTATCAAGTTCCGAAAACGCTGACTTCTCAATCAGTTGAGGAAAATCGGGTTGTCGGTCTGGACTCAAATGTAAATTAAAAATAGAATTTATGAGGCGATTGAACTTGAATTTTTTTAATAAATAACAACAGTTATAACGGACAAAAACGGACAAATCAATCAATTAAGAGCCAGACAGAAGAGAGCGGCGCATGTCTCCCCCTCTCTCCGCAATGAGTTAAAAGCCTCGCGAAAGCGAGGTTTTTTTTATATATTTTTTAAAAAACACTTGTGTTTTTTAAAAAATTAGATACTTTTGCAACACTTTTGAAGGAAGCCATATACTTAATCAAACAAAAAAAGTCATCGGGGTGTAGCGCAGTCCGGTAGCGCACCTGGTTTGGGACCAGGGGGTCCCAGGTTCGAATCCTGGTACCCCGACAGAATTAAAATGAAAACGCCAGCAAATGCTGGCGTTTTCATTTTAATATGATGACCAAGGTCAGGAAATATTATTTCTTGATTAATTTTAAACTTTGGTCGGAAGTACTGATCCATATTTTGTTGTGCAAATACAGATACAATATCCTATAATCACTGAAAAGTAAATATATTTAGAATAAAAATACAGGCTCGCCATGAAATTTAATAAACGCATGTTGGTTTTGTCTCTTTTTGTATCAACTTTTTTTGTCGTTGTGGCTCAAAAAAATGTCAGCATCCTGACTGCCCCGGCTGGGAATGAATTCACGCAGATCCATCTGGATGGAACGACCATTTTGCCCTCCGGACGGTTTTTAACTCCTGCCGGTCATCTGATCACAATTACCAATGACCCCTTCGGCATGGCGCTTTCTCCGGATGGAAGAAAGGCTGTCACCTTACACAACGGCGTATTCACCATTGTCGATCTTCAGACGATGAGCACAATCCGGATCCCCAGTTATGACAAAAAAATCAAGTCGCCCCTATCCAAAGGATCCTTCTTAGGAGTAGCTTTTGCAAACGATTCGAAAACGGTCTATTTGAGTGGCGGAGACAATGGCGCCGTTATCAAATACGATATCGAAAGTCTGGCAAGGTTAGACTCCATCTCCTTGAATGGCAAGGTGGACGGGATTGAATATGGTGACAGTTTTACATCAGACCTGGTTCTGAATGAGGCAAATAATGAATTGCTTGTTTTGGACAAGGCTAATTTCAGGATGGTCCGTATTGATTTAACCTCCAGGAAAATAAAGGCATCCATCAAAGTTGGCCGCCTGCCTTTCGGGTTATCCCTGAGTCCAGACAAAAAGACGGCTCTGGTGGCCAATGTTGGCATGTATGATTATCCACTGATTACCGGCGCAACTCCCGAAAATTACGATTCATTGATGATTTCCCACCATCCTTATGGGGATAACACGAAGGAATCAATCCACGGAACGGTGGTTGAAGGACGCAAGGTTCCGGGCGTAGGTAGTCCGTTGCATCCCGATGCCATGAGTGTCTTTACCATCGATTTGAGCTCCAATAAAGTAATGGATAAATTCAAAACAGGTCATCAGATCGGACAAATGATAGAAGGTGCTGAAGTGGTTGGCGGAGCGAGCCCCAATTCGATCGCAGTCGGGCAGCAATTCGCCTATGTAACCAATGCCACGAATGACAATATTACTGTTATCGATTACAAAAACCACAAACTCCTGGGCGACATTCCAATTCTTGTTGATCCTCGAATCGACAAATACCGCGGATTGTTACCCTTTGGGATCGCGATGAGCAAAGACGAAAAAACGCTCTATGTTGCCTTGCTGGGATTTAACGCGGTGGCTGTTATCGATGTCGACTCCAAAACAACGAAGGGTCTGATTCCTGCAGCATGGGGACCCACACGGGTTCAATTGTCAAAAGACGGCAAAGAGATGTACATCATAACCTGCAGAGGGTTAGGTGCCGGACCCAATGGAGGGAAAGGTTTTAAATCACCTGTTCAGGGATATTTTATAGGCGACATACAGTTGGGCACTTTTCAGAAAGTGGCTGTGCCGGATGCAGCTCAATTGGCAACCTACACGCGGCAAGCCATTGACAATACTTTCAAAAGTATTAATATTACAGATGATGGCAAGAACCCATTACCAGTATTACCGGGAATAAGGAAGTCGCCAATCAAATACGTCGTGTACATAACCAAAGAAAACCGGACTTACGACGAGATTTTTGGTCAGCTTAGGAATGCAGCAGGCGATAGTACACTGGCCCGTTTTGGCGTAAACAATGAGTATACTTTACCTGACTCGCTTCGGGCTAAATTTCCACACCTACGGGTTAGTCCGAATCACATCAAAGCTGCCCGGCAATTCTCCTTCTCAGACAATTTCTATTGTGACGGCGATGCCTCCATTCATGGCCACCATTGGATGATGGGAGTGATACCCAACGAATGGGTAGAGACGAATTCGAGTGTGTCAAAAGAAGCCAAAATATTTTCCAAGGCGCCGGGAAGGCGTTTTCCGAGTACGACGGGAAGTATGGATCCGGAGGATTACGCCGAGATAGGTGGGCTTTGGGAGGCACTCGACCGGAAAAAAGTATCATTTTACAACTTCGGCGAAGCAAATGAAACAGGACATGTACGCGAAGAGTGGTTCGATACCAATACCGGAGCGGCCCATGGTGTGATGGTACCAATGCAAAAGGCGCTTTTCAAACGAACCAGTCACAATTATGCCGGATTCAACACCAACATTCCTGATCAATACCGGATGGAACAGTTTGAAAAGGAGTTTACGAACAGATGGATCAAGGGAAAAGAGAAACTGCCTTCATTCATAACCATGCAGGTTCCCAATGATCATGGAGCAAGCAACAGACCCGAAGACGGGTACTTCTTTCCGCAATCATACATGGCAGATAACGACCTGGCTGTAGGGAGAATTTTACATTTTTTATCCCGGACAAAATATTGGAAGGAGATGCTGGTTATTATTACCGAGGATGATCCACAAGGCGGGGTAGACCACATTGATGGTCATCGTTCAGTATTGATGATGGCGGGGCCTTATGTCAAAAGGGGATATGTATCGCACACCCATGCCAATTTCGGGTCGATCCTGAAAACGATTTACAACATCCTGAATGTACCGTATGTCAATCAATATGATGTGACGGCCTCCTTGCTTCAGGATTTTTTCATTCCAAATCCGGATTATACACCCTACACCCTCGAATTGCATGATCCACGCGTGTTTGACGTTGAAAAAGCAATGAAGAAATACAATATGACCATCGACTGGAGGAAGGTTGAACAAGGACCAGAATTGGACAATGAGGAGGTGGAACGCAAAGTACTTTACCGAAATCAATACGACAATAATGAGGTACAACGGAAAGCGCTCTACAAAAACAAATAATCTTTCTAATCGCTATTTCACTCTTCTAACCCGAACTGCAAAGGCATTTGCCGGATTTTTTACCATCATTTGATCAAGCTCCGCAGGGGTAATTCCTTCGCTCAACATCAGCAATTTAAACGACCCGAACAATTCGGAATAGGAACGAATATTGCCTCCATTGGGCAGCCCTGGTTGGTAGCCATAGGCATCATGCGAAAGCAAAACATGGTCCAGCCGTCGGATCGATTTCATGTATTTTACCATTTCAGAGATTCTGACAGATGGTTCCATTTCAGGCATTACTCCATCAAAAGCTATCCACACCCCCTTTTCAGCAATAGTCAGGACTTTGCTCCTGGAAGTTTCTTCCATGGCATGCGACCAAATAAAGGCGGATGGATCTACGCCATATTTTTCAAGTATTTTAAGTTGTGCATAGGCCCCTGCCGCAACGCCGGTATGCGACAAAATTGAAAGACCGGTTTCCAGATGGGTAAGACAGGCCGCAGCAACTATGACCTGAAAGGGAAATATTTTGTGGAAGCGACCGTCCGTCGTGATGGTTCCTCCAGATCTGGGAGTTAATGCTACCATGTTTGACAGAAAATTAACTACCTCTGTTGCTGTCTGGCAACGAAATACATCGATATGCTCTACCGTTTAAGTGTACCTCAGGTAATGGGTATTGCGCGAGCTCCTTATGTAAACATTGGTAAGATGAAAAATACCGGTTTTGATATTGAACCTGGCTACCACAATACCTTAATGGCCGGTAAATTTACCTATGCAATCAATGCGACATTGTCTCATTACAAAAATGAAGTTGTAACTCTCTCCAACAATTTGAAAGAGGTAGGAGGTTATTCTGAACGTCAGGTTGAATATACCCGTGCAACAGCAGGTCAGGCCTTTCCGATGTTTTATGGTTTGATCGTTGACGGCATCATTCAGAATACTGCAGAAGCAGCAACTGCCCAAAAATTTGGCAGTTACACCACTATTGGTCACTTCAAATACAGGGATTAAAACAATGATGGCGTGATTTCGCTTGACAAAGACCGTACCTTTATTGGCGATCCTCATCCAAAACTTACCGGAGGCTTAAACATTGACCTTGGCTATGGCAACTTCGATTTAAACATGTTCTTCTATGGAAGTTATGGCAACGACATGATCAACTATGCAAGCTACCAACTTATTCACTATGACAAAGTACAGCCGACTCGATCCTGAGGTGAATATATTGTCCAATACAGCTGGTGAAGGCAATCGCATAGAAATAAAGATCAATGAACCCATTTTTCCCGCCAGGGAATAAACCGAAATATCAGGGGAATAAATTTATTGGTATAAGCGTTTAGACCGCCCTAATTATTAAATATGCAACCTTCGTGGCATGAATGAACGAATTAAATTTATAGGAGTGAACTCAATTAAGTTTTATGAAGCATTTTCTAATGATGAGTACTGTTATCAATACTTGGCTGATGTCAAGTGGAAGGATAAAGGCTATCATTGTAAAAAGTGCGGTCATATCAAATATTATAAAGGAGTCAAGCCATTTTCAAGAAGATGTATGAAATGCAAATATGATGAAAGTCCAACGGCAGGAACTATGTTCGATAAGTGTAAGTTTCCTTTGCACCTGGCTTTCCACATAGCATTATAGATAAGTACCAAATAGAAAGGCATGTCGTCCATGGAATTATCCCAGGAATTTGAGTTACGCCAAATGACCTGTTGGGAATTCAAATGGAAGATTCAACAAGCCATGCAAAGCAGTAAACTGCACCCAATCAACGGTATAGTTCATGTAGATGAATTCTATATCGGCGGAGAGGAAGAAGGTAAACGAGGCCGAAGTAAAGGCAGGAAGAATAGAAAGGATATATCCCTCTCAAAAAAGACTATCCAAATTTAGAACAGCTCAAATCTGAAAATGGGAAAAGTTTTCAGGATATCCATATCCACATCATGAACTTGAAAGGATGGCTAAGCGGGATTCATCATCATTGTAGTACAGAAAGACTTCAAGGATACCTTGATGAGTACCATTTCAGGTACAATAGACGATCTAAAATGGACACAATATTCGATTCACTCATAAAAAATCGGCACAAATGCAGGATTTTCAGTATTGTCATGAAACAGAAAAGAATTTATTTACGTAGAATTAATCTAAATAATAATTTGAAGAATCAAACAATTCATAACAGATGCAGTCCATTATAAAACATTTTCAAGCCATCCTTCTTATTTCCTTCATATCATTTCAGGCAACAGCCCAGAAAGTCAAAACAGATGCCAACATTAATGGCGACGTTCAATGCAAAGGTGAACATGTTCCATTTATCAATGTGACTATTGACGGAAGCACAATTGGCACTACCACCGACGGTACCGGCCATTATCAACTGGTACACCTTCCAGTAGGAACGCATACGGTCCGGGTAAATGGCATGGGATACAAACCAGTCTCCAGAAGTGTTACAGTCTCAAAAAATTCGACTACTGAAGTCAGATTTGAGGTAGAAGAAGATGTGTTTAACATTGAAGGAGTGGTTGTCACAGCCGATCGGAACCAGACAAACAGGTCAGAAGCATCGGTAATTGTCACCTCACTCTCCCCAAAAATGATGGCAATGACCCAATCTGTCAATATCGCCGAAGGATTAAGCTTTATCCCCGGGTTGCGTACAGAGACCAACTGCCAAAATTGCGGCTTTACACAGATCCGGATGAATGGAATGGCCGGACCCTATACCCAGATATTGATGAACAGCCGTTCAGTTTTCAGTGGATTGGCCGGAGTCTATGGACTGGAGCTAATTCCCGCCAATATGGTGGAACGGATGGAAGTCGTCAGAGGTGGGGGATCTGCCCTCTTCGGGGGAAATGCCATTGCCGGAACGGTCAATATCATCACCCGGGAGCCAGCCCTGAATTCATTCAGTATTGACGGACGATTTGGGGCAATCGGTATTGGTGGCGGTTCGGGACCTACTCCGGCTCTGGATGGTCAACTTAACATGAATGCTTCCGTCATCACAGATGACCGCAAAACAGGAGGCACCATCTATTCCATGATGCGCAACCGGGGAGCCTATGATGCCAATGGTGATGATTTCAGCGAGATGGTCGAAATGGAGAATACTACGTTTGGTTTCAGCGTTTTTCATAAACCCGGACAAAAGAGCAAAATCTCGCTGGATGGTTACCGCATCAACGAATTTCGAAGAGGTGGAAATAAATTGGATTATCTCCCGCACGAAGCAGATGTTGCGGAACGACTCGACCATTTGATAACCGGAGCCAACCTCACTTACGATCTGTTCACCGGTAAAAAATTTGGCAAACTTACAGTATATGCTTCTGCCCAGCATGTTAACAGGGGTTCTTACTATGGCGCACAGCAAGATCCAAATGCCTATGGGCATACTAACAACCTTACCTCTTCCATTGGATCACAATACACGCTGAATGCCAAAAAATTTCTGATAGCGCCATCTTCCACGGCTTTTGGGTTTGACAATACCAACGATTACCTGCACGATGTAAAGTTGGGAACCGGCGGGAAGAACAATACTACACTTATTAATCAATCAGTGAATACGATGGGAACATTTATTCAGCACGACTGGAAAATGGATAAACTAAATGTTTCACTCGGATTGAGATACGATTTCTACAGTATCAACGACAGGGAAAACGAGGCGGAAGCCAGTTTGAACAATGGAGTATTTGTCCCCCGAGTAAGTTTGATGTACAAACTAAAACCGGATCTGAGGCTTAGGGTTGGCTATGCACAAGGTTACAGGCCACCGCAGGTCTTTAATGAAGACCTGCACATAGAACTGGTGAATGCCACCCGTGTGCAGACATTTAACTCTAACGACCTGGTACAGGAGAGATCGAATGCCTATACCTCTTCACTTAATTCGACCTTTAATTTAGGTAGTATCTTCAATGACCTGTTAATAGAAGGATTCTACACCCTATTGAAGAATCCCTTTACCAATAAGTTTTATCCGCTCGACGACCAGGGAAATTTTGCCTACATGAGGATCAATGCGGAGGATGGAGCTTATGTTTCCGGGATCAGTATGGAATGGAAATCCATTCTTTCGGAGAAACTGGAAACACAGCTGGGATTTACCTTCCAGAAAAGCAAGTATCAAACGGCCCAGACATGGGGTGAAGAGGCCGGAAGTACATTAAAATATTTCATGCGTACCCCGAACCAGTACGGCTATGCGACTTTGATATGGAAACCAACCCATCATTTCAATACGACCCTGGCATTGAATTATACCGGGCCGATGTATGTACCCCATTTTGGGGTAGATCCGAAGAGCTTCTCCGATCCGGTCGAGAAGCAAACAGCCATGGATGCCATTGCCCGTGGAGACATCATCGAGGGTGACACCCTGAAGAAATCTGATAGCGACCTGGTGGCTGATTTACTATTTTCCTATGATCTCCACTTTTCAGAGGAAACAACTATTCAGTTTTACGCCGGGGTCAAAAACATCTTCAACCAAACACAAAACGACTACGACAAAGGTGTTTACCGGGATGCTGGGTATGTTTACGGGCCGTCACTTCCCAGAACATTCAATATTGGGATAAAGTTTGGCAACCTTTTTTAGGCCAACAATCCAAGCCAGGTCTTCCAGTCGACAGCGGCAAAAAGTAATACAATTAGCGTGATATCAGCCTTTCGGTTGTTACCTGAAAGCCAACGAATACCACGAACTGTTCTCCTGGTAATCTTCAATCAGCGTAGTCTTGTCTGAATAGTTCAGATGACCGATCAAAGCCGTCACCTCTTTCTTTAATGTAGACAGGCTGTTCTCTATCAAATCGGAACGAAAACCCTTTTCCCCCAAATCAACCACCTTCTCCATCGAGATAATTCTGGATATGGCCTGGCCCAGTTCGACCATCTTGCGTTGTGGCAACTCATAATCCAGGTTAAAATTCAGAAGCTCCTTGAAATAATCAGTAGCCTTCTGAGTTAAATCGTTGGTACTTAAAAATTTAAACAAATTAGACTCCTTTGCCTGTTTCATTTGTTTGACCACAGCATCTGAGATCTGCGAATAGAGCATGTCGTTGGATCCTTCAAAAATCTGAAACGGACGGCTGTCGGTAATGCCTCTTCCTCCGATATGACTCAGCCTGTATGCTTTCGCTCCAACCAATTGCACCAACGATTGGGCCGCACTTTGCATCAGGTCTGTTATATAACTCTTTACAGCATTGGCCTCTACCCCAATGGTGGAAAGATCGTTCTCAATACCTGCTTTTTCACAACTGCTTGCACACATGGCAGAAGCGACAGTGAAAGAAGATTGCAGATCTGTCAGACGAAGTTGCACTTGGTCGTATGCCAACAATCTTTTACCCGAGACAGATCGTTCCCGGGTATGGGCCAGGGCTTCATCAAGCATTCTCTGGATAAAACCGTGTGCCATACCTGGAAATTGCAGGCGACTACGGTGCAACAAGTCCAGAAGCAATTTGATGCCTGTTGAATGGGGCTGCAGACGATGTAGATGCGGTACTTCCACATCGATACGGTTGCGGCCGTAGGGTATCTGGTAGAGTCCCAGGTTGTCGAAGAACTCTTCAACCACGATTTGCTGGCCATTTTGATTGACATCACACAGGAAAAAGTCGATGTCGCGTTTCAGCTCTCCGCTTTTCATCTGTTCTCTGGCTGTTAAAAGCCAGAAATCGGCCCATCCGGTTAGCCCGGCCCAGTGCTTGGTACCCTTGATGTTGTATGAATCCCCATCTGAGGTAAATGATGTCTGCATGTTGAGCGCATCGCTTCCATGACCTGGTTCGGTGATCATCAATCCCCCCATGTTCTGCGCCGTCATGAACCGTTCAAATACAGACTTTTTGGCCTCTTCTGATCCATATTTTGCCAAAGGCTGAAGGAATAGCGCCGAATTGATACCCAAAGTTAGCGACAGCGCCAATGACTCGTAAGAAGCAGCTGACAGCAATGCAAGAATCTCCTCCACTTTACCGCCCCGTCCACCATACTCTTCCGGAATATTCACAGACAAAGGGTTACCCGACATCACCTCTCTCATCACGAAAGGGGGCATACCCCGGTTGGTACTTAACTGGTCAATATCTGCACGTACACGGTAGGCATGGGTACTTCTTGAACGAAAATCTTCTAAAAAAATATCAAATGGTATTTTTTGATTTGACAAAGGGTTACTTTCCATGATTGCAATTATATATTAAGGCCATGTTTGTCAAATGCCAAACAATAACCAATTCACCCGACTTCAGATTGAAAAAAAAAGATCGAAATCAGATGATATCTATAAGTTGAACGTCAATTTTGATGTTATGTTGCAAAAAAAAGCGCTATTTTTAAAGAAAATTTCTAATCATTATCTTAAACCATGTCAGAAAATAGAAAGAAAAATTTAAGTCGTCGTTCCTTTTTTGGGACAACCATGATGGGGGCAGCAGGAGTCACTCTCCTGCCCGGCATTGTAACCAGCTGTGAAACAAAGCCAACTGCTCCGGCTGCAGATATTCGTCTTGGCTTCATCGGGATGGGCAGACAATCCATGTTTCTGCTGAACGGATTCTTACAAATACCCGGAGTTCAGATAATTGCCGGGTGCGATGTGTATGGCATCAAACGCAAAAGATTTGAGAAGCGGGTAACCGACTTCTATGCCAAAGCAGGCAATAAAGTAAAAATTGAGACCTGCGAAAAATTTGAGGATTTACTCAAAAATCCAACCATAAACGCTGTTGTCATTGCCGTTCCGGACCACTCGCATGCCAGAATCGCCATTGCCGCATTGAAGGCAGGCAAAGATGTCTATCTTGAAAAACCAATGACTTTCACGATCAAAGAGGGTCAGGAGTTGGTGAAATGTGTCAGGGATAACAACCGCATTTTGGGTATTGGTAGTCAGCAGAGATCGGATCCAAATTTCCAGCGTGCCATCCAGCTCGTTCAATCCGGAGCCATCGGTACCATCGAGAAGGTAAATGCCTATGTCGGCGCTCCGCCAAAACCATATGATCTTCCTGAAGAGACGGTTCCCGCCGATCTTAATTGGGACATGTGGTTGGGTTCACTGACTGCCAAGATTCACTATAACCACGAACTGGATCCGCCAATCCAACTGGATCCTGCCGAAGACGAAAAAATCTGGGGCGCCTGGCGCTGGTACACAGAGATGGGTGGCGGTTTCACCACCGACTGGGGTGCACACATGTTCGACATTGCACAATGGGGACTTGGTATGGACAGAAACGGCCCGGTTGAAGCCTCTCCTATCGGTGATGGCACTGAATACATGGGTTTCAAATATGCCAATGGGGTGGTAATGACCTCTGAGCCTTTCGATGAGAAGAAAACCAAAGGTGTGAAATTCTGGGGTAAAACCGGTTGGATCGAAGTATCCCGCGGTTATTTCAACGCATCTGATGCAAAACTGATGCCCGAGAAAAAGGAAGAAGCATCAGGTCCATACGAAACCAAGATTCCTCATCAGGTAAATTTTGTGGAAGCTGTTCGCGGACACAAGGATCCTGTAGTTCCGGTTGAGATTGGCCACAGCAGCTGTACGGTTTGCACACTTGGCAACATCGCATGTCAATTGAAGAGAACTGTCAAATGGGACCCTATCAAACAGGTTTTCATCGACGATACCGATGGTGCAGCCACCAAGATGATGCACTACGAATACAGAACAGGATATTCATTGTTATAAAACTATTCCACTGTCCAGGTATTTCCGCTCGACAATAGTTGATCCATGCAAGTGATTTTGGATTTTGCTTTCGCTTCAGCAATCTGTGCTTCCATCGCCTCGTTGTAAACTTTTGAAGGTACCGCACGGATAACTCCCATCGCGACAGGGAAGTCGGGCAGTTTCATGTTAATGAGCGATTGGTGCAGGAATCCATCCTGATCGTTGGCGTCATGGACAAGGATATCTTCCGGCTTTGCGCCACCATCGCCCAATTGGACGACCCTGAGTTTTCCCTTTTCTAGAACGATCCCTTTGTCGCGGTTGTTTCCGAAGATCATCGGTTCACCGTGTTTTAGAAAAATCTGGCGCTCTTCCCTGGTTTTAGGATCCGAGATTGCTTCATGGATACCATCATTAAAGATTACGCAGTTTTGTAACACCTCCACAACAGAGGTTCCTTTGAATTTGGCAGCCTCTTCAAAAACCTCCTGTGAATGTTTCAGGTTGTTGTCGACACACCGTGCAAAAAAGGAACCACCTGCCCCAAGCACCAGCCGTCCGGGTACGAATGGATCTTCGATCGTTCCCATTGGAGAAGTTTTGGTGACAAAACCACGATCGGTAGTGGGCGAATATTGACCTTTGGTTAATCCGTAGATCTTGTTGTTGAACAGGATGATATTGATATCGATGTTCCTTCTGATCACATGAATGAAGTGGTTTCCGCCAATGGCCAGTGCATCACCGTCGCCGGTAATCTCCCAAACCGTCAGTTTGGGATTGGCACATTTTACCCCAGAGGCAATCGCAGCAGCCCGGCCATGGATGGTATGAAAGCCAAAGGTGCTCATGTAGTAAGGAAAGCGGGAAGAACACCCGATTCCGGAGATGACGGCAAAATCTTCGTGACGTACGCCAAGATTGGCCATCGCTTTTTGTACTGCATTCAAAACGGCATGGTCGCCACATCCCGGACACCACCTTACTTCGTTTTCACTCTTGAAATCTTTGAGCGTATAATTTAATGTTTCCAGCATGGTTATTCCTCTATGAGTTTAATGAATTGATCAGAAAGTTCCTGGATGGTAAAGGGAAGTCCCTGAATTTTGTTGAATTGATGGTATTTATAATCCGGCAATTTGTCGCGCAGATACCCTACAAACTGACCAAGGTTTAGTTCGCAGACGATAATTTTATCAAATTTAGAAAAGACTTCGGTCGTATTGGAAGGAAGCGGTTTGATGTAATTGAAATGGGCAAGGCTCACTTTCGTTCCTTTCGACTGTAACTCCCTGACGGCAGTATCCAGGTGACCAAGGGTTCCTCCCCATCCAACCACCAAAAGTTTGCCGGAGTTCTCTCCTACCACCTCAATCTCAGGGATCAAATCAACCACTGCTTCCACCTTGTCTCTCCTGATTTCACACATCAGTTGGTGGTTTGCAGGATCATGACTTACATTGCCAGCTGCATCCTTTTCGAGTCCGCCAACCCGGTGTTGAAAACCATCCATACCGGGGAAGGCCCACTCGCGCGCCAAAGTTTTTGGATCACGCTGGTATGGTTTGAATTTGGACGCATCCTTTGCAATTCGCGGTGTGATGGAAGGCAATTCAGCCATTGCGGGAACCTTCCATGGTTCCGTTCCGTTTCCAAGAAAGCCATCCGTGAGCAACACAACAGGCACCATTCTTTCCAGGGCAATTTTTGCCGACATAAAGGCATAATGGAAACAGTCGGAGGGAGTAGAAGCCGCAACTACGACAACCGGGCTCTCACCGTTTCTGCCATAGAGCGTTTGCAAAAGGTCGGCTTGTTCGGTTTTGGTAGGAAGACCTGTTGAAGGACCACCACGCTGAACATTCACCACAACCAATGGCAACTCCGCAATCACGCTCAATCCCAATGCTTCGGATTTTAATGCAAAACCAGGGCCAGAAGTGGAAGTAACAGCCAAATCACCGGCAAACGCGGCTCCGATGGATGTACAGATACCTGCAATTTCATCTTCAGCCTGAAAGCTTTTAACGCCTAAATCTTTTCGGTCGGCCAGTGCCTGTAACACTTCAGTAGCAGGCGTAATAGGATACGATCCGATGAAAAGCTCTAAACCGGCCTTCTCCGCGGCTGCCAATAAACCCCAGGCCGTAGCCAGATTACCGCTGATATTGCGGTAGAGGCCTTTTTCAATTGGAGCAGGATGGACAACATACCTGGGGGTCATGTGCTGCAGGTTCCAGGCATAATTGTAACCGGCATGCAAAACCCTCAGGTTTGATTCGAGCACCAACTCCTTCTTTCCGAATTTTTTCGAAATGTATTTTTCGATGAATTCAAGCGGACGGCTGAATACCCAGCAAATAAGTCCAAGAGCGAACATATTCTTGCTCCGCAGTATACTTTTGTTGTCAATTTCAAGGTCTTTCAATGCCTCCCTGGTAAGCTGTGTAATAGGAATCGGAACCTTGTTGAAATCGATCAGATTTAACTCCGTAAACGGATCGTCTGTAACGAATTTCGCCTTTTCGAAATTCTTCTGCGTGAAGCTGTCCGAATCATAAAAAATCGTTCCTCCCGGCATCATGAATTTGGCATTGGCCTTCACGGCAGCGGGATTCATGGCCACCAATATGTGGGCTAAATCTCCGGGAGTATTAATCTTCTTGCTTCCAAACTGAATCTGAAAACCGGATACACCCGCAACAGTTCCCTGGGGCGCACGGATCTCGGATGGATAATCTGGAAAGGTTGATATGTCGTTTCCAATCAGCGAGGATGTATCAGAAAACAGTGTTCCGGTGAGCTGCATGCCATCACCTGAATCGCCAGAAAATCTAATCGACACCTCTTCAAGTTCAATTACTTTTGTTTCAATTGACATATGGTTCAAATAAATATTTGCTATTTTTGATCCACAAATTTAAACTTTTTTGTAAAATGACCATCATAAAAACATTGCGTGGAAAAACGCCTCAGATGGGCGAAAATTGTTTCCTCGCCGAAAATGCTGTAATAATTGGGGATATTGTGATGGGAAGCAATTGCAGTGTCTGGTTCGGGGTCGTTTTACGGGGTGATGTCAACTACATCAAAATCGGTGACAACGTAAATATCCAGGACAATGCCGTCATTCACGGCACTTTTGAAAAATGTGCCACAAACATTGGCAACAACGTATCCATTGCTCACGGAGCCATTGTGCACGGATGCACCATCCATGACAATGTGCTGATTGGAATGAATGCCGTTGTGCTGGATGATGCCGTCATTCAAAGTAACTCAATCGTTGCCGCAGGCGCAGTGGTTACCAAAGGGACTGTGGTAGAATCAGGCTCTATCTTCGCGGGATCGCCGGCAAAAAAAATCAAGGAGATCAGTATCGAACTGATCGAAGGTGAGATCAACCGGATAGCAACCAATTACCACACCTATTCGGGTTGGTACAAATAATTGATAGTTTGTTATTTCTATCCTATTTGCAATCTTCTTTTGACTTTTTAAAAACTATATTTGCATTTAATAATCACTTTAAAACTAAACTAGCATGGAATTGACACAAACAGACAACAAAAAGAGCTTTTTTGTTCCACTTTTTATTGTTGGAATAATGTTTTTTGCAATCGGATTTGCCTTTGGTATCAATAGTTACCTAATTCCATTATTAAGCCAATCACTTAAAATTTCCTCAGGACAATCTTACCTGGTTATTGCTGCTACCTTTTCAGCATTTTTGATATTCGGTTATCCTGCCTCTTTGGTGATCAACAAAATAGGCTACAAAAAAACCATGGCCCTTTCATTTTTAATGTTTGCCATGGGCTTTTATCTCTTTATTCCATCTGCAAAAATGGGAAGCCTTGCATTGTTTCTTTTGGCATCCTTTGTAAGCGGTATGGGAAATGCTTTCCTTCAGGCCTCCGTAAACCCATACATTACCATTCTGGGTCCAATCGATAGCGCAGCCAAACGCATGAGTATCATGGGTATATGCAACAAATTGGCATGGCCAGTTTCTCCCTTGTTTCTCTCGCTGGTCATCAGTAAGAGTGTAAAAGATGTTCAGTTGACCGATATTAATCTGCCATTTTATATCATCATTGGCGTATTCCTTCTTTTAGGGGTATTGGCCTATTTCTCACCACTACCCGAGGTGAAAGCTGCTGGTGAAGATTCAACCAGCGCTGAGGATTGCCCATATGCAGAAGGGAAAACATCCATTTGGCAATTTCCTCATCTCGTGTTGGGTGTTTTGTCTTTGTTCCTCTATGTTGGAGTTGAAACGATTTCTTTGGGCACCCTGGTTGATTATGCTACCAGTCTAAAATTGCCCAATCCCGATTTGTATGCTTGGGTAGCCCCAATCGGAATGGTTATTGGTTACATTTGTGGCGTTATTTTCATCCCAAAATTTATCAGTCAGTCAAAAGCGTTGCTCGTTTGCGCAACCATCGCAATTGTCGGATCTGTGATGGTTGTCGTTACACCACCCCAAATATCCATCTATTTTGTATCGTTGATGGCTTTGGGTTGCTCCTTGATGTGGCCTGCAATCTGGCCTCTTGCAATGGCAGACCTTGGTAAATTTACAAAAGCCGGCTCTTCACTGATGGTGATAGCCATTGTTGGCGGAGCTGTTATTCCGACAATCTACGGCTTCATGAAAGATGCTTTCGGGGGTCAAAATGCTTATTGGATAGCCATACCTTGTTTCCTGTTTATCTTGTATTACGCATTAAGCGGTCACAAAATCAGAAATTAATTTTCTCAAAATAAATTTTTCAGACATGATGAAACCTACCCTGGTAATTCTTGCTGCCGGTATGGGCAGTCGTTATGGTGGATTAAAGCAACTCGATGAAGTAGGGCCCAATGGAGAAGCAATCATTGATTACTCACTGTATGATGCTATCCGGGCCGGTTTTGGAAAGGTCGTTTTTGTTATCCGTCACGATTTTGAAGATGCTTTCAAAGAACGTTTTGATCCCAAATTAAAAGGACGTATTGCCGTAGAATATGTATACCAGGCATTGGATATACTTCCGGCCGGATTTACCCTACCGCCTGAAAGGCAAAAACCATGGGGTACCGGACATGCTTTGCTGATGGCCGATCGCATTGCCAATGAACCGATGGCAGTCATCAATGCGGATGACTTTTACGGGACAAAAGCCTACAAGGCCATGGCCGATTTTCTAATCTCGTCAACTGATCCCAATGAATATTCCATGATTGGATACAATGTAGGAAATACACTTTCCGATCACGGTACAGTATCAAGAGGCGTCTGTGCTACCGATAAAAACGGATATCTGACAACTGTTGTGGAACGCACCAAGATCAAGGGTGAAGCTGATGGCATATTCTTTTATGAAGAGGATGGCCCTCACCATCTGAGTCCCAAAAGCCCGGTTTCGATGAATTTTTGGGGATTAAAACCCAACGTATTCGGTTATTTGAAAGAAGGTTTTGCCCAATTTCTCAGGGACCATGGCAGCGAATTGAAATCGGAATATTTTATACCCCTTCTGATCAATCACAATATTGTCAATGGCAAGATAAAAACCAAGGTCATCGAATGTGATTCTCCTTGGTTTGGCATTACTTATATTGATGACAAACCTATTGTAAAAGTGAAAATCGCCAAGCTTATTGCTGAAGGGGTTTATCCAAAACAATTGTGGTAAGTGTGTATAACCTCCTAAAAAAAATGATCCGTCATTGCGACCACGAGGAACGAAGTGGAAAGCAATCTCAAGTCTATAATAAAAATTGAAAAGTAATTATAAAAACTATATCAAATCATCTTATGAACAACCAGCAAATCAATCAGTTATTATCATCCTTTGGCCGCAAGGAACAGGTTTCGGAATGGAAACCATATGGCCATGGCCATATCAATGATACTTTTTTAATACGCACCACCGGTGACGAGACTCCGGATTTTATCCTGCAACGTAAAAACCACCTTATCTTCAAGGACGTACCTGGAATGGTAGGCAATATACTGTTGGCTACCGGTCACATTCGTGCACAATTGGAAAAGGCAGGGGAGCCTGAAATAGACCGTAAAGTAATGACCTACCTCCAGGCCTCTGATGGCAAGTACTATGTTCAGGACAGTTCCGGGAATTTTTGGACACTCTTCCTTTTTATTCGTGATTCTTATGGAATTGAAGCAGTAACAAATCCTGACCAGGCTTACAGCGCCGGACAGGCATTTGGTAAGTTTCAACTCCAGCTGGCCGGCCTGGATGGAAAACAGATGATTGATACGATTCCTAATTTTCACAATGGGAAATTTCGCTTTTGGCAATTTGAACAAGCCATTGCCAACAATGCTGCCGGAAGAAAAGGGGAAATGAAAGCCGAAATCGAAAAATTAATGGCACGCTCTTCAGAAATGACGCGGTTGCAACATTGGCTCGACGAAGGGAAATTGCCAATCCGGATAACCCACAACGATACAAAAATTAATAATATCCTCTTTGATGCAAATGGAAATATTCTATGTGTCATTGATTTAGATACCGTTATGCCCGGTAGTATCCTTTTTGATTTCGGGGATGCCATTCGGACTTTGGGCGACACTGCAGTGGAAGATGAACCTGATACAAGTAAAATCGGTTTCAATGCCGAATATTATGAAGCATATGCGCGGGGATATCTGTCCGAAAGTAAAATGTTCCTGACAGACCTGGAAAAAGAGAACCTTGCCTACTCCTGCCGTTACATGGTTTGGGAACAAGCAACCCGCTTCCTCACCGATTACCTGAACGGTGACACTTATTACAAGATTGCTTACCCCGAACACAACAAGGTCAGAAGTTTGTCCCAGATTCGATATTTGGAGGTGCTGGAGGAAAACTCCGCAGCCATGGAAAAATGTATCGCGGATTGCCTGTAGAGATGTTGCATGCAACATCTCTACGCATCATATTAACCGGGTTTTACCCCAATTTGATGTGTTGCGATTTTACCGCACTGCCCAAAAACAGATTGGCCAACTGATCAAAATTGTCAGGTGACTCGGTAGTAAAAAACTCCCTGCGGCCCGATTTTGAGCAATCCAACTCAATTTCAGGATGGCGGTTTAGATAATCTTTTAAACGATCCGCTACGATTGGTCCCTGGGTCATCAACTGAACACCATTTGGCAAATACTGCCGGATCACTCTCGTTAAAAGCGGATAATGCGTACAGCCAAGAATGACGGTGTCGATCAACGGATCTTTGCTGAAAAGCTCGTCCAAATTCTGTTTGACAAAAAATGCTGCCCCGGGGCTCTCAATGAGGTTGTTTTCTACAATGGGGACCCACATCGGACAGGCCACCTGCGTGACAAATATCGGGTTGTTTGGGGATATTTTGGCTATCTCCATGGGATAGGATTCGGAAATAACTGTCCCATTGGTACCCAATACACCCACATGGCCGGTTTTTGTCATATCCGGGATCATCTCCACGCTTGGCCTGATTACCCCCAAAACCCGTCTGTCGGGATAAGTTACAGGCAGGTCAATTTGCTGGATGTTGCGCAGCGCCTTTGCCGAGGCAGTGTTACAAGCCAGGACAACCAGCAGGCATCCCTGCTCAAAAAGCTGAAAAACCGCTTGTCTCGTATATTCGTAGACTACTTCAAAAGAGCGGGTCCCGTATGGATTTCTGGCATTATCTCCAAGATAGATGTAATCGTATTGTGGCAATTCACGAAGCAGCTCTTTGAAAATTGTGAGTCCGCCATAACCTGAATCAAATACGCCAATGGGTTGGTAATGATCTGACATAAACATTAAATTTATCTTCCGAAACTACAAATTAATTCATAAAAAAAGGATGCCCTCGGGCATCCTTTTTTTATGATATTAGAATAATTACTTTAGACCGAGTTTGGCTTTAACCAGTGGCATCAAGTCTGTCGACTGTGCAGTGTTGTAATACAAAACACTGTTTATTTCAAATACATACAACATCCCTTGCTCTTTGGCAACATCACTGATTGCCTTGCGGGCTTTCTCTACGACAGGCTGGAACAGTTTGCTCTCCTCTTTTCTAAGATTGTCCTCAGCTGTTTGCTGGAAAGTAGTAATTCTCTCCTGTAGGCTCTGAATATCAGCTTCTTTCGCCTGCCGAATAGCGTCAGATAAATTTGGTTGTTTTACCAAAGTAACATACTCCTGACTTTTTGTCTGGTACTCTTTTTGCATAACAGCAAATTGTGACTCGAGCTCGGTTTTCATTTTATCCATTGCTTTTTGAGCAGCTTCACGTTCAGGCATGGAAGCGATCAAACCCTGAAAGTCAATGTGACCAAATTTCAATGTTTGGGCCGAAGCAGAAGCTCCAACAAATAGAAGAAGAGAAAAAGTTATAACGCTTAAGAAATGTCTCATGATCAATCTGATTTAATTTTTATGTTGCAAATTTATAACATTAATTTTTATATCCAAGCTTTTGTAACACCTGATCGCTCAGGTCAAATTTCGGGTTTGTGTAGATCATTGTCACACTTCCCGCCTTGTCGAAAACCATCGCATAGGCTCCCTGCTCGGCTATGGTCTGAATGGCACTGAAAACTTCGTCCTGAATAGGCTTTACCAAGGCTTCCCGCTTTTTTGCCAAATCACCTTCCGGACCAAAATATTGACGTTGCAGCTTTTTGTACTCCTTCTCTTTGTTGACAATTTGCTCTTCGCGTTTGCGTTTCATGTCCTGGGAAAGCAATACCACCTCTCCCTGATAATCCTTGTAGATCTGGTCAAGCTCGGCATGAAGCGTCTCAAGCTCTTTCTGGTATTTCTGCGATACTTTATCCAGCTGCTCCTGGGCGGCGACATAAGCCGGCAATTTCCCCAAAATAAAATCGGTATCGACGTAGGCATATTTCTGTGCAAAACTGCTTGTCATGCACGCGAGTAGGAAAACTCCCAAAAAAATAATCTTCTTCATATCAATAATTTTTTATCATGAAGTAATATCAAAATTCAGGCCAAACTTTTAAAATTGCTGTCCCATGATGAAGTGGAACTGACTGCCACCTGTTCCCTTGGTATATCCGTCATCAAATCCATAACCCCAGTCAAATCCCATCAAACCAAACATTGGAAGGAAGATCCTGATACCCAAACCGGCAGATCTCTTGACACTGAATGGATTGTAATCAGCAATATCGTACCACGAATTACCAGCCTCGAGGAAGCCTAATCCGTAAATGGTGGCAGATTGCGACAAGGTGATCGGATAACGGAGCTCAACGGTAATCTTCTCATAGATATTTCCACCATTTGGAGGAGTTAACGAGTTGTTTTCATAACCACGTAAACCTATGTATTCACTTCCGTAAGAGCTATATCCCGACATACCATCTCCTCCCAATTTGTAGGATTCGAACGGCGAGCGAAGGTTTTTGTTGTAATAACCCAAAAGCCCGGTTTCAAACTTTGTCCTTAGAATAAGTTTTGCTTCCTGACGTGCCTGTAGCGGTGTAAAGATATCCGCCTTAAACGACCATTTATGGTACTCAATCAATTTGTACCTTTCAGCAGCTGTCATTGTTGTACTGCTGTAATCTTTCCCGGTAAAAAGGGAGAAAGGAGGAGTCAGCGCCAATGAGAAGGAGAAGTTCGATCCCCGTCTGGTATACAACGGACTATCTGTCGAATTCCGCCCAAATACAGTTCTGAATGCCAAAGTGTTGGAGGTACCATTCTGGAAGATGAAATATTTCCAATTGTCAAGAATGTATCTCTGGTAAGAAAGTTCGTGATACAAGGTAAAGTAGTTGTCAGGTCTTTTCAAACGGTATCCCAATCCAACAGAAGCACCCAAAACACCCATTTTCTCAGTGATGTCATAATTGTACTGGTTGTAGCTACTACCATATCCGCTTCCATAACCGCTGCTATAACCTCCATAGCCACCATAACCACCATCATACATTCCATTACCATAGCCGCCGTAATTGTACGTGCTGTTACCGCTGGTCTGTTTGGAATAGTAAATCGAGAAGGTGAATGAGTTAGGTTTCTTCCCTCCCAGCCATGGTTCGGTAAAGGAGAAACTATACGATTGATAATAAGAGCCATTGGTTTGGGCACGCAGTGTCAATGTTTGACCATCCCCGGTAGGGAGCGGCCTCCAGGCCTTTTTGTTGCCAATATTCCTTACGGAGAAGTTGGAGAATTTCAATCCGACCGTTCCGACAAACATCCCGGCACCCCATCCGCCCGAAAGTTCAATCTGGTCGTTGGCGCGCTCTTCAAGTTCATAGTTGATGTCAACAGTCCCGTCTTCGGGATGCGGAATCACATCGGGTTTGATGGCCTCCGGATTAAAGTGGCCCATTTGGGAGAGCTCACGTACCGAACGAATGATGTTTTCTTTGCTGAAAAGCTGTCCGGGACGGGTGTACAGCTCACGACGGGCAACGTGTTCGTTGGTCTTGGTATTTCCCTTGATGCCGATCGTATTAATGGTTGCCTGCGACCCTTCGACAATCCTCATCTCAAAGTCAATAGAATCGTTCTCAACTTTCACCTCAACAGGATTAAGGTCAAAGAAGAGATAACCGGTATTCAGGTATTGGTTCGAAACGGCATCATCATCTTCAGTAAGGCGCTTTTCAAGAAGTTTCTGATCAAAGACATCACCCTTCTTAATACCCAGTACCCTGGATAGTTGATCATCCGTCAGAATCGTGTTCCCAATCCATCGAATATTTCTGAAGTAGTATCGTCGTCCTTCATCAATCCAATATTTCAGTTTAATGGTATTTTTGATCGTATCTTTGATGATGGTATCGGCCAGGATGATGGCATCTCGGTAGCCATTTTCGTTGTATTTCTTGATCAGGTTAATTTTATCTTCATCAAACTTGTCCTGGAGAAACTTTTTCGATGAGAAAAAATTGATCAGTTTTCTTGCTTTGGTCTTTTTCATGGATTTCTCCAATGTGTATATGCTCAACTGCTTGGCACCAACAAACTCTATTTCACGGATCTTTACTTTGGTTTTCTTGTTCACCAAAATGTCGAGCACCATCTGATTTTGTTTTGCAGTATCATCCTTTTGAACAATGCTTACTTCGATGTTGTAGAACCCTTTGCCCTGGTAATAGCTGAGTATCTGTCTCTGGGCAGTATTGACCAGGTTATCCGTAACCTGTCCGCCGATCAGCATCATTACCTGCTTCTCAATATCTTCCTTTTCACTTTTGCTGACACCATGGTAATTTTTGGCAGCAAGTCTTGGCCGCTCCTGCAGATAGACATTCAGCCAGATTTTATCACCAACTTTTTTTGTGGCAGAAATTTTAACATCTGAGAACAGCCCTTGTTTCCAATATTTTCTCAGTGCAGATGTAACCTGATCTCCCGGAACTACAATTTCATCGCCAATATTTAAACCGGAAGTTCCTTTCAAAACCTCAGTATCCAGAAATCTGATACCACTAATTTCGATCCCGGCCAATGTACAATGCATTGGACTGTCGTAAAAAATGGAGAAGTTTGTACTGTCTGCTACTGTTTGTGCATACACCTGGGCACCAGAAAATAAAGCAAGAAATAGAAATAAAACTCTTTTGACCATGTCAAATTCTAATTTGTTCACTAGTTTTTCCAAAACGTCTTTCTCTCTTTTGGAAATCATTAACTGCCTCAAAAAGATCATCTTTGCGATAGTCTGGCCACAACTTTTGTGTAAAATACAACTCAGTATATGCGATCTGCCAAAGAAGAAAATTACTAACCCTGAATTCACCGCCTGTACGAATCAACAGTTCAGGATCAGGCAGGCCAAATGTAGGAAGATATTTTCCAATCAACTCTTCATTAATGCTACTTTTGACAATTTTGTCATTTTTTAACTCATCTGCCATTCTTTTTACCGCTTCAACCATCTCCCAACGACCCGAATAGCTCAATGCCAACACCAATCTGAGCCCGCTATTCCCTGCTGTTTTAGCAATAGCGCCGGCCAATTTTTGCTGAACTTGCTCAGGAAGTGAGGAAATATCGCCAATGGTACGCAGCGATACATTCTTTTTGTGGAGATTTTCTGTCTCGGCAACGATGGCATGAACCAGCAAATCCATCAAGGCATCGACCTCCTCTTTGGGCCTGTTCCAGTTCTCTGTGGAAAAAGCATACAGGGTAAGGTATTGAATGCCCATTTCACCCGCCCCCTCAACCACAGAGCGGACAGCCTCCACCCCTTCGCGGTGACCGAAGATCCGGTCTAACCCATGTTGTTCTGCCCATCGACCGTTGCCATCCATGATGATGGCGACATGTTGCGGGACCTTATCTGTTTTTAACTCTTTAGAATGCACTTTTTCTGAGGTTTTTTTCGTTCACTTTACATATTCCCCTGTCTTGCCAAACCTGCCAGTGCAAAGAAAGATGCAGCGAAGCATACCAGTCGTTGTTCAGCAAAATACTGGGGACAAACTCCGATGGATAGGTTCCGATCAAAGGATCTGCATTTTGGTATCTTTTGGGATCTTTCAGGTTATCAATGTTATCGGTAAAGGTCTTCCTGACGCACAACTCCACACAGACCCCAAGCCTTTTGGTCAGGTTGTATTTAATCCCAAAACCCATTGGAATGATGGGTGACAGCGCATCAGAATCATTGGATTTGTTGTTGCTCTTATCCAGAACCGGCTGATACAAGTTTTTATAGGGTTCAAACGGATAATTATACAACTGCGGCATAAGTATCAGTGTCCCCCGCCTTGGAGCCCTTGAAAAAAATCCGCCCGCACCCAGGGAAAGGAATGGGGTAAAACGGTCTTTAGTGGTACTTCCCATTTTATAATCCATGAAATTGAATTCGAATATCGCTTCAAACGATTGGATAGATCTGTTAAAATTGAATGAATCATCAGCTTTCTTCAAAAACAACTCGGTCGGCATACCGGACGGATCATTGATGGTGATACGGGAGGTAGGTTCAGCCAGGTTTACGCCGGGAAAGGTGCCTGACGACTTCAGGGTACCTGATATCAATTGCCCGCGGATGGACATTCTCTTGTTAAAATTCCATCTTCCCAGAAGCCCGTAAAGTGTCGTGATCTCCTTTCCGTAAGAGACATTTTCCAAATCTCCCCAATAGACCGCCGCACCAATACGGATACCAACATCTGCCGATTTTTGCGGGAAAGCCTGCAAAAAACAGAAAAGCATGGAAATTATGATCAACACTCTCTTCATAAAACCTAACACTTTACTATGGATACAAAGGTAACAGAAACCCCCGCTAATTTATTTAAAAGCTCATAAAACAGCGATAAAATTAGCTTACTGTCGAACTTTAATTCCTTTTGTCTGCCCCCCACAGCAATTTTTTGCGCAGGGTTTCATAAAAGGACTGATTTTCAAATTTTAATACGTTGATGATGAAGTCAGACTTGCTTATTTTCCACATCATATCTGTATCAAAAGGAGCCGACCGCGAATCCAGGGTGGCCATGTACCTGCCTCCGCGTCCTTCCACCCACAAGGTAACTACTTCCTGATCGGAGATGACAACTGGTCGGATGGCAAGATTGTGAGGCGCAATTGGGGCAATGACGAAGTTTGCAGATCCTGGCGTGATGATTGGTCCGCCAACACTTAAGGAATAGGCCGTGGTCCCTGTTGGTGTGGATACTATTAAACCATCTGCCCAATAAGTATTTAACAAATCTCCTCCCACCTCAACATGTACCGTAATCATTTGCGAGGAATCCTGTTTGTGGACGGTGAACTCATTTAAGGCATAGGGAAAATCAGCAAAAAGTCCGAACTCATTTTCCAATTTTAACAAAGAACGAGGTTGAAGAATAAACTTTCCGGCAAATAGCTTCTCAATGGAAAACTCAAGCTCTGCCTGGGCAATATCCGCCAAAAAACCCAATCTGCCACTATTAATCCCGACCATTGGGATTCCTGAATCCCTCACAAAGGTGATGGCCTGCAAAAAAGTTCCATCGCCCCCGATACTCATAAAAAAATCTACACCAGCTAACTCACTGTCGGAAGAGAAGCCCTCAATCCTGCCAGGATCAATCCCAGCCTCCTTTTTTAGAAAATCTAAAAAGGGAGTATAAATGATGACCTCTGTCTTATGAAGATGCAATAACTCCAGCAAACGTTTCATGCTGTCGTAAAAAATTGGTCCGATGGTCCATCCAAAAAGGGCAATTCTCATCTA
>Ga0172379_10003420_pt1 | contig 25333 bp, 22 predicted proteins | sample GrowelOW334metaG_FD_119756 | JGI IMG/M metagenome (GOLD analysis project Ga0172379, IMG submission 119756) | Groundwater microbial communities from an aquifer near a municipal landfill in Southern Ontario, Canada - Groundwater well OW334 metaG | ecosystem: Environmental > Aquatic > Deep...
TAAACTCAATAGGCAACTGATCAATGGCATCCATCTCTACCAGAAACGCATTGTCCGGCAGTTTCCAGCCGTCGTCGCCTGTTTTTACAAGCCGGGAAGTTTTGTTTCCATAGAATAGAGTATTGCCGTTTGAGTCGCTAAGCGACGCATATACGTTAATGTTGTTTAACGCCGGTTTCGCAACCTCAAACCTCAACTGCTCTTTGCCTAACGTCACCAGTTTTGAGAAAGTGTCTTGGTTGGCGTCAAAACTCACTTCCGAGTAAGTTTTTGAATTTGGATTTGACACTAAACCTTCCGACCAAATCCCAACGTATCCTTTCGCTACTCGCTCTTTGGCATACGATTTGTATACCGCTAAGCTTTCCGTTGGAAGCTTGTCCGGAATTATAACTGGTCCCGAATTGGGAACGCTTGGAACGGACGGAATCGCCGGCTCACTGCCGCCTCCTCCGCCGCCAGTCGCGACTTCATTTTCCGCAAAGACAGAGAATGTCGTCAGTAAAAACGCAATCACAACCACCACAACCGTTGACCAATTTTTGTTTGTTTTCATTTTCTTTCCTTCCGTATTTCTGTTTGTTGTTTGCTGTTGATTTGGCTTACTTAACTGACACCACCGGCCGGAACGAAATCAAGCCGGAGGTTTCCGTCTTGGTTCCATTGTCGACTTTACAGGTTCCTTCCTGGACCTTTTCCACTTGCTGATTTGCGGCGGGCGCTTTTCCGAAGTAAATTCGGCTCGCGATAGGCAAGCCGACGGTTACCACAAAAAGCGCAGCCAACAAAAACACCAACATTTTCTTCATCTTATTACTCCATATTGTTTCCAAACCAGCCAAAATATGGCTAGTCGGAAGGGTTTTTTACAACGAACAGGTTAGCTCACAATTAAGCTAATCTGGACAGTATTATACACAAAACGAATAGTTTGTCAACCCTGTGAAAAATTTTGTCTGACAAAATTAAAATTTACTAATTTTATTTCACAGGGTCAATAGTTTAGATGTCCAGTAAATTATTTTGACTTTACTCGGAAATTTGTTATACTTGACATATTAATAAAATAAACTTATAACCAACTACCAACAATTTACAGCCAGTTTTTTAATTTTGTTGTAGGTTGTCAGTGGTAAGTTGTAGGTTTCTTGTTGTATCAAAATCAAGCCTTTTTTCGTTATATCCATAGATAGAAATTGGTAATTAAAAATTGACAGTCCTCTGTCATCCCTTACAGGGACTGTCCACTTATTGGATTTTTTATTTCATTATCATTTATAAAAAATCTCAATAAGTCTTGCGAAGTGAAAACTTTCACTTCTTACCCGCGAAGGCGGGGATCCAGACAACATTAGTAATCAAAAATTTCAAATAGAGTTTGTGGAATTCCGATTTCCACAGTCCGACTGTTGAAATCGGAATTCCACAAACTCTGTTCCCGTTTCCATTTAGAAATTACTCGCCCGAACGACTGAATGTAGTCGTTCAGTCGGGCGGGGAAATTAGTAATTACTTGCCCTTCCGAAGTCCGCCGCGGCGGACGAAGGAGGGGAAATTAAAAATTTCCCCAATAATATGCCTCCATTTAACCACCCCGGTACCATCCGCCCGAGGCGGAGGTACGGGGCGAGAAGTGGTATTATAGATTTTATTACACGTTCATTTGTATAATAACTAAATAAAAATTATGCCACCGTTTAACCACTTTACAACCAAAGCCAGAGAAGCCATTCGGCGAGCTCACGAGCTCGCTCTTGAACGCGGACAAAATCACGTCAACTCGCTTCATCTTCTTGCCGCCTTGATACTTCAAGAAGAAAGTATGGTCGCTTCAATTTTGGACAAGCTTGAAGTGGACAATGTTCTTTTGACCGATTCAATTCTTGAAGCGGTTGAGGGAAATGAATCTCCATCGGTGCTTTCTCCTTCTTATCAAATTTATCTGACGCCGGAACTTGCCCAGACCATTGAAAATTCCACAAAAGTTTCGCAATCTCTGAAAGATGAATTTGTTTCCACCGAACACCTTTTCATTTCAATGCTTGATGTTGCCGGAAGCGCCAGAGAAATTTTAGCTCGTTTCAGAATTGACAAGCCGAGCGTTCTTCGCGTGCTTGAAGAGCTTAAAACAAATAAAATTACCGACGTCAATCAGCCGAAAAAATTTAAGTTCCTGATGAAATACACCAGGAACTTAACTATGCTTGCCCGCGAAAATAAATTGGATCCGGTTATCGGCCGCGACAGTGAAATCGGCAGAATTATTCAAATTTTGTCCAGACGCACAAAAAATAATCCGATTTTAATCGGAGAAGCGGGCGTTGGAAAAACCGCCATCGCCGAAGGACTTGCCGGCAGAATTGTTTCCGGCGACGTTCCGGAATCTTTGAAAGACAAGGAACTGGTTTCTCTTGATCTCGGCCTTCTTATCGCCGGAACGAAATATCGCGGAGAATTTGAAGAGAGATTGAAAAATATAATGAAGGAAATTGAAAAGTCCGACGGCAAAATTATTGTTTTCATTGACGAAATCCACACTATTGTTGGAGCCGGAGCGGCGGAGGGTTCAATGGACGCTTCAAATATGCTGAAACCGGCTTTGGCGCGCGGAGAACTTCGGGCTATTGGCGCCACGACTATAAAAGAATATCAAAAATACATTGAAAAAGACCCGGCGCTGACCCGAAGATTTCAGCCGGTTTATGTCAATGAGCCGTCCATTGAAGATGCAATCGCCATTCTTCGCGGACTTAAAGAAAGATATGAACTTTACCACGGAGTTAGAATCACCGACGGCGCTTTGGTCGCGGCCGTAAATTTGGGAAGCCGATACATCACGGACAGATTTTTGCCGGACAAAGCGGTGGATTTGATAGATGAATCGGCATCACACCTCAAAATTTCTCTTGAAAATATGCCGCCGGTTTTGGAAGAAACCAGAAGAAAAGTTATGAGATTGGAAATTGAGAAGGAAGCTTTGAAAAAAGAAATGGAAACTTCAAAGAAAGCCAAAGCTCGCGTCAAAGTAATTGAAAAAGAAATTGCCGATTTGAAAGAAAAAACTTCTGAAATTGATTTGAAATGGAAAAATGAGAAAGAAACCATTTCGCGCATAAAAGAAATAAAAAAGGAAATGGACAGCTTGCGAATGGAAGCGGAAGGCGCTGAAGCGCGGGTTGATTTGGCAAAAGCGGCGGAAATCCGATACGGAAAAATTCCGGCGCTTGTCAAAGAGTTGGATTTGAAAGCCAAGCGCTTGAAAAAACTTCAAAGTTCAAGAAGGATTTTGAAAGAAGAAATAACCGAAAACGACATCGCTGAAATTGTCTCAAGTTGGACCGGAATTCCGGTTTCAAGGATGCTTGAGCAGGAAACGGAAAAATTGACCAGAATGGAAGATGATTTGAGAAAGCGAGTGGTTGGACAAGACGACGCCGTCAAAAAAATATCAGACGCAATCAAGCGTTCGCGCGCCGGCATTGCCGACCCGAATCGCCCGATCGGTTCTTTCATTTTCTTGGGACCGACCGGCGTTGGAAAAACCGAGCTTACAAAAGCGCTGGCTGAATTTATGTTCAATGATGAAAAAGCTCTTGTTCGAGTGGATATGTCCGAATTTATGGAAAAGCATTCCGTGTCAAAAATTATCGGCGCGCCTCCGGGCTATGTCGGCCACGAAGAAGGCGGAACTTTGACCGAAACCATCAGGCACAGGCCTTACGCCGTGGTTTTGTTTGACGAAATTGAAAAAGCTCATCCGGAAGTCTTCAATATTTTGCTTCAGATTTTTGACAACGGAAAAATTACCGATTCAAAAGGGCGAATTGTAAATTTCCGAAATACAATAATTATTCTGACTTCAAACATCGGCGCTCAATTTATTGATAGAATGGAAAAAATCGGTTTTGCCAACGCTCAAAGCCAAAAAGCGGATTATGAAAATGCCAAGGAAAAAGTTCAGGCCAGCCTCAAGGATTATTTCAGGCCGGAATTTTTGAACCGCCTTGATGACATAATCATTTTCGACATTTTGAGTATGGAAGCGGTGACAAAAATTGTTCAAATCCAAATTGATTTGGTTAAATCAAGACTTGCCGAAAAAGAAATTAATTTGGATGTTTCTCCGGAAGCGCTAGCTTATATTTCCAAGGAAGGCTACAACCCGCAATATGGCGCCAGGCCGCTCAAGAGATTGATTCAAAATAAAATTTTGACACCGGTTGCCACAATGATGATTTCAAAAGGCATAGAAAAAGGCGGGACGATTGTTGTCGGGCTTAAAGGCGACAGTGAACTTTCGTTTGAAGTCAAAAATCTGGCAAAAAAAATGGCGATAAAGATGGAGAGGGAAGAAGTGGCCGCTAGCCACTAGGCCATAGCTAATAAAGTTAAGAGACATACGCGTTTGGTTCCTAATTCTCCCTTTACTAAAGGGAGCACTTGTTCTGACAAGGAGGGATTTTAAAATCCTCCGCCTTGCTAGGCACCTCCTTTAGGAAAGGAGGAATTAAATGCTAAATGTGTAAGTCCTAAGAGTAATTAAATTGAAGAGGATAAAAAACACGTCAGCCTAGGCTGACGTGTTTTGCGTTAAAAGTTTTTTTTGTTCCTGTTTATCTTTCGTCGTATCCGGGAATGTCAAACATAATTCGGAGCACTCCGTCAGACGGAAGTCTGCCGTAGAAGCATCTCTTGTACACACTACTCAGATTTTCGTTCGTGCAGGATTTGGTGTAGTCATTATGCATCAAAGTTGCTCCAAACCCATGCGCAAAACCCCTGCTCGCAAACGCCGGCCATTTTTTTTGCCAGACGCTATGTTCTTTTTCCGGGTGCAGGCCGACAAAAAAATGGCCGGTTAAAGAAGTGGAAAGAATTTCCCTGACAATCAGTGTCGGGACGTGAAGCTGCCAAGTAGTCAAGTTCATCTGATCCGCTCGGCCAAACTGGCTTAGAATCTCGCTTTGGTCTTTGTCAATAAACAAATAACCGAAACGTTGGGCACGGTTGCTTAAAGCAGAATTCTGCTGATGTTCAGTTAGCCTTAAAGGTATAATTTCACCCTTTTGGTTTTTCAGAGCGTCCAGATCTTTTTCGAAACGATCCCCGTAAGAGTTGGAAAATAAATCTATGCCTTGCCAATTTCGGTGGTACCCATATTCTGCCCAATCTTTTGTTCGTTCGTTCAAAGTCGGAAATTCTTCGAACAAACGAAAAAGAACCGGATCAAGACTTTCGGCGCAGTTTCCTTTAACGAAAGTAGCCAAATCATCTATCTCGTGCGTTAGCGACCAAGAAATCATAAGCAAAGTGATTTCCGGTTCCAACATCAAGATCGTGGCTGGCGTTGTTTCTTGGATGGAGAAGTCTTCGCCATCAATGACGAAATCTTCACCAAGCGCGGTTTCTAACTGATGTTCCGCTTCTTTCCAGCCGTCTCTTTGGTATTTGGCCAAGAGTTTTAACATCACGCGACAGTCCGCGAAATGCTGGTTTAGAAGTTTAAGAAATTGACTCGGGCTTTCGGCTTTATACATCAAACCGCGAGAGTCTCTCAATACTCCTGGCATATTTCCCCTGCAAAGTCCGAAGACTTTATTGCCGGCTAAGGTTTTGAGGAGTTCGGCTACCTGCGCTTCTTTACTGACTTTAACTTTTGATTCAGGCACTTGCTTCATAATTTTCCTTTCATTTTGAAGCTCTCTGAATAATATTCCCTGAGGAATATCGGCTATTGTGTTTTATCTCCTGAAAGATAAACAAGATCTCAAAGAACTGTTTCCGCATTCGCGGAACAAAGATCCGATTTAAATCTATAACTTTGCTAGAAAATTGTAAAGGATGAATAAAAAAGTCGCCACTCAGGCTATCCGATAGTGGTTTCCCACAGTTTTATTATGTAGTAGTCAATTGCGAAATGTTATATAATTAAGCAAATGGCGCGCCGTTGGACAAAAACAGAAGAGAAAAAACATTATTCAAGCTTGTTTGCTTTATATGTTAAAGAAAATAAATCATTAAAAGACATTGCAAAAATACTGAATCTTTCTGAATCCACAGTTTTTTTGAGGCTTAAAAGGCTCGGAATCAAAACAAACCCTTCGTCAAAAAAGTTCTATCTTAATAGGCGTAGTGATTTGTCTACGCCAAAAGTGCGCAATGAAGATATGGCTGAGCTTTTTGGAATTCTACTTGGTGACGGGCATATCTCACATTTTCAGGTTTCGGTAACTTTAGGGACAAAAGAATTGGAATATGTGCAATACATTTGTTCATTGATGAATAAAATCTTCGGTGTATGTCCAAAAGTTTGTTTAAGAAAAACTGGTCATAGAGATGTTTATCTTGGTTCTGTATTTTTAACAAACTGGTTTTTGAAACACGGATTGGTTAATAATAAAGTCAAATCTCAAGTTGGAGTTCCGAAATGGATTTTTAGCAGGAAAGTTTTTATGAATAGGTTTTTAAGAGGGTTTTTTGATACTGATGGTTCCATTTATAAATTAAGATTCGGTATTCAGATTTCTTTCAATAACAGATCTATGCCACTCCTACAGTCTTCACAAATTATGTTAAAAAGGTTAGGATATAAGTCATCAGAGGTAAGTTCTTACAAGGTATACTTGACAAAAATTTCTGACGTAAAAAGATTTTTCCTTGATATTTCGCCAAAAAATCAGAAACATCAAAGGAGATATCAAGAATTTATCAAGCCGATTACGCGCCGGTCAGATAGCGGCTATTCTAGGAGACTGTAAATCTCCCGCCTTCGGGCATCGTTGGTTCGAGTCCAACCCGGCGCACAAATTAAAACCGCGAAAGCGGTTTTTAATTTGTGCGCCGGAGCAAGTAAACTGCTTTACTTGCGGGTTGGATTCGAACGCCGGAGCGATACCGAGCCAGCAGGCGAGGTCGCGAGGCAGTGACCAGACTTTTTCGAGCGACGGCGAGAAAAAAGTCGAGGTAGAGTCCAACCCGGCGCACAAGGCGAAACAAAACTGCCCTGCGGCAGTTTTTTCGCACTTGTGCGAGCCGGAGCCATGTTTTTTCAGCAGAAAAAACGGGCGAGGCGGGATCGCGACTTTTGCGAGCGGGTAGCGAGCAAAAAGTTGTGATCACAAGATTCGTATCTGGACTACTCCAGATTTTTTCGTACTTGTGCGAGCCGGAGCTATGTTTTGCTAGCAAGCAAAACAAGCGAGGCGGGGTCGCAGGTTTATGCGAGCGACGGCGAGCATAAAACCTGTGACCACATTTTTATTGTTGACTTTGCGGTATATAAGGGTATATACTGATACTGTATCAATACGAAAAAGGACCCGAAAGGTGCAAGTGCCTAAGGGGCCTTTTTTATTTGCCAGTAAAAGCAATCTTTGCTTTTACATCCTTTTCTTCAAGATAATCAAAATATTCCCCGCCAAGATTTTTGTATAGAGAAGAAGCAAATTTTTTGTTGGGGAAAAGCATTTTTCCGAAACGTTTTCTTTTTACCAAAAAATCTACTAATTTTTTATAATCTCCGTCGCCAGAAACGATAAAAATTTTCCCAAAATCTTCATTTTCAATCAGCATTTTCATAGCCCCGAATATTATGTCGGAATCAACATTTCCTTTTTTGTTTCCTTTCAGCAGAGAAGAGTGTTCTCTGAAAGAAAGAATAAAGCCGGCTTTTTGAAGCTTGTCATAGAGATCTTGTTCTTCTGCGGAAACAAAACCGAGAAAATAATAAGCCTCGGTGATGTGATATTTATCAAACAAATACACGCGAAATTTTTTATGATCAACAGACCACCCGCATTCTTTAGTGCCTAGGTGCAAATTTTGTCCATCTATAAAAGCTATATTTGATATAGTCGATTTGAATTTTGTGATAGGGTGATGCACAATTAAATTATATCATAAACGTAATTCTGTTCTCAATTTTTACATTTCAAAAAAGAAAATGAAATAAGGGCGAAATTTTTAAACTTGACATAAACGTTGATTACGTATTAGTATTTAGCTCAGTTGAATACGGCAGGCCTTTGAAAACAATTAAAACGGAGGTGTTGAATGAAAGCGTTATTTTGGCGTTCAGCGCGGTTTCTATATGGATTGCCAGATTCGGAAATCGGATTTTGCGACTTGGTCGTTCCGTTGGGATATGGATTGACCATTGATGACGAATTGCCGGATGCCACAAAGAAAACGGTTCTTGAAGCGATTCGAGTGGCTGAAAAACACAAGGCGAGAATAGTATGGGCTAGTTCAAATTATTTTTTCCCCGGCTGTGAAAGAGTAGAGAATGAGAAAAAGCTAGCTTTGTTTGGTCCGGAATTTTCTATGTCGCCCATCCTTATAGGTTCCGGAATTACAAATTCCGTTTCGGAGGCGCGGGAGATAAAAATTGCCTGTCAGAAAGCAAGTTTGTTTCCAAAAGATATTGTGGTTGTGTGTGACTGGCCTCACGCGCGAAGCACGCGCTTAATTTGGCGAAAAGTTTTTCCGGAGTCAAACATTTTGATTAGAAATGTTGAGGGGCATTGGGACGAAACACACCGAGCTACTCTCCAGAAATCTCAAGAACGATGGTTGCTCGCTTGTCTTTTGCGGCACGTAGCGCTAATTACTTTAGGCCATGAAAGAGTTTCGCGGATTCAACATCCGACCGATCACAGTTGACCAGTTCTTCACAAACCGACTTTCACAAAGATTACCTTTTGGTTTCTGTGTGAAAGTCGGTTTTTTGTTGAATGATATTCAAAAAAGTATTACCATATCGCAATGAACTCAAAGAATTCAAACAGCCACAACGGCCTCCGGACTTGGATTGAAATTGACCGAAAAGCTATAAAAGGCAATTATGACACTTTCCGCAGTCTGATACCGAAATCTTGCAAACTGCTTGCCATTGTCAAATCCAACGCTTATGGACACAGCTTGATTGATTTTTCCAAAGAAGCGGAAAAACTTGGCGCCGATTTTCTTGGCGTTGATTCCATTATTGAAGCCTTGGCTTTGCGAAGAGAGGGAATTAAAACTCCTATTTTGGTTTTGGGCTATACTTTGCCGGAAATGATTTCCGAAGCAATCAAAAATGACATCAGTATAACTGTTTCTTCTTTGGAAATGTTAAAAAAAATCACGGCTGTTATTGGAAAAAACGACAAAAAATTAAAAATTCATATCAAAGTGGACACTGGCATGCACAGGCAAGGATTTTTGCCGGAAGATAGCGCAAAAATCCTTGCTAACTTACAACTTACAACTAACAACAAACAACTGGAAGTGGAAGGAGTTTTTACACATTTTGCTTCAGCAAAAAATCCGGCTTTTCCGGTTTACACAAATCATCAAATAGATGATTTTAAGGAATGGATTTCGCTGTTTAATAAAAACGGATTTAAACCGATTGTGCACGCCGCGGCAACCGCCGGAACATTGGTCTTTCCAGATTCTCATTTTGATATGGTTAGAATCGGCATCGGACTTTATGGCGAATGGCCGTCAAAAGAATCCAAAGCTTATCTTCAAGATAAAATGAAGCTTGAGCCGGTTTTGACCTGGAAAACGATAATTTCTGAAATAAAAAATCTGTTAAAAGGAGAAAGACTTGGCTACGATTTGACGGAAAAACTTGATCGAGATTCTGTCGTTGGTATTTGTCCGGTCGGCTATTGGCATGGCATTCCAAGAGCGCTTTCGTCCGTCGGATATTTTTTGGTTAATGGAAAACGGGCGAAAATTCTGGGCAGAATTTCAATGGATATGATAGTGATTGATTTAACCGGCATTATTGGTGTGAAAGTGACTGATGAAGCCGTTATTTTGGGCGGATCCGGCAAAACAAAAATCATTTCGGAAGAAATGGCGGGAATGGCCGACACTTGCAATTACGAGCTGATTACGAGGATAAACCCTCTCATTAAACGAATATACGTTTAATAATTTTTAATTTTGTAATTTTTAATTTTTAATTTTTAAATAATTCTCTAATTTCCTAATTTTTAAACATTAAGACATTGAAAATTCATTAAAAATTGCCTGCCCTCCTGAGGGTAAATTAAAAATTTAAAATTATATTTTGCAAAAGTTTGCAAAATATTTGAATATGCGATATAGTGTGCAAACTTAACTTTAGAATTTAACTAAACGAAATACTATGTCTTCCCAAGATCGTCTTTTAAAACTGAACTGCACAAAGTGCAAAAGAACCAATTACTGGTCCAGCAAAAACAAAAAGAAAGTTGAGCGCAAAATCGAGCTCAAGAAGTTTTGCAAGTGGTGCAAGAAAGTGACGCCGCATAAGGAGTCAAAAAAATAGCCACTAGGGCATAGCAACTAGCCACTGGTGAAGAAAAAAAACTTAAACAGCAAAGCCGCCCGAAGGGCGGCTTTGCTGTTTTTTGTTGTCTAAAACCCAATTTCGGGCTATTATTTGAGCGATGGGCCTATAGTTCAATGGTAAAACATTCCTCTCCAAAAGGAAAATTCCAGGTTCAAGTCCTGGTGGGCCCGCAGAATACATAAATTTAAGGCGGTATTATAATTGTAATCTATAAAAATATGAAAATTTTTAGAGAAAATACACCAGAAGGAAAAGCTGTCGGTTGGAGGGAATCTGTTGTCGTTACCGGGGCACTGTTTATTTACTGGGGAATAATTCCTCTTTTTGCCGGCGGCGAGGAAAGCATTTCTTTCTTTATTTTCGGTGTTCCATTCGGAATTCTTTTTATAATTTCATTAGTCAAATATCTATCTGTTAGAAAATCTATAAAAGCAAAAAATTCTCAAAATAAAGATTTATGAAATTGGAAAAAATTATTTCTCCAACGCCGGAAATCCAATCGCTTCAGCAAGAAGTTTTAGCGGAAATTTCCAAACTTCTCCAGATTCTTAATTTTTTGCGCCTGTTTCTATTTGGTTTCTGTTCTCAATCATATTTTTCGTTTGTTCGGCGGCATTGATGGCATTTTCATCCGTGCCGGATGCAGTTTCCGCGGGCGGCACTGACAGTTCGTTTTTGAGAAAAAAAGTAAACAGTAAAGCCATAATGCCAATTGAAATAACAAGCACCAGCAATCCGATAAAACCGCCAGATTTTCTTTTTTTGCAGATTATTTTCATTTTTCTATTCTTAAATTCTTAAGAACACCAGAATAGATTCTAAATACAACAATAAACAATAAAACGATTATAGTAGGATTGTCTATAATATTGTTTATTTTAACACAAAATTTTAATTTGTGGTGCATTTTTTTTGATTGTTAATTATCAGCACCAAAAATTGGGCTGTTTTCGTAATAGTTTATGTCGATGGGTTTTAACACAGACAAATATAGAGTAACAATTAATCCAAAGACAACGTTTAATAATTAAGAAGACTAGCGCAGATTAACAGTAATCAATGATTATTGATCAATGATTAATAATCTAAAATGAATAAATATTATGTCAAAAAAAATAAATAAACATCAATTAACCGCGGGTATATTAACAGCGCTCCTTGTTATCGGAGCCGTTCCGTTCTTATCAAGCGCCGATACAACGACTGCTTCAAAGAACGGAACTTACAAAATGCGTCCAATGGACGGTTCAAGGAAAAATCGCGGTTTTGGAATTGTCGGAACAGTTTCTTCAATCAGCGGAAATAAAATCACTTTGGCCGGAAAAGACGGCACGAATTATGCCATTGATGCTACAAACGCCAAAATAACCAAAGGCGGATTATCGATAACGACATCGCAAATTGCAATTGGAGATAATTTATTTGTCGCCGGCACAGTTTCCGGAATCAATGTGACTGCCACAAATATCATGGACGGAATCTTCAAAGGATTTGAAGATAATGGCAATAAAATCGGGCCAGGAGTTATCGGCACAGTGAAATCAATCAGCGGAAATTCAATAATCTTAACCTGCAAAAATGGCATTGACTATTCGGTTGACGCCACAAGCGCCAAAATCACAAAAGCCGGCGCTTCAATAACATTATCGGCAATAGTCGTTGGAGATACTTTAGTTGTTAAAGGAACGGTAACCGGAGTAAATGTCGTTGCTACGGCAATCGTTGACGGTCTTGGAAAACCGGGAATGGCTTTTGGAAAAGAGGGAAGAAATGAAATGCGAATGACTAATTCAATTTTCGGCCAGATAATTTCAATTGTCGGTTCAAGTTTTACGGTTCAAACGAGAGTGATGCCGAAAAGCGCCACAACCACAACTGAATGGACGGTAACCACCGATAGCAACACAAAGATTTTGAAAAACGGACAAGCCGGCACGATTGGTTCATTGTCGGCAGGACAAAATGTCGCGGTAACGGGCGTTAAAAACATTTCTGCTCAAACAATTGCCGCAAACCCGGTCAATATATTTGCAAGCTCGTCTCCAAAAATGATGGGGAGGATGATGGGCTGGGGCAAGAAAGGCAAGTAATAGGTTTAGCAATTGGACGGCATAATTACATAGGCTCTTAAACAACAAGACAAAGAATATCACTTTGTCTTGTTGTATTTGTATAGCACTAATATAAACTTATATATTAGGACTTACGCGTTTGGTTTCCGATTCTCCCTCCTCCCCTCAGGTGAGGGGAGGTGTCGAGTCTGCTCGCCCCGTTACAAATTTCACAGAATGTTTGCTTAATAACTTGCTAAACATTTATAAATAATTCTGTCAGAAATGTAATTATTTTGATTTCAGTGAAATTTGGTACGGGGCGAGACGGAGGGGTGTTGAAAAATTAACACCACCACCCTGTCTCGCGGACTCGACCATTCTTACAGAAGCTGTCCACTCATTGGACTTTTTATTTCATAAAAATTCTCAATGAGTCTTGCGAAGTGAAGACATTCACTTCTCACCTCCTCAACTAAGGAGGGATGGAAGACAATACCACCAAACGCGTAAGTTCTATAATATTATGAAACTCTTCATTTTTGGCTCAACGGGAGATTTGGTAAAGCGGAAAATCGTTCCGGCTTTTGTTGAGCTCAATTCTTCCGGAGAAGCTTCAAATCTCAATAATCTTGAAATTATCGCTCTCGGCAGAAGGGAGTTTACCGATGAAATGTATCATGGCTTCATTTGCAACGGAGAATGCTTCAAAAATTTCAAGATAAAGCCGAAATATAAAAAAGTTGAGTTTGGAAAATATATTAAATGCGAAGACTGCGACGACCATTTGTCCAAAACGGAACCAAATTATTTTTATTCGGCAATGCCGCCAAAAAACACCGAGCAAATAATTCAATATTTGGGCAGAATTAAAGGCAAGGGCTTTAAAGTGAAAGCGCTGATTGAAAAGCCTTTTGGGGTAAGCTTGAAAGAAGCGGTTAAGCTCAAAGAGCTGGCAAAAAAATACAAACTGACGGACGACATTTTGATTTCCGATCATTATTTGTTCAAGGAAGAGGTGCTTCCTCTCAAGCCGAAAGATTTTAAAAAAGTAAAAATTGTTTCTTTGGAGTCGGTCGGCTTGGAAAAAAGGATTTCCTATTATGATGAAGCCGGCGCTCTTCAAGATATGGTCCAGAGCCATTTTCTGAACATTGCTTTTAAATTGCTTCAGAATCCGGAAAAAGAGCTTGGTGAAATTGAAGTTTTAGAATATATTAGAGGACAGTATGGCGACGGAAAACTCAAAGGTTATGTCAAAGATCTTGGAAAACATTCCGAAACGGAAACATCCTGCCATATTTATTTTCGAGCCGGCGAAAAGCATTTTGAATTTGTAACCGGCAAGAAATTTGATAAAAAACTGTCATACATTGAAATTGACGGCAAAAAAATCCATTTCAATTCCGAAAAAAATCCGTACAGCAGATTGTTCCAGGATTTTTTTGCGGATAGAAAAGAAAGCTTTGCAACTCTTGAACAATCCATTTTGGGATGGCAAGTCGCCAATGAAATAGAGAAAAAAAAGCCGGAGCTTAAATATTACGACGAAGAAACGAGCGCCGATTACGCGGCAAACAATAAAGATTATTATAAAGATACAAAGTAATTTTTAATTTTTAATTCCAAATTTTTAAATAATTTCTTAATTTCCTAATTTTTAAACATTAAAACATTAAAGAATTGAAAATTCTTTAAAAATTAAAAATTTTAAATTAAAAATTTGTAATCCATGAACTATCGACAAATAAAAAAGCCGGATACGGGAATAAAAATTTTCGTCAAAGAGTTGGAAAATTCGCTTAGAAGCAACACTAAAACCATCTGGCTGATTTGTGGCGGATCAAATATCGGCATTGCCGTTGATATTATGGACGCGCTCCGAAAGAATGTTCACGGACAGCTTTTGCAAAATTTAACCATAATGGAAACCGATGAACGATATGGAGAAGTTGGCCATAAAGATTCAAACTGGAAGCAGATGATTGACGCCGGTTTTAACTTCAATGACGTCAAAAGTTTTCCGATGCTTGTCGGACTTTCAAAAGAGGAAACGGCTGTAAAATATTCAAAAATTGTGCGGAAAGAATTCAAATCGGCTCAAATGATTTTTGCGCAGTTTGGAATGGGCGCTGACGGCCATATTGCCGGAATTTTGCCAAAGTCGTCGGCTGTGAACGCAAAAGAAGAAGTTGTAACTTATGATGCAGAACCGTTCACCAGAGTTACGCTGACACCAAGAATGCTTTTAAAAATAAACACCGCTTACGCTTTTGTGTTTGGCGAATCAAAAAGGGAAGCTGTCCAAAATCTGGTCAATAAAAATCTTTCAGTAGAAGAAGAACCTTGCCAGATTTTAAAGCAGATTCCGGAAGCTTACCTTTATAGCGATCAAATTGAAATAAAATAAAATTAATACTTACATGTTTGGTTCCCAATTCTCCCTCCTCCCCTCAGATGAGGGGAGGAGTCGAGTCTGCGAGACGGAGGGGTGTTGAAAAGATTATCACTAAACTTCTCCCACCACCCTGTCTCGCAGACTCGACATCCCTCCTCAACTAAGGAGGGATGTGGAACAAAAAACACCAACCGCGTAAGTCCTATAAAAATTGCTTTAATGAACAAAAATTATAAAAAAGGAACAATGACTGTTTGGGTTTTAATTATCTTGCTGGTTGCCATTGTCGGCGTAATTTTGTATGCCAAAACTATTTTAAAACAATCGCCGGCAACCATTGAAAATGTGGACGGTCTTGCCGGACTTCAAACCGGGCAATATCCATGGCCTCCGGAGATTTTAAATTTGAAGACACGACTCTACGCCATCGGCTTGCCGGCGCTTTCGGAAGAGGGAAGTGTTCTCCATTCACACGAGCATTTGGATATATTAATAGACGGTCAGAATGCGCCTGTTCCTTCAGAAATTGGCGTAAGCGAGCAGGAAAACTTTATTTCTCCCATTCATACACATGACAATACTCAAGTTATCCATATTGAATCTCCGACAATTCAAATTTTCACGCTCGGACAGTTTTTTGACATTTGGGGTGTAAAATTTACAGCAGATTGTATCGGCGGATATTGCAGTAGTGACGATAAAGTTTTGCGGGTTTTTGTGAATGGAAATGAAATTAAAACAGATCCTCGCTTGATAGAATTGGCCGAACACCAAGAAATTTTTGTGTTTTATGGCGTTCCGGCAGATTTACCAGCAAAAATTCCGGACAGCTACACCTTTGGTCCGGGATTGTAATATAAGAATAATTTTTAATTTACAATTTTGCAATTTTCAATGAATTTAGAAATTTTCAATTATTCAAATTAAAAACAAAATCCTCCGCTTTGATTACAAAGCACCTCCTTTACTAAAGGAGGAATTAAGTCGGGGTCGGAATTCTCCCTTAATAAAGGGTGAGAAGTGAAAGTTTTCACTTCGCAAGACTCATTGAGGATTTTGGCGAGTGCTAACGAAGCAAAAAGCCCAATGAGTGGACAGCTTCTGTAAGAAGCACTTGTTCTTACAAGGAGGGATTTTTCTTAATTTAAAAATTGTACCTCTTGCATTCAATGGCAAACTCAAAATTTAAATTCATTCTGCTCCTTTTGATTTTCTTACTCGTTATTTTCCTGTCCCTCTTTTTTATCTATCAAAATCTTTTTGGCGCGCCGAATGGAAATGCCATCGGAGAGCGGTTTGTGGTTTCTCTAAACTCAAACGATTCCGATATTACAAACAATCTGGAAAAGAACGGCTTCATAAAAAGTCCGTGGGCTTTTAATTTTGTTTTGAATTGGAAAAAACTTCAAAACAAAATCGCTCCCGGCGGATACAAAATTTCAAAAGCGATGAATGCTTGGGAAATTGCGAGAGTTTTATCCGGCCAAAGCTATATGAAATGGATTACAATTCCGGAAGGCCTTAGAAAAGAAGAAATCGCCAATCTTTTGGCAAAAAATCTGGCTTGGACGGAAGAAGAAAAACAAAAGTGGATTTCAACCGACACGGCTTTAAAGCCCGATTATTTTGAAGGTGTGTATTTTCCGGATACTTACTTGATTCCAATAGATGAAAAACCGGCGGATGTCGCCAGCAGATTTCAGACTCATTTTGAGGAAAAATTCGCGCCGTACGCCAAAGAAGCCGTGAAGCAAAATATAAAATGGACGACGCTTTTGACTCTGGCTTCAATTATTCAAAGAGAAGCGGCTTCAAAAAACGATATGAATTTGATTGCCGGAGTTTTGTGGAATCGGCTTTCGGTCGGAATGCCTTTAGGTGTTGACGCCACTATTCAATACGCTCGCGGAGACACCGGCGCCGGCTTTTGGGCGCCGATTCAGCTTTCGGATAAAAAAATAGATTCTCCTTACAACACTTTTACGCACAAAGGACTTCCTCCGCACCCCATTTCCAATCCGGGCGTTGAAGCCATTTCCTCCGCTTTAAACCCTGAAAAAACGGAATGTTTGTATTATCTCCACGACAAATCAAAAATTATTCATTGCGCCGTGACTTTTGAAGAGCACAAACAAAATATCGCAAAGTATTTGCAGTAAATTATAAAAATTGTCCATTCTTTTACTTTGTGCTATATTTATGGGGTAATAAAGAGTGTTTATAGTTTAGGTTTACTCTTAATAATATCGTATCTGTCTCTATTTTTATCCAGATAAAATTCTGAATAAAATATAAAAATATGGCAAAGGCTAATTATTTTGGTCCCATACAAAGTGTAAAAGAAGCAGAAGATGTAGTAATAGGAAATTCTTGGGCTTTGTTTGGTCTAGGAGTGCTTGATATTGTCGTTGGTTTTTTTGTTCTTTCATCAATCATTGTTGATGGATTTATTTGGATTACCCTAGCATTTTTGGTAAATAGATTCAGGACTAAACTTATGGTCGGAATTTTAATTGTGTTTGCGGTAATAAGTTTTGGAGTTACCATTTTAGCAAAGATAGGGATAATTGATGGTGGTCAGAATATTTTTTTAGCGATCATTATTGTGTGGGCTTCCTTCAGAGTTTGGACGTCCGTTTGTTTCCTTATAGAAAATCGAGTTGAAGTCAAGCCGAATTTTATGAATAATTATTTTTTTATAATTCCGGTTAGTATTGCTCTGGTTTGTTTAGCAGGGTTCTTGTTCTGGAATAGTTATCTCTACAGGGTGGTAAATAATGAAATTACGACCACAAACACAGCAAATGTATTTACAGATACTAAATTCGGTTATTCAATTCAGTTTCCTAAAAATTGGAAACTGGATAGATATATTGATGCACCGGGCGCAATATACGCCTACAACCCAACAAATGAAGCGGCTCGGTTATTAGTCTGGTACAAAGACAGTGGTCCGGTTGTAAACCAAGACCAACTACTTGCGTTTGTTGAGGATGACAAGAAGTATGGAGAGGAACAACAGAGTATAAAGACTATATCGTTAGATAAGGTCGATATTGGTACTCATAAGGCAGTTAAATGGCGTACTCTTACAAGTGATAGCAATGGTCCTTATTATGTCGATGCTTATTATTTTTATGTACCGAATCCAAACCCACAAACACAGGCTATTTGGGTATGGTTCGTGTCAGCTATGGCAAAAACGGAAGCGGGACTTACTACAACAGAGATTTTGAACACTCTTGATACATTTAAAATTTTGGACTAAGAAAAATGGAAAAAACAGGCACACAATTTTCCCGTTTCCTCAAGAATGAAGTAACTTAATTTCTACTACACAATCCTAATTATGAGTTTTGAAAAAGCTAAACAATATGCTAGGGGCTTGAATAGTAACTCAAGTGAAGAAAAAAGTACCTTTGCCGTAGTTGAGGCTATGGAGTCTGTTGCTGAAACTGTTGATAATGCACGATCTGTAATTAAAGAGGTCGGAGAAAACCTTGATAATAATCTAAGGCAACTGAAAGAATCTGGAAATGACATGACTTATAATTTACATTTTCTTATGCTTGAAATTCGTAGTTTGAATACTAATCTAAAACGTTTCGATGACGGAGCAACAAAACTTGGGAAAACCGCAAATATTTTAACAATTGGACTACTCGTATTTGCCGGTATTTCTGCCTTTGCATCTATTGTCCAAGCTGGCCTAATTAAAGTTTTTACCATAACACCAATTTTCACAGGAGACAGTGCATCCACGATTCTTAGGTTTCTTTTACTTGGTACAATATTGTTTGCTTATAATAAACCTATAGCGAGTGAGTTAGCAAGGTTATTCCTAGCTCCTTTCAGATGGTTATTTGGAGAAAAACAATGGATTATAAAAGCTCATCAATGGCTTATAATATGTTTTAGATTTGGAATGTATAGTGGATCAATAGTGTCTTTGTTTATTATAATTCTAGAAATTGGATATATTTTTAAAATTTTTAGCTAAAAATTTCAACCACAATATGCGGACGAGAGTTTGAGATGGGAGAATTTTTTAAGAAAAGCCGCAAAAATCACGGGTAGTCCCGTGATTTTTGCGACTTTTCTTAGATTCGTTTTTCTGCTTCTAGGTTGTATAATATTAAAACTTATCTAAATAATGTGATTAGGACTTATGTGATAAGTTCTTAATTATTCCACCTTCTCCTCAACTAAGGAGGGGTGGGGAACAAGAAATCCTAAAATTTGAAAAATTAAAATGAACTCTAAATTTTGGAGAATGGCTCTCCTTTTGACGATACTTTTTACAATCGTCTTTGTTTTTCGCGTACAGCTTGAAAATATTCGGGTGCAGTTTTTGATGAATTATCTTCCATGCCAATACCCAATCACTTACACAATCGGAACATTTGATTCAAGATTTGGAATTTCAAAAAGCGATTTTCTTGACGCAGTTTCCCAAGCCGAAAAAATTTGGGAAGAGCCGATCGGCAAACAGCTTTTTGAATATAAAACCGGAGGTAATCTCAAAATAAATTTAATTTACGATTCAAGGCAGGAAGCCACGGATAAATTGAAAGCTCTTGGATATATTTCGGACGAAAACACTGCTTCATACAACCAGTTGAAAGCAAGATACGAATTACTTAAAAATGAATATGAAAAAATTAAGACGGACTATGACACAAAAACTGCGAATTATCAGGCAAAAGTGAGCAGTTACAACCAAGCCGTGTCGGAAGCCAACGCCCGAGGCGGAGCGGACAAAAAATCTTATCAAAACTTAACTACCAAACAAAATGAGTTGGACTCGGATCTTTCTTCAATTAGAGCGATGGAAAATAGTTTAAAATCTAAAATTGCCGAAATAAATGACGTGGTTTCGGTTTTGAACAGAATCGCATCAGCGCTCAATATTACGGCTGATGAATACAATCAAATAGGGCAGTCGCAAGGGGAAGAATTCCAGGAAGGGCTTTATGAGATCGGACCGAAGGGAATTAAAATAGATATTTACCAATATGACGATAACAAAACCCTTGTCCGGCTTTTGGCTCACGAACTCGGCCACGCTATCGGGCTTGATCACATAGATAATAAAGACGCCATAATGTATCGGTTGAATTCCTCGGAAAACGGCTCGCTGACTTCCGACGATCTTTCCGCTGTAAAAAAGCGGTGCGGAATTAAAAACATCTAGCATTATTTCCAAGTTTTTACCCAGTTTTTATTTTTGGTAATTATTCAAGCGATAGCTTGAATAATTACCAAAAGATATTTTTTCGTCTTCTGTAATTATATAAACGATCGTTTATAAAATTACAGAAGTTCTTATTTAAAATTTCGCCTAACTTTGCGATCGCAAAGTTAGGCGAAATTTATAAAAGTTGGAAAAAGCTAAAAATATCAAGTTTGGTCAAGAATGCACCCATATTAACTTTTGCTCTTGACAAATTACGTTAAATTCTATAATATATACATATACAACATGTATATAGCCATGAAAAACAAAAAGCCAAAAATTGTCCAAAAACCCATACAAAGAAAGACTTTTTGGGTGCCAAAGCCGAGAAAATCGGAGATTGTTTTGTGCGCCTGTGGCAATAAATACATCAAGACCAGGCCCGGCCAGACTACTTGTGTTCGGTGCATAAACATAGTTTCGGCTGCTGGACACTAATTCTATCTATACAGAAAGCCCCGCCAATTGCAAAGCAATTGGCGGGGCTTTCTGTTTTACTCGTAATTTACCCTAAAAACTTTTTTACAAAATAATTGTTTTGTTTCTAGAATTATAGTTGATAAAGAACTTTATTCAATTATTACCTAATATTTATCTGTGAAAAAGTTTACAGGGTGAATAATTCGTAATTCCCTCCTTCGCTAAAAGCTACGGACGGGCAAGCATAATTCAATCTTTTTACAGCACAAATTCTCAAAAAGTTTAGGGTGAAATTTGGAAACTAAAGTAGTATAATATTTTACATTAAAAGCGTTAAAAGTCGTGCATTTATAATTTTTCTTATAAAACTAAAAAACATAAAATTATGTCTAGTTCTAAAGCTGTTACAGTCATTGTAGTGATTTTGGTTATCGTAGGCGGTATTTGGTATTTTACAGGAAGTAAAACGGGTCAAACCGGCGCAAACGCGGTTCTTGGCACTGAAAATCAAATTGCCACTACAACACCGGTGGTGGAAGATCCAACAATAAAAGACGTGTCAGATGATCAGATAAATAACGATCTTTCTGGAATTGATGACAGTTTGAAGACTCTTGGCAGTGATGCGGCAGGCATTGATCAAAGCTTGAACGATAAGGCTATTCCGCAAGTTCAGTAATTACCATTTATCATTATAAAAATAAAAAATGAAAAAATTAAATCTAATTTCAACTTCGTTTATTTTGGCAGCCGTGGCGTTCGGAGCAGTTGGAATTGTTTCCGCTCAAACTGAAAATACCGCCGGTCTTACAAGCGCTTCAATTTCGGCCACCACCACCGGCGCTGTAAAACTTTCCGCCAAAGTTCAAGCCAAAATGACAAAAATGATTCAGGTTGCCGATAAAGAAATCGGCAGACGAATTGATACATTAAATAAGCTGATTGAACGCGTCAATAACATAAAAAAGATTGCAGACACCGATAAAGGAGCTATTTCCGCCAATATCCAATCTGAAATAGCCAGTATGAATACATTGAAAGCCAAAATTGACGGCAATACAACCGACGTTGAAGCTTTAGGGAGCGATGTAAAATCAATTACTTCTTCTTACAGAATTTTTGCTTTAGTCATTCCGCAAGGTCATATTATGGCTTCGGTAGATTCCATTAATACGGTTGCCGACAAGCTGGCAGTTATTGCCACAAAGCTTCAAACCAGGCTTGCCGAAGGCACAACTGCAGGGAAAGATATGAGCAAGCTTGAAGCCAAACTGGCGGATATGAACACAAAAATAGCCGATGTCAGAACGCAAGGACAAGCAGCCAGGGATATTATTGCTCCTCTTGTTCCGGATGAAGGAGATAAGACAAAAATGGAAGCCAACAAAACCGCTCTGACGACAGCCAGAAAAGATATCAAAACGGCTGAAACAGATTTGAAATCGGCGCGCAAGTCGGCCGATGAGATTTTGAAAGGACTCAAGGCTTTGGGTTTGAGCAAAAGCGCGTCAGCTTCCTCAACCGCTCCGGCAGTTCTTCAGTAAGATTTATTTAGCAAATTTAAAAGAAAACAAAAAAGCCCTCACGGGTTTTTTTGTTGCAAGGAAATTTTGCAAAAGTCATTTTTTTACTTTCCAAAACGTTGTAACATATTAGAACCTATCCACGATTTAACCACCAAATTATGAGAAGAAACAGAAGCTTGCCTGCTAAAAATTTAAAATTTCGGCTGCAAACCACTCATCGCTCGTCAGGAGAGTTCACTATCCTTCCTCGCGCTTCGTGGTTTTCGCTCGAAATTTTAAATTTTTATCTATCCCACAAGGGGACTTCTATTTTTATAAATAAAAATAAGTCGAGCATTAAATCGTGGATAGGTTCTTAACAGATCGTTAGGAATTATTATTTTGGATTAATTTTAAAAAACATGAAGATAGGAATTTTGGGATCGGGAGATGTGGGACAAGCTATAGGACATGGCTTTATTGAGCTTGAACACGAAGTGATGATCGGTTCGCGCGATCCAAGATCGGAAAAATTGATGGCGTGGCTTGGCAAACACGGATCGCGAGCTCGCACCGGTCTTTTCCAAGAAGCTACAAAATTCGGCGAGCTTTTGGTTTTGGCCACAAAATGGGATGATGGCGCTACTGAAAACGCGCTGACTTTGGCCGGCTTGGCCGGCAAAGAAAATCTAAACGGCAAAATTGTCATTGATGTGACAAATCCGCTAGACTTTTCCAAAAAAACACCGGCGTTGTCCATGGGATTTATGAATTCCGCCGGCGAGGAAGTTCAAAGATGGCTGCCTGAATGCAAAGTGGTGAAAGCTTTTAATATGGTCGGCAGTTCTCATATGTTCAAACCGAAATTTGAGGAAGGGGAACCGAATATGTTTATTTGCGGAAGCGACGATGAAGCCAAGAAAAAAGTTTCAGAAATTTTGAAAGATTTCGGCTGGCCGGCAATAGATTTGGGAGATATTACAATTTCCAGACTTCTTGAACCTCTGGCTATGATTTGGGTAACTTATGGAATGAAAACAAATTCATGGAATCACGCTTTCAAGTTATTAAATAAATAATTTTTTTAAAAGAGTGATAGCTATGCCAACAAACAATGATAAAACCGAAATTGCGGTGTTTGGAGGAGGATGCTTCTGGTGCACGGAGGCGGTTTTTCAGATGATTGGAGGAATTGAAAGCGCTACTCCCGGCTATTCCGGAGGCAAAATTGAAAATCCGACATATGAACAGGTTTCTGCCGGAAAAACCGGCCACGCGGAGGCGGTAAAAATTGAATACGATCCTCATAAAATTTCATTCCGAGAACTTTTGACGATATTTTTTGCCACCCATGATCCAACAACTTTAAATAAGCAAGGCAATGACATTGGAACGCAATATCGTTCGGTTATTTTTTACACAAACGCGGAACAAAAACAAGAAAGCGAAAAATTCATTGAAAAACTGAACGCTACCGGAGAAAAAGGAAATAAAATTGTCACTGATGTGGTTCCATTTGAAAAATTTTATGAAGCGGAAGATTATCATAAAAATTATCAAAAGATTCATAAAGAAAATCCATACTGCGAGCTTGTCATTGAACCAAAATTGGAAAAAGTCCAAAAGGAATTTTCAAAATTACTTAAAAATTATAATTTAGAGTCATAACCATTTTTTTCAATAATAAATAACAATATTCGTTATTAAGTTATTATTCGATAATTCGTTATCGCTCGTTATCGGACAATAGTATGTTGATTGACATATATGAAAAATAAAAATTTCTCGTAGCAGAGCCCAGAGGAAATTGATTCAAATTATTTTCTCCATCATTTAATTACGACCGTAAATAAATGATGGAGAAAAGGAAGTTAGGTAAGGGAGTTAGGTTTAAATAGACTTAAAAAGATTTAAAAAGAAAAAGGAATGTCTGTTTTTCAAGGCATTCCTTTTAATTTAAGCCTATTGATTTTGGGGGGCTTGCCCCGTTATCATTTTACTGAATTTGCGTTACTGGAAGAGACTGCCCCATCACCAATTTTACCGAAATTGCGATTGACTTAATTATGATATTTTTACAAACATAAATATTTGTTTAGTAATTGTTTTCATTATTGTGAAATTGGTAACGGGGTTAATCTAACTTGAATGGATTGCGCGGTAACACTGCCGTCGGAATTGGCTGTGCCGACTACGTTTACTTCCGTGCCGGAAATCAAATCTTGAGGTGTTCCGCTGGCGGTCTTTAATATGGAAACGTCCGGAGAATACAGCACAATTTTAGTGTTGCCATCGCGCGATTTTAGGGTGATGCTCGTGCCGTTTTTTGAAATTATTTGTCCGGATGTTAAGCCTCCTCCCTGAGCTCTGCCTGTCATATTTCTTCCAGCAATTCCGCCGGTTGCCCCCTGAACATTGCCGGTAAAATTTCCTCTGGCGCTTCTAACCGAAGCCTGGAGGGAAGTCTGATCATATTTAATTCCAGAATAGAAAAAAGCTACTGCTAAAATAATTCCTCCCGCTATTATGCCAATATTTTTTTCGTCATAGATTTTTTAAATTAATAATAAAAGATAACCTACAACTTACAACAAGATAAAAGAAACTAACAACTGGACACTAACAACTAACAACAAGAAAAAACAAAAACAAAACTCAGCACCTCCCCGTATTTTCTGGTTGTAAGTTGCTCGCCCTATACACTTTTTCACCGATATTAATTAAGTTAATAAATGAGCCGAACATGTGTATAAACGCTTACTTTTACCACCAATTTTAGTTCAGTAAAAAAGTGTTTAGAGTAAATGGTTAGTTGTTAGTGTCTCCTTTGGTTGTAAGTTGTAGGTTTCTCTTACTCATATCGTAGCGCTTCAATCGGATTCAATCTTGAAGCTCTGCGCGCAGGATAGTATCCAAAAATAATTCCAATCAGTCCGGAAACACCGACTGCAAGAAGCACGGACATAAACGAAACTTGAGTTGAGATTCCGCTAAAATGGGTAACAGCCCATGCAAAAATCCATCCTAAAATTACGCCGATTATTCCGCCTATTGAAGTTAGCATAACAGCCTCTGCCAAAAATTGCAGGCTGATGTCTCGGCGCTTGGCGCCTATGGCTTTGCGGAGGCCGATTTCTCTGGTCCTTTCTGTAACCGTGGTCAGCATCATATTCATAATGCCGATTCCTCCGACGATAAGCGATATTCCGGCAATGGCGGCCAAAAGGTAAGTTAAAGTGCTGGTTATGCTTGATGCCGATGACAAAATATCATTCTGATTTAAAATACTGAAATCCGCGTTGACAGGATCGGAAATTTTATGGCGCTCCAACAAAAGGATTGTGATGTCATTTTGAACTTGTGTCATTACATCTGAACTTACGGCTTGAATAGATA
>Ga0172379_10003421_pt1 | contig 25331 bp, 15 predicted proteins | sample GrowelOW334metaG_FD_119756 | JGI IMG/M metagenome (GOLD analysis project Ga0172379, IMG submission 119756) | Groundwater microbial communities from an aquifer near a municipal landfill in Southern Ontario, Canada - Groundwater well OW334 metaG | ecosystem: Environmental > Aquatic > Deep...
CCTGAAACATCGAAGACAAAACCAGTCCAAAAGGCCACAACGTGCCAACCTTTCAAATAGCTGGCCAGCCTTTCCGCCCAAACACCCAATGAATAGAATAGGAGTGCCAGGGTAATCAGCGAAGTCGATAGAATCATAAAGTTCTTAATTTCCTTGCTTTTCACTCTATCGAGATTTGTTTAAGATAATCATGAACAAGTTCTTTTACTTTCGTAAATTTTTCTCCGGGACACTCTTCAAAATAGGTGCCTCCCAGGTAAAAACAGGTAAATCCTCCGGATGCCACTGCCCAGGCAAGCGTTTGCAAGAAATCCAGTTCTCCCCTTTTTCCTGTCCTCAACTGAGCAGCTAATGATGCGATGGCCCCTCCCGCAAAGTTATCGCCACATCCGGTCGTATCTCCCTTAAGTTCAGGATGCTGAATCAGAGTTTCTGTAATTTTCCCTGAAACCGGCAACTGAATAAGATCTGCTTTTTCAAAAAGCCGGCCATCCGAATAAACATATAAATTTTTAGACCCGTTGGTAATGATAAAAGATGAAACCTCTTTGCTGATAAAAAAGGATGCGGCCAGATCTATTGTTTGACAACCACTAATCTTCAAAGCCTCTTCACAATCCATCATTATTAAATCAATCAGCTTCAGGCTTTTATTGGTATCGCCCAGTGGCCATAGAACTCCCGGATTTTTCTTTTCATTTCGAAAATCAAAGACCGTATTTACAACCGTCAGACAACCGTTGGTCTTCGCTTTCGAAAGTAATCCGGTTAAATTATCATGAATTTGAGGAACAAGCGCTGTACCACCGAAACAGACAATATCTGATTTGAAAAAACCGTCGTCTAACAGATCAGGCGAATAGTCCCAAGCTGCTCCTATATTGTTGATAAATGTCCGTTCACCATGGTTGTCATCATAGGATGCATCTGAAAATACATGGGTAAAAGGGGTATTTTTACTGCTGATTTCCTGGTAATTTGAAATATCCAGCGACGTTTTTTTCAGAAGGTGGAATAAAAAACCGGATGTTTGGTCCTTACCCGATCCCCCATAAAATTTAACTTCATATTCTTCAGAATCAAGAAGTTGAGAAACATGTATCAAGGGTACCAATCCCGGCCCGCCAACATTAATTGAACAAGGCAGGCAACCTTTTGATATTTCAAGTAAAATATCAGGATAGGATTTTGAGGAAAATTTCTCCAGTTCCTCCGTAAAAACTAATTTTCCAGGAGATAGCCCTCCATCACCGCTCCCCTTCGACAGATATTTTTGAAACTCAGGGCTGGTAAATTTTACTCCGGTATACAGGTAATCGGCAAGCGCACAACCTGTACCTGAGATAATGATTTTTTTTTTGCTCATAAAATGCTATGCCTCCTTAAAATCAATTATTACAGGTTTCTTTTTTAATCCGCGAGTACGTATAATCAGGTATATCAAACCGATAATCAACCAGATGCCACCAATCACTTTGGCCGGTCCTGGCAAGCTGATCCATATGAGGAAACAGACCAGAAATCCAGATAAAGGAATCAGCGCATCGAATAAAATATTTCGTTTAGCTCTATTCATTCGGAGCAGATAAAACTGTCTGAAGGCAGAAATATTTACACCCATAAAAGCCAGAAAAGCCCCAAAATTCAATAATTCGGCTGCACCCTGGTAACTTATTATCAAAGAGACAACAATGGTAATGGCAGCAATAAATAGAATATTAAAATTGGGCGTTGCGGATTTGGCATCCAAATGAGCGAACATCTTTTTCGGAAGTACGCCATCGCGTCCCATGGCATAAAGCAATCGCGCTGCACCAACCTGGCCGGCCAAACCGCTTCCCAGACAGGCGACAAACAGGATAATGGCAATGGCATTAAACAATAAACTTCCTCCTACACGTGCCGAAACATCAAAAAAAGCAGTCTCCGGATTGACGAAAGATTGATAATCGGGCCATACCTGCTGGGCAAGGTAAATCTGAAGTCCGCTGAACAACCCTGTGAACAGGCAAACCAGGGCTGGAGCCAACAACATGTTACGCCTGGGATTTTTCACTTCCTCGGCCAGCGTAGTCACTCCGTCGAAGCCAATATAGGTCAGGGCTGCAAAAGAGGTGGCTGTCATGATAGCCCCAAAATTAAATGTTTCGGGATTGTAAAAAGGTTTATAAGATAAAAGGCCATCCCAACCCTGCGCGTGAAAAATAAATCGTATGGCGAGTACGATGAAAAGACCAATAACCAGGCACATGACAGCCAGCAATAATTCGTTGGAGCGGGCTGTTGAACGAATGCCCCTGAGATTTAAAAAGGTGATAACAACAACAAATAAAACCACCCAAACAAAGAATGGCACCGTAGGCATCAATCGTTGAAGTGTAAGTGCGCCATACACCGTATTGATAACCGGAATAATCAGATAATCTAGAAACATGACCCAACCGGCCAAGAAACCTAAATGCAAATTTAATCCTTTTCCTACATAAGTGTAGGCCGAACCGGACGAAGGAAACATGGAAGCCATTCGTCCATAGCTAATTGCGGTAAGCATCATCCCCACCATCGCTATCAAAAGCGTCGTGACCATATGACCGCGGGAAACATTCGAAGCAATGCCAAATAAACCTACGGCTGCTATCGGCTGAATCAGCACTATCCCGTAAAAAACCAGGTCCCATAGCCCAAGCACCCGTTTCAAATGGACTGGAGCTGCCGTTTCTTCCAATTGAACACCCGTTTTTTCAGTCATCTATGTATTTACTCAAATTTAAGAACCCCGAAAAACTGCGGTTGATGGTAATCAACAACTCCATTCTCTATCGGAGACCAGGAAATATAATGTTGATTGGAAGTTTTATCCGCAATTTTATAAAAATTCGCCCTCCAGCTTACTCCTTTTTTTGGACGGGTCACATGGGCATATTTTTCAAGCAGTGAAAACGGGATAACATAGGCTATCGTCCATGTTACAGGATCAGGATTCTCCGGATCTGTGATTTTAGGCAGGGAGTGTGCTATCTCAATTCGTTGAACATCTTCTGATTGAATCACCTTAAACTCCTTTCTGGGGACCGTATTGTAATGCATGAGTGCAGTTCCGCCGCAATTGACCTCAAGGTTAAAATACTTATCAGGCGAATTCTGATCGGGCGAAAAGAAAAATTCGACACAGGAATCATCCCAGACCGGCCCATTGACCTCATGCGTCACACAGCGGACAAACCGATCTTTTACCCTGAAAATCACCAAAATACCCTCCTCGTTGTACATCACTTTCGCTTCTGCCAACGGGCGAAATTTCGGATCTTTCCCAACTAAACTGTTTATTTCGAGCACCTTGCACTTCCGCCACTGAGGGTCATCCCATTTCCCGTTGAGATTGAATGCTTGCGTAGCTTTATTGACTGAATAAACTGACAATTTTTCGTGTATTTTGGCGTTTGAAAATGAAAACAGGATGATCAAAAAGATGGTAAGTAAAGAGAGTTTGATTAAATTTTCCATTTCCACTTTAATGCATCTCGGTTTCACAAACACCTAATCCCCCTCTGAAATAGTTAAACTGAACATTGGGATGATCTGCCAGCAAAGACATCGGCACAGAAGAATCCATTATCCTTTTACTTATCATGAAGGCTGTAAGACGTTGACCAAAAGGATTGTCATGAGTCCCGGCCTGCCAGATAGAAACTTTTTCGGCTTTCCAGGTTTGAACAGGACCTACGGTAAGCGCCTGAGTCGGAATATTGGTAACCACCCCTCCTCCACTAGTCCTGGCATTTTGCATGCAGGTAACCGGGTGTAGATCGACCACCCGTGCATTTAATTTTTTAAACTCCTCCAGTGTAGGCGGCGCATCTTTGTATTTGCCTTCCCTTTTGACCGGATCGTTGAATGCCCAGTGTTTGGTATCTCCCTGCCCGCCCTGCATTACAGCACAACGAACGCCGCTTTCCCAGCTTTTGATGTAATTGGTAAGGTCAGCTTTAGGAAAATTCAGGTTGGAATCCGGTATCCTGAACTTTTTATCCATTCGGTTAAAACAAAGGTCCCGGTCTGCCTTTTCAAAAGATAGTGGATGAGTGGCATCCATCTCCTTACCATCCACGAACCATTCATCCATCCCCCAGAAATAGGCATTGGACAAATCCACTTGCAGTTCATTCACCAAACGCGCAACCAGCGGAAGCTGTTCCGTGGGTCCAATCGGACCACAAACACCAACAGGATTACCGGGGGTTGCTCGTTTCCAGGCAGTAATATATTCCAATGCTTCGGCAAGGTAAAAGTCTTCCAGGGTATCATAAAGCACTACCTTAAACCCATCTCTCGAAAGTTGAAGCAGATCATCGGGAGTTAGTTTCGCGGCTTCATTCAACAATTCGCTGTCAAGTGTGGTAAAATCCCACCATTCCGGGGCCAACATACTCATTTTTCGAGCCATAATTATCTTATTTAAGCGTTAATGATCAAATTTAGTTAAGGATTACATTAGTTTCGATACAATCGTCCCGTAAGACCCCTGGTGAGAAGCCTCAAAATGGATTAGCCCCTTTACAAAATGAGGTTCCAAAAGAATATTTTTAAAGCCCGGATGAACCGGATCGGGACGAATTCCGACCACCACATATGCACGTGCCGAATTTTCTATGGTTTGACCAAATCACCCAGAATCTCTTTGAGAATATTCTTCTGTGGAAACCCATGTCCTAAATGCTGTCTGAATCCTTCTCCGTAACCAACATTTATCTCTTTTCCCCGCTGTTCAGAAAATCTTTTCATGGATAAAATATACTCATCCATGTTGTGGTGCGACATTAACCAATTCCGCTGACTGACATGGCAGGCAAGCATATTTTGTTTAGTTTCAATTTCACCTGTAATATTTACAATGTTGGATGGCTGAATCTGGTTCCCAAACTTATCTTTTCCTTCCATCGGATCGGTATAGTAAAGATAAGGAACCGGTTCATATCCCCCTACAAACACCTCCATATTTTTTATACCCGTTGCAAAACAAGCTGTTTGAACAATCAGACTTGTCATTTCGTGATCTATCATGTAATCTGCGGGACTGGAAGTCAATACAACAGAGGGCTTTATCTCGCGAAATAAGGAAGTTGTTTTGTTGATAGATGCACGGTCATAAAAAATATAGACATCCTCAAATTCGAGACAGTGATAGGTTGCTTTTATTAACCTGGCTGCATTTTTGGCCTCAATCTTCCGAATTCGACTAATATCTTCCCTTGAATACTCTGCTGTTCCTTTGTCTCCCGGAGCTAAGGTGGCTATATGAATAGCCCACCCGGCTTTTCGCAACAAAGAAAGTGTGCCTGCACATAGAAATTCAGCATCATCAGGATGCGCAAATATTCCTAGAACAACTTTCTCCATATGGATCTATATTATTTCTACAACTTTTTTGGTTCGCGCTGATTGATAGCATGCAGCCAACACCTTTTGACTGTGAAGGCCCCTGGCAAAATTATTTTCAGGCTCTCTATTTTCAAGAATTGCCGAACTAAATTCTTCTATTTCAGCAAGATATGTATTTACCGGAAGAGGATTTAAGATCAGGCCTTCTGATGCATTCCTTGCTTGTTGGGCATTATAACCTGAATTGTCGTCTTCCAGATAGGCAATCATTTCTCCTGATGTCCCTTGTCCTATCGTTCCTTTGGCAATGATGCTGCCTTTGGAACCATAAAGTTCCAAAATATTTTTACTGCTGTTATCAGGAATGCAGAAATAACTATCAACTGTTCCCATGGCCCCGTTCTTAAAGACAAGGGAGACAATAGCGCTGTCTTCAGACTGGTAATCGTGAACGTTGTTATTGATGAAACAGCTCACTTTTGCTACTTCACCAAAAAACATTTCCAGCAAATCGATACAGTGGCTGCCCATATCCACGAGGGCACCTCCCCCTCCTTTCCCGGGATATTGACGCCAAGCACCAGGCATAGGGGGATACCAGCAGGATAATTGCGCCCGACAATAAACGGGTTTGCCTAGTTTACCTGCATTTATAATATTCAATCCAGCCTGATGCTGAGCTAAAAACCGCATCATAAAGGCTGTTCCCAAAAGCACGCCTTCATGATTGCATATCTGAATCATTCTTTCAGCTTCTTCAACTGATATACCTAAGGGTTTCTCACAAAATACGTGTTTTTTCCCTTTAGCACAAGCAATAGCATGGTCAAGGTGCAGTCCTACAGGTGAAGCAACATATATAGCATCAATGTCGGAATCAATAAGTTCCTGAATACTAAAAACAGCCTTTGCGTTGAATTTTTTTGCAACAGAATTGTTAATTTCAACATCTGTATCGTAGACAGCTACCAAGGCAGCATGCTTAGCGGGCATAATCCCCTCGGGTATAGTTCTTCTTTGCGCAATACCTCCTGAGCCAATAACCCCCCAATTTATTTTATATTTCAATACAATTCCTCCTTTTACTTTGAATACGCTTTGATAACTTTTTAATGCATCTCCAATCGGTTCACAGTTTTCTTTTTTTCTAGCCCATGTTGCAAACATTGCTATAGAGATGTACAGGCATAATTATTTTAATTATTTTTTTGATATAAACTGTTTAACTGATTTATGGCTGATTCTGTGAGTTTTTCACCCGCCCCGATCTCATATAAAGTTGAACCAGGAGTGGTTTCGTAGCCTGTAATCATAGGGGTAAATCCTTTTGGACCCTGAGTGAAGGATATTGCAGTTGGAAAATAATTTCTCTCATCATTAGTCAATCCAGTTATAATAGTATTCTTAAAAGGCGATTTTGCTTTGATCTCCATTCCAAACTCAGCAAATATTTCTCCGGGTAGGCCAACAAATGCTATGTCGCCAATGAGTGTAACCATGACTTCAAGGCTGTCAACCTTATCCTGATTTTTGTGCATTTCAATCCAGTCATTCGCATAAACTGCATCAGGTATTCCATCTGCTTGTATGGGAGGCATTCCTTCTTTTTTGATTTTATTTACAATCTTTCTGGCCCATACCATTTGATCTTCAGTAATTGTAAGCCTTTTAATGGGTACCATCTCTTTGGATACTGCGACAGTGTTAATTAATACAGCCTTTTCATTCCGGATTGCTTCCATTGCGCTAACACTAAGAATATATCCAATTCTCTGACACTCCTGATAAGTATCGGGGAATCCTACTCTATAATCAACTTGAGTTACATTTCCACAGGGGCCATTAAAAAACAACGGAATATATTCTTTCCCTTTTACTTTTCTTAAAGATTCAACCAGGTAACTAGGGTAATCAGCTGAATACAACCAATTATTACCTGTTAATGTTGTAGCATGACAACCAAAGTTAACAATTACACCGGTCGGTAAGCCTGCCTGCGTAACAGACACTGTAATAACTTCAGGGTCGATTGGACCCCAGGGCTCAATCACAAAGCTGGTTTCTAACTTCTCCCAACACATGTGTGTGGTTCCATCAATGCATTTAAGTCTCCTGTTGTGTGATATTCTATCTTCTTTGCTGCGTCCGACGGCAAGTATTGTTGGGTTCAAACGATTGTTAGCTAAAACAACAGCATTCGCTGCCGTGGTCAGGTATTCTTTGGCTTTTGGAGATTCCAAAGTAGAAGGTGGCCCACTGTGTGTATGCGTTGCTATTATCATGACGTTGCCAGCTTTAATATCGGTTTTTGAAGCGATATAAGCCCTGATAAAATCGACAGGTTCTTTTTTGGTATAACAGATATCGATAGTGAGAATAGCCACTTTTTCACCATTTTCACCAACTGCCACTATAGCCCTGGCGTATAAAGAATCATGAACACCTCTGGAGGCATAATCATGGCCGCGGTAATTACCTTCTAGGGCTAATCCTACTTCTGGAGTATAATTTACTTCTGCAAGTCCAACCATAAGTTTTGATCTATTTGAGTCACTTTCAGAAGTACATGAGAAAAAACCCAAAGAAGCTATTATTACACTAACTGAACCGAAGAAGAATGATCGGATATTCTTAATTTTCCTTAAAAGATTCATTATTAAATATTTTAAAAGTTTTTCTGATACAGAATTTATTCTTTAAAATCAATCAATTGATAAAATAAAATTGTAGTACTTTTAATTGATTAATCTTAATTTGTTAGTTCATTTTCCGCGATTTTTTGTTAGTTCTGCGAATTAATAGTCTTAGCCTTTTCTTTCGCCGCGGCGATCTCTTTTATCATATCAAATCCGAGAGGTCTACCTTGCTCGTACTTCTGCTTCGCAGAATACATCGCCGCCTCAGTCCCGTCCGGAAGTCGTTCCCCCCTTTTCCCTGACAAAAAATCGTACCACCATCTTATCGGCGAATCACTGTAAAACCAAACATATTCATCGCTCGTTTGAAGGGCATAGTACAAATTATGCTCGAAGTACCTCAATCGTTCTTCATGAGAGAAATTGATTGCCGATCCTTTATAACCTCCAAACATCTGATTTAAATAAATCGTCGACCCCACTTGAACCTGTGTCTGATACTTTGCACGCAATTCCTCCGGGATCATTCCTAACGCCCGATTTTTAATAGTATGGTAGGCACGGTAAAACTGTTCAGGGTTCTCATAGGTGTATGCGCCTTCATTGCCGTCGATGAACGTAACACCAGGCCCGGCACCTTCCAGCATTCCAAGGAAAAACGGGTATGCAAGACTAAAATTCGTATGCCAGGGAGTGTAAAATGTGACCTTGTGTGAAATATATGATTTTGAGTTTGAGTACAATTTCTTTTCCCGCTCCTGTTTGTCGATTATGTCGAAAATTTGTTCAAATAATGCCATTTGAAAGAATCCCAGCAGCTTCATCTTCGGCATATCGGTCTGCAGAGCTTTGATGAATTGTATGCCCCGCTGCCGCGCTTTAGCCGCCACCTCGGCAAACGATCGTGTGGCGTACTTGTCATTTGTTCCGGGGTACTGCCAGGGAGATACACCATAGGGTTCCCAGTCGAAGCAAATGCCTACAAACTTTCCCTCTTTAGCGGCTTCGGAGGTCAATTTCATGTTCTTTGCAATAGTCTTCCAATGGTAGTCGTTAAACCAGTCCATATCCCACTTGTTGGTGGCATAGAGGAACAGGAAATTGTCGGTGAACTTTCCCCATTGAATAGTGGCCAGTGTGTCAATTTGCGGCTTCAAATCCGCCTTCTGCCATGGACGGATATCGCAGATGTTATTGTATTCCCTGAGTCTTAGAATCAAACCATCAAAAGGGCGCCTTTCCATATCCTTAATATGTTTCCAGACAATGCCAGGATAGAGCACATCCTCGACTGAAGTCACGTGGCTGAATTCAACAATCTTTTTTCGCGGCCTTTCCTGGGAGACTCCCGATGGAATTATCAGGACTGCTGTCAGGATGAACAAAAAAAATATTTTCATTTTCATTTAACTTGATTTTATTTTAATAAATTTATTGACACAATACCTATTGATGGCAAAATCTGAACTCAAAAAAGCCTATTATAAAATAAAGCCTTATAATCATCTTTATAATGACTATTTTGCATCGTTTTTCAGTTCTCTCAACATTTGTATGGCTGCTTCTGCCAACATTTCTCCACCTCCGGGTGCTAATCTTGAGTTCTCAACCTCATAACCTCCCTGGGAGAATGCCTTCTTATTTGGGACATAAGAAATAGAGTTGTTTGCAAGTTCGACAATTATTGTATTTTCAAATGGTGAGAAGTTTTTGATTGTTAACCCATATTCGACAAACATTTCACCGGGTAAAGTCACTATCGCGGTATTATAGCTAAGGCGAAATACCTGAACATCAAGAGGCAATGATGTGATACCTTTTTGTTTCTCCTTGTCTAGCCAGAGAATTCTTCTTCTTTTGACATTATCAAGAAAGTTTTTACGCTCTGAGGGCTCTTCACTATTCCCGGATAATAATGAACTTTCCACATTCCTTGCCCAAGCAAGGTCCTCATTACTAAAATTTTGTAAAGGGACATTTAATACCCTTGAACGGGAAGCCAACAATGGTATTTCATCTTTTGCCTTAGGTAATGCTCGCTTAATAGAACTATATAAAGAATCACCAACCTGTTTTGACTTTGTCTTGTGGCCACTCTGCGGACCTGGTTTTGAGAAATCCCAATGATTGATATTCCCGCAACACCCTGTAAAAAATATGGAATTAAATGCATTGCCAAAATCCTTTTTCAGTGATGTTTCGATCCAGTATGGGAAGTCTGCACTTACCGAATTTCGCGAACCGGGGCCTGTCTTTTGATAGACATTCCCATATTCTTTAACTATGTCAAGGTGCAGTGCAAAATTGAGCAAAATTGATACTGGTTTGTTGTTACCGCTGTCGTAAAACATAACAATCCCGATTTCAGGATCGATCGGACCAGCCGGTCTGACGATATCAGGATTCAAAAACATCGGGTTAAAAACGACAGTGCCGTCTTTCATAAAATACCTGCGGTTAAAAGAAACATTATATTGTTGCCCAAGACCTGATTTTAATTTCACAGGTTTAAGGGCTGTCTGGGCATTTGAAATCGCCTGGATAACCGAGGTCTTAATATCCTTACTCGGTGAAGCCATATGTGTATGAGTTGCCGCAACAGATATATTACAATATGGTATACCTGTTTTAAGTGAGGCAGTTTCCCTTGCTGATGAAACAATTTCATCTGAAATTCCTGTAGCTTCACACTCGACTAATGCAATTTGCATTTCACCCTGACGAAGTACAACTGCTTTTACATGAATCGTGTCCAGAATTACTGCATTGTCTCCGGAAATATCAATTACACCAACACCAACTTCAAGATTGGTTTTAGTCGGATCGATTTGGCCAAACACTATATATGATATAAATATCAGACATGATGTAAGGATGATTTTAATATTCATTTTTATCTTTTTCATTGCTCCATAGTTATAATAAGTCAAAAATTAAACTGTAGCATACAAAATCTCGTTCAAGATTGCCTCTAAGAGCCTTCCCTACATTCATTTTGATTTGAACTTCCTCTTCCGAGCGGTTGGCAATTGCGTTTTAAGAGTTTCATTTAAAACTCGTATTTTCTCTGTAAGTGAGTAAGGAGTATAAACATAATCCTGCTCAAACTGGAATCCCAAACGCGAATCCCTGGTTGCAGCGAGTAGGGAAAGCTCAGTCTGGTTAATTTCATCGCGTACAATATTTTCCATCTTATCAAGTATCTCTCCTGCTTTCAGAATGTCCTGTTCTTTTACCCATTTCAGACGGAGGTCTTCGAACTCAAGAATAGCATGGTCGCTCTTCATCATACGGTGCATTTGTTCAGCTACTACCACTTCTTTTACAGCAAGTTGACGTTTAGACTCTGGGCTCCTGTAAGCGGCAGCCCTGTATAATTTTAATCCCTCCTCCATTTGATCTGATGCTAACTTTAGGTACTTGAGAAAAAGGGGTAAAAATTTGGTGTCCCCTTCAAGCTGAACAGCAGTTGCACTCCTAGCGTATTGTTCAGCACAATTGGTTTGATTGGTAAAATCAGGGTAGAAAATCAGGCGCGGGATAGTATAAGGCCAGTAGATGTTGGATTGATTGTTTTGTGATCGCGATCCCCACGAATAATTTCTCGTTGAAACCCGGACAGGCGATTCCTGAAAGAAAAGGGGATTCCCGATAGCACTGACTGTCCCCATGTTTGGACCGGTATCAGGTACAAGGCTAATTGCCTGACTAAAATATTCCCAAGCCTTTATTACGGTCTCTTTTTGCTCCTTTCCAAATATTCTTGCAGCTATAGCAGAGAATAGTTCCTGCATTACAGGAGCATCACTCCAACAAGTCCAGGCCCTTAATTCTCCGATGAAGTTTGGCGTATACCCACTGCTCCAACTCTCCAAAGTACCGTTTACCCCATATTTTTCCATTAACTGATATCGTTTGTACCACTGATTTGGACAAGGTAGGTAAGGAGTGGAGCCATACTGCCAGCTTGCCATTGTATCAGCTTTGGAATAAATTTTCATTCCCCGCCTCTTAGTCTCGCTAATCATAGCTTCGGTTACCTCTGCTGGACCAATTGCATTCAGAGCATAGTCACGCAGGTAACCTGTCATTCCATCAAGTTTGAAACTTGCTCCATTTTCCCATGTGACAAGCGGAATGGTTGTAACCGGCAGCTGTGATACAATATTAACTTTCATTTTAGTATTTTGCGGCCGAAAATCGATATTGTATTCCCACGGGAGAACCTCGATGGATGGATCTAACTGATGACATTCCTCTTCGACTATAGCGACTGCCCTTGTCCAATTCTTTATCCAGTCGTCCATGAACTCCTTAGTCTTGCCATTGCTGAATGTCAATGTCTTATACTCGAAGCCTTCGGTAAGAAGAATATAACCTTTGATGTCCGGAAACTCTTTCACAATATCCCGCACTAATTTCCGCAGGCCAAGTTCACTTTCGGGAGTTCCCTGATATTGGTATATAATAGGAGTATAAACCTTTATGCCAAACCGTGTTGCCCTATTGATTAAGTCTCGGATCTTTGCAGCAAAGTTCATATCTCGCTCGGCAGACAGATTATTTCTTGAACTTCCCCCTCTTACACCTTCGCCGTTTGGATTTGCATAAACCGAGGCAAAAATGCCGTCAAAACCGTCGTGAACCAAGTGTGAAAGTAGCTGGTCAGGCCATTCCATCCATCCCATCCAGGATAGGACCATACGGGTATCATAAAGACTATGACGAACCGTTTTAAGATTATTGGGCAAAAAGGGCGCTTCCCGGAGGTTCATTCGTGCCTCAAGGTTGTAGAGACCAAACATTGCTCCACGTTCATCATAACCACAGACAATAATTTGTTCAGGTGTAGCGACAATCTCATAGTCTTTTGGAGCCTTGAGTGTTAATCCAAAGCCCGGCAACTGTTCACGTGTCCCAACCACAATGTTTTGCCGGTAATCCCGGTAGTCTTCCAAAGAATTTTGATCTTCAACATCAACTTTTACTCCTTGTGACTTATCGAGATAGTCTTGAAAATCATCAACGGCATTTTGGATTATTACCGAACTGCCCTGGTTCCATTTTATTTTCCATCCTTTAACGGGGATGAACATCTCACCTTCCAATAGTCTTGCTTCTTTGTACCTCCTGATTATATGAACCGGAGATGTAGAAAGTCGCTTATGATAGTCATATGGCGCTTCAAGGGGAAGCCGTTCAACCTCACTCGCGAAGCTTCCTGTTGAATATTTGTCACCCTTACCTCCATAATTACCACTAATGTATGAGCTTACACTACAAGACGAGATGCTCGTCGAGACAATTGCTCCGGCTAATCCTGCTGTAGATTTTCCTATGAAATCTCTCCGTGTAAAGTTCTTTCTATCCATAATATTGTTCTCATAATATTTTAGTTGATTTTATTAGGTTCTATAACGGATCATGTGGGTAGCCAATTAATACTATCGGTTACGACGCTAAAAATTACATGCAGATTATCCCGTTAAAAAATATATTTTCATATTCCTTCACTCACCCCAAGCCCAGCAGACAGTTCCTTTCCCCTCTCTAAAATTAGAGAGGGGAAAGACAAGCTCAGCACGCCAGGGGTGAGTCGGGCATAAAAAGATGTGTAATTAAGACCAAAACAGTTTAAGACTACTCATGTATTTTAAAAAACTTTTGGAGTATACAATTGCATCGTAATAGCCCTGTCCCTTATCACTAAAGTATCCGTCGCAGAATAAGTATTAGCTCCTGATGTTAGCTGATAATTGATGCGAATGGCATCTCGCGGTTTGCCTCCCCATGAATCTGCTCCACTTGTAAATTTACCGTTCCCTCTTATGATAAATGTTGAACCAGTAGCTTCATTAATTGTACAAGTACCATCATTGGCAAATGTAAGATTCATCTTCAATACACCGGGGATTAGTGTTGAACGCGCATTACCCTGAACTGTAACCCGATTTTTACCTGTCGTTACCAGACTCCAAATCTCATTATTAACAATATAAGTTGTGCGGTAAACATTAGACTCAAGTATTGCCCCAGAACCATCTTTCACTGTACTTGCTCCGCGGTGCAAGTACTTTCCGTGATAAGGATTTATAAAATTTATGGCATACATGGTAAAATCTTTAGGTTGTATGGCCCATTGATTGACTACTCTTGGGTCGGGATTCACTTTAGATGATTTGCCACGTAATACACTGTCAAGATTAGTAGCATTAACAATACGAATCGGTAAGACGTAACCTAATTTTATAGCCAGCGGATCATCAAAAAATGCATCTTTTAACTGAACCTCAATACTTCCATTTACCTCACCTGCCGGGATTACTAATTTGCTTGATGAGCTTAAAGTGTAGTACGCCTGAGGAAGTAATCGGATTGTGTCTAAGGTTGATGCAAACAATACTTCATTACAAAGACTACTGCCAACTTCAATATCAAATATCCTATCCTGAGTATTTGAATAAACTCCGCCCATTGCAGCAGATATCAAAAACTTATGATTCTTGTCATTCGTATTGTCATAAATATAATCGCCCAGTACAAGCGTACGAACCGGATACTGATAAGGGAAATAGCCAGTTGTATAATCAAAATCCGGAAATTCACTTTCCTGGTTTTCGCAAGCTATCAACCCCGAAAATAGTGTAAGTATTATTAATATTTTTTTCATATCAAAAATTATTATATATTAATTCTATCGCTGATTTTTACATTTAAACTCTACCACCCTTTGTTTTGAATCAGAGCGTCATACTTGATAACTTCTTTATCAGGTACAGGACCAAAATGCATGTGTTGATTATTATATGATCTTGCTTCAACATTGACAACCTGGAAATCAGTTTTAGCTTTATTGATATTGATCCCTTTTGCAGATTCTGTTAAATCGGAATTCCACCGTCGCAGGTCCCAGAAACGGAATCCCTCAAAACAAAGTTCAAGCCTTCTCTCGTTTCGAATTAATAATCGCATATCTTCTTTGGTCAAAATTGAATTAAGGTAATTATCTGGCTGTGATATCCCGGCCCGTTTGCGAATAGCCGCAATAATGCTTCGAGCTGTAAAACCATAAGATCCTATTCCATCGGGTCCATAAGCTTCGTTGGCCGCTTCAGCATAAATAAGAAATATTTCAGTAAATCGCATGTGTACTTCATAATGCTTCTTTGTACTGATAGAAACAGGATTCATATTCACATCCTCCCTTAATAATTTTTTCATATAATAACCCGTGCGTGTGGATGACTGTATTGAATCTTTTGCATTAATTCCGCCTCCTACACCTGTAGTGATGACTTTACCTGACATCGTATTGCCATTGTATATAATATACAATGCCAGACGGGGATCTCGGCCAGTATATGGAGTAGCCGGATTATAAAGACTTAACGGGTGAGATATCGGGTAACCATTTGCCATTGGGAATGCATCAACTAAATTCTGCGTGGGATTGATATTGCCGTTACCGAACAATGATGGGGGAAAATTGGCCTGCTCTCTTGTATTTGTAGTAACGATTGCCCTACGCCACACCATCTCCATCTGATCCCTATTTGATGACAGATTGATGGCATCAACTCTCGCTTGATCATAAAACTTATTCCCATTTGGATCAAGCCCGGCGATTCCACCTATACCAGCAATTGAAGCACCTGCGTAATTTGCAGCCTTTCCCCACAATGCAGCATCATTGTTTGCAAATGCAGGGCTTGCTGCCAATAAAGCTACACGGGCTTTCAATGCTTTTACAATACGACCACTGATGCGTTGATTGGCAACAATGCCGAAAACAGTATTATAGTCGGTCACGTTGACATTCTCCAGTCCCGGTGGAAGCTGACTGATGGTAGTGATGTTTTTGTAGTCGTCCATAGTAAGATATTCAAGTGATTTATCGAGATCGGTATAGATCTGATTAACAGATTCGGCAAAAGTAGCCCTGGGAATATTGAAGTTATCACTTGCATTAATAAATTTACTATAAATCGGGATCCCTAACAGTTTATTGTCGGTACCTATACCACCAACTGTGGCCAATAGATGGTACTGAAGCAACCCTCTTAGTGCATACGCCTCGCCCTTAAAGCGTTGAACATACATCGAATTAATTTGGCTATTGCTCCACTTCCAGGCAACTGTATCAATTACACTAATAAATTTATTCAGGTATAAGATGCCAGAATTGCAATTATCCCATTGGTTTACAGGATTATAAAGAGCAGTCCACTCACCTGTTGCCATTCGAAGGTATTGGTCTAACTTATTGTTAGTCACAGCATCATCTGTAGCAACATCGTTAAAGCTTAAACCGTTGGTTGGAATTCTAGTGTATGCTGTCATTATCAAGCCTTCGGCAAACCCCGGGTCGCTATAGATCCGATCAATAGTACTATGATTGTCATTTTCGGGCACCAATAATTTTTCACACGCGCCAAAGGAGATTGACAATATTAATAGTAAGGAGTATATTTTTAGACACCTCATAATGATTTTTTGTTTAGTTTATTAAAACATTATTTTTACACCTAATGAAAACGAACGATAATAAGGCTCACTTCCAATACTTAAATCGCTAAAATTTTTATATTTGGAAATAGTAAGGAGATTCGAAGCATTCGCATGAAAAGTTAGATTTCTCATTTTTAACATTCTGGCGATTTTTTCAGGCATTTCGCAGGTCAGCTGAATTCTGTCTACAATGAAATAGTTATTCCGATAGAGCCAGAAAGTTGAGGCATAGTAGTTATTTGTGTTAGCCAATGAGCTTAACCTTGGGAGGGTTGCAGTAGTTTTTGTCGCCTCTGTCCAACGGTTTAAGATATATTCCGAATACTTATTATTGCCATCTCCCCGGTAGTAATTATTGTTGAGATAACCATCACCTCCAATACTTCCAACACCCTTCGCAAACAAAGTAAAGTTCTTATACGATACTTTCAGGTTTACTCCATAAGAGAAAGGAGCCTGCCAAAGGCCAATCTTAACTACATCATTTGCATCAATGACACCGTCAAGATTTTGGTCAACATATTTAATATCTCCGGGCTTTACAGTACCAAACGACTGAATTGCATGGTCGGCAATATCACTCGCATCCATAAAAAGCCCATCAGCAATGAGCCCAAATCTTGAATAAACCGAACGTCCGACACTATATTGGTATTGATTAGCGTAGATCTCATCCCTTTTCAAAACCTTTGAGTCTGCATACAACGCATTGGCTCCAATGATGAATGAGAAATCACCGAAACTCCGATTGTATGATAAACCCAGTTCTGCGCCCCGATAGGAATTACTTTCAAAATTTTCGTATGGTATATAAGTAGTATAAAAACTTGGATACTTCGTTTGAGGCCTGATTATCTGATCGTAATAGACGCTTGTAAAAAAATTTGCATCCACCGAAAGTTGACGATCAAACAAGATGCCTTCAAATCCGAAATTAAGTTCATTGCGTTTTTCAAAGCCAAGTCGTGAATTGACTCCATGACTGGAAACAACACCCTGGTTTAACGTTGTCGATGAACCTTCATACCATGAATAACTCCCGGAAGTTGTGTAACTGTCGTCGTAATAATAAAAACCGTCAATCCCTGAATCAGAGTTCATAAGACCACCCGATAATCGAAGTTTCAAATAGTTAACAGTTGAAAGCGACGACATAAAATCCTCTGAACTGATCACCCAGGCTAAACCCAGGGATGGAGAAAAAGCACCACGGTTTCCCTCTGGCAACTTAACAGAATTTACATAAGCGCTACTGAAATCAAGCATGTACTTGTTTTTGTAATTATACCCGAGGCGTAGCCCTAAATTAAGATTTTTATTTCCCTGTATGTCATTTTGTACCTTAAATTTGTTTCCATACCCTAACAGGGAACTGCTGATATGGTGTACCCCGCCAAAAGTCCGGTTATAGTCGAACATCCCATAAAAACCAAATCTTCTCCGGAATGAAGAGTTTCCAACATTTTGGATTCCTGTGCGCGTATCAGCTCCATATTTCGTCAAACTAACAATTGCATCCGCAGCAGCATTCCACACAGGTGCATAAACAGAGTAAGAATTATTAATTGCCAGATCATATATTCCATAAAAATCAAAACTCACATTGGTATGAAACGCAAGTCCTTCGACAAATCGCTTCAGGTCAAAATCTATCCTGTTGTTGAAGGAAAAAGTACGTTGAATATTCTCATTGACTCCTCCGGAATAACCATTCGCAATTGCATTAGTTAAATAACTCGATGTTCCACCAAGCAAATAAATCCCGCCAACATCATTTTTACGGCCTTTTAATAATGCATTTTCAGAATCTATTAAACTGATGGGTATCAACGGTGCAAATAAATGCGGCTGTCTTGTAGATGCTTCGCTCCAGTAATTCCCGACAGGGCCTTTGTTATTATTTAAAACAGCAACAGCATCGAGGGAACTTTTTACCCAGTTGTTGATTTTCATATCAACATTACCCCGTATATTGAATCTGTTTTGTTGAGCCGATTTTCCAACTCCAAAATCTAAAAGGCTTCCTGACTGATCCCAGCCAATATTTGAGTAATAAGTGGCTACATTATTGCCTCCTGACAACTCGGTCATTACCCTGGAAAAAGGTTTTACATTTCTGACATATTCTTTCGAATAATAATCAACATTCGGATAACGGTATGGGTTTCCGGTACGATAATTGGCGATCGTTGCTGCATCAAATTGAGGGGCGAGTCCGTCGTTAACCTTCGCTTCATTATAAAGTTCCATATAATCAGCTGATGACAAATATTTAGGCAAAGCTTTAGGTGTTAAAATCCCATAAAAACCTGACACATTCACCTGTTTTTTATAGGCCTGCCCCCTTTGGGTTGTAATTTGTATTACACCGTTTACAGCTGCGTTGCCATACAACATTGACGAATTTATGTCTTTTAGAACAGTTATCTGGTCAACTTCAGCCACATTAATGGTATTAATATCGCGGGGCAATCCGTCAACAATAAATAAGGCGCTACCTAAACCGCGAATAGTTGAACTCCCTAATAACCCAGGAACCCTCCCTGACAAGGCTTCAGCTATGCTTTGTATATTATCGTATTGAAGGATATCAGCAGGTTTAAGCAAGCTAACAGCGTTAACTAAATCACCTTTTTTCACTTTACCAAAAGCAATATTAACAACATCTTTTTCATTGTGCATGAACAAAGAAGATTTTAATGTTAACTCTTTAAGATTTTGGTATTCTCCCGATCTGAAAGTAGCTGGTTCATAACCTTCGGATTCTATCAGAAGGACTGTCTGTTCTGAAACAGAGATAGAAAACTTGCCGGATGCGTCAGTTTTTGCAACGATGCCTCCTTCGTTACCATAAATAATTGCACCCTCTACTGGATTACCTTTCTCATCTTTCACAACCGATTCAATCGTTATAATATTCTCCTTTTTCAATTTTTGAGCTCCAACTCTTGTTGGTGAAAACAATAGGACAAAACTGAGAAAGATTAATATTTGTACATGTCTTTTCTTCATTCTATAAGATTTTAATAGTGATTATTTGATGACCTACCAGCCGGGGTTTTGTGGAAACTCATCATACAATTTTGTAAAACTCACCTGGAATGGCAACCAGTTATGTTTCTTTTCAAAAACCCTTGTAATAATTACCCTTTCATTAATATTTATGGGTTTGCCGTTAGACCCGCGATCGAAATCGATCGCTGTTTTCTGTGTATATTTAGTCTGGCCTGAAATATTCCATCTGCGTAAATCATGAAAACGATTCGCTTCAAATGCAAGCTCCACAGCCCGTTCATGCATAACGGCTTCCATGAATTTGTCTTTTGTGGCTGTATAACTACTTGTCAGATTGGGAAGTTGGGCACGGTTCCTCACCACGTTTATTGCCTGTTCAGCCGTAATTCCTCCTGGCACACTGCTCTGAGCTGTCCCGTATCCCTGAAGAACTGCTTCAGCATACATCAGGTATACATCGGCAAGGCGCATATAAGGCAAATAGCTCTGGTAGTTGTTCTGTTTCAATTCCCATTTGTTAGCCCCTTTGGGACACCATTTCTTGTAATAATAGCCGGTTACACTACCCAAGTTACCTCCCTTGTGCCGGCCGCCATTGTATAATTGCGCATAGCGGTCAGCTCCAGCGGCAGTAGTTGCAGCAAGTTCGTCCCCGTCGATAATAATATCCTGATAAAATCTGGGTTCCCTGTTGGTCCATGGATCGTTAGGATTATAACCCGAAAGCGGGTCCTCAATTGGTAACCCGTTGGCCATGCCATAATTTTTTACATAATTTTGAGTAGGAACTTCAGTCATACCCTTGTAACTGTTTATTAGCCCCATTGCAGCAGGAGCGAATCTGCCAATCATTGCAGATATCACCCTATAATTGAGAAACACAGTAGAATTCATAATCACTTCAGTTCCTCCCGACTGCTTGATGCCATTAGGCGAAAAGACCCAGAAATTATCTGTCCTGGTGGCATAGGATTGTAGTTTATAAACTCCCGTTTCATCGCAAATCTTAATAACTTCGGCAAAGGCCTGAGCTGACTGCTTACACAGGTCGGCATCAAAAGTGGCATTCCCCGTCGACTCTTCATTCATCATTGGGCTTGCTGCATATAAAAGATCCTTCCCCAAAAATGATAACGCCATAACCTTATTGATGCGCTGACGGTTATTCCCTAAAGTGGCCTTGCCCGTCTGGGTATCATCCCAATTCACAGGCAACAAGGATGCAGCAGCTTTTAAATCCTGGGCGGCTTTTAAAGCTGCATTCCTGTAATTCAGCCTGGCAAGACGTAATTCATCGGTAGATGATAACACTGTATCAATATAAGGTAATCCACCCCAGTAACGCATCAGTTCAAAATAAAACCAACCTCTGAAAAATAAGGCTTGTCCCTTTATAAGATCTTTTTCTTCCTGGGTAGCATCTACCAATAAATCTAATTTACTTAAGCTCATATTTGCTTTTCTGATGCCGTACCAGCAGAGGGGCCAGACTCTCTTGTTAAAGTTGTCAAGATTTGTATTGGCAGTTGAGCCCATGGTTCCATACAAGAATGTGTTGCCCTGAGCCCAGTAATCTCCCAGATCAAAGGGGAAAGGCTCATTAAGAAGAACCTCATCAGCAAGAAAATATGTTGGACAACTCGACCCAACAGCCTGACCGTAATCGGTAATACAATTATACATCTCCTCTACAAATCCCTGAAAACTTATAAAATTTCCGAATGCATCTTTCTCTACAATACTAGATGCAGGGGCCTTGTCGAGGTAGCTTTCGCATGATCCTAAAGTCACTAGCACAAACATGACAGCAACTATATAGCTTAGTTTATATTCTTTGTTTTTCATAATTCCCTGATATTAAAATGTTATGTCAAAACCGAGGTTAAAACGTCTAAGGTTAGGATAAGCCCCTGTACCTCCATCATTAGCTGAAGAGTATTCCCGATCATCAGGAAGTTTTGACCAAAACAGAAGATTGTTCCCGTTAAGGTATATTCTTAGTGAAGACAGCCCCACATTTTTAACCCACTTGTCTTGAAAAGTATAGGCAATCTCTGCTGTTTTAAGCCTAAGATATGATCCATCATAAATAAAATAATCACCTATATTTTGGCCCTTTGTTCTCCACCTTGGAAGGAACGAGGTTGCATTCTGATTATCTTTAGACCAATAATCCGCCACATGTTCAAATACGACATCGGTAGAATTAAGGAAATTCTGGGCGGGAACATAACGGGAAACATTATTAACACCATAAAACTGAAGCATAACACTAAACCCTTTATAATCGGTACCAATTGAATAATTAAATGTATTCTGCGGAACTCGCGAGTAACCAAAAGGAGCGCTATCATCGTTTGCTTTAATTACACCATCAGCATTAAAATCAAGGATATTGTAATAACCCGGTAGTTTAGCCAGGTCATTGGTCTCCATAGGAACACTGGCATATACCTGGTCCCAATTATTATAAAAACCAGCTCTGATTTGTGATCTTGTTTGATCAACGGCATAACCTTGCGCCTTTAAGTAGGGTGCCAACAGTAGCGGGTCATCTTTAAACAATATCTCATTTTTAACATGAGCAAAGGCTAAAGATGCCCAATAATGCAACCCATTGCTTGTTCTCTTATCAAATTTAACTTCTAATTCATGTCCGCTGGATTTCACATGTCCCAAGTTCGCGCTTGGAGGTGTGGCGCCAAAGAAAGGGGGAATATTTCTCGAATTACCTGCAAGTAAAATATCAGTCCGGTCTTCGGCGAAATAGTCGTAATTGGCTGAAATTAAATTATCAAACAAACCAATTTCAAGTCCGTAGTTAGTCTTACGTGCCTTTTCCCAGTGGATATCAGGGTTCCCAATTGTACTTTCTTTATACCAGGTATATGGACTTCTTGCGGTTGTGTTTTGATTTAGCATGGCATATCCGCCATACGACAATTGTGAATCATACAACCATCTTCCACCGCTCACTCTGTCATCACCGATCATACCAGTACTTAGACGAAACTTTAATTTATTGAACCAATCAACTTTAAAGAATTTCTCATTCGATACAACCCAGCCAAGTGCTATAGAGGGGAAGAAATCGAACCGGTAGCCTGGCCCAAACTGTTCAGATCCGTTATAGGCCCCATTCATTTCAAATAAATATTTCGAATCGTAATCATATGTAGTACGGAAAACCCAGTCTTCCCGATAATTCCTGAACATACTTCCACTTGCATATTCTTCCCGTTTAACTATTCCCATAGCTCCGATGTTATGTAATTTGAATTTACGGGCATAATTAATCTGAAACTGGTACATCAATCTTCGGGCAATCGAAGACAACATTACTTCAGGAGCGATTGTCCAGGGAATGAAACGCCAGTCAAATCCATTCCTTCCAACAACAGGTACATGCGTAGTGTATTCGCTAGGATCCTGATTAGGCCCTTTATATAAATCGCGATTTATAATTTTATACGGTGTATTAGCTGATGCATTGTTTGGAGTAATACCATTAGTGATATTATCAAGACCGCTTTCAGATACTAAAACGTTATCGTAAAATAACGAAACTTTAGCGTTTAATCCTTTGGTCAAAAAATCAAGGTTTTGCTCCAGTGCGAAATCGGAGTTCAGTTGATTTACGTGCGTTTCTTTTATCCCGAGATTATTCATGAAAGCCACAGGGTTTGTAGGTATATTATAGGCATATCCCCAGGTTCCATCCGGGTACTGAGGAAGATAGGCATCAGGTGGCATACCATAAACGGCCATCCATATCTCGGGATTAATGCTAAAGTTGGTATTCATATAACTATTGTTGGTATTTTTTTGGCTATAATATCCTGACAAATTTACCTTTAGTTTAGTCGTTTTAGTCAGTTTGAAGTCAAGATTACTCCTGAAATTATAACGTTCAAAGTCGTAGTTAGGTTTGTAATTTTTATGATTGTCATAAATCTTGAACATATCACCTTCTTTTAGGTAGGACAACGAACCAAAATAACTTACAAAATCAGTTCCTCCCTGAATGTTCAAAGTTGCACGGTGCGATAACCCTAAATCCCTAAACATTGCCTTCTCCCAGTTAACATTCGGATATATCATAGCATATTCAGCAGTCTGAGGTAACTTGTACCGTGTAACTATTTCACTGGTTGTGTAGTCCTGCCACGAAGGTTCATTAAGTACTACTTCACGTTCAATTGCTTCGTTCCTCGTCAGAATGGCGTTGTATGAATCCATCTTTTGAGGTAATTTTGAGAGCATTTTCCCTGTGGCATTATAAGAAAAAGAGAGCTTGGCTTTACCTGTCGTTCCACGTTTGGTTGTAATCAGGATTACTCCGTTTGCCCCTTTAACACCGAAGACCGCAGTTGCAGAAGCATCCTTTAATACTGAAATACTTTCAACTTCGTTGGCATCAATGTTGTCCATTCCTCTTTCTGCACCATCAACCAAAATTAATGGCTGACCACCATTCCATGTGTTCTGTCCGCGAATGTAGATGGCTGTTGCACTTTCACCTCTTCCTATTCCTCCGGGTTCTCCGGAAGAAGTGATGGCTGTAACACCAGGAAGATTTCCTGCTAAAGCCTGTTTTAAATCGGTAACACCTCCTGAACGCTTAAGTTGTTCATTTGAGGTTTGTACAATGGATCCGACTATACTCTCTTTCTTTTGTACGCCGTAACCGACAACAACAACTTCGTCAACGCCGACTGTCTGTTCTTTCAATACTACGATGAAATTACTTTTGCCGGAAACCGCGATTTCCTGTGCCTTCATTCCTATGAATGAAAATTGCATTGTTTTAACTTCAACAGGAACAGAAAGTTTGAACTGTCCGTTGGCATCGGTAATTGTTCCGAAAGTGGTACCTTTTACCAACACACTTACTCCCGGCAGAGGGAGGCCGCTGTCGTCTTTTACTGTGCCTGAAAAGTCTTTTTTTTGTGGTTGCTCTAAATTTTCCTGCAAAGGTTCAATCACCTTAGAAGCAACACGTAGGATTGAAACACTTCTCAAATCCAATATTAGTTTTGTCGCTTGGGGATAAATGGTTGCCGAAGCAGTCATCATTCCCGAAAGAATCAAAAAAATGGTGAATTTCATGAGGACTAATAACCTTTTGAAGTGACTCAGAAAGTCTCCCGCGTTTGGATGTTTGTTTTTCATAAATTTTCATAAATTTAATTTATCAACACAGAATCGTAATAAACGATTATTATTCTGGTACAATTGTTAATTGTAGGTGATACAATATTAGTTGTTATTGGAAGTTCTCAATAGTGATTTTCCACCGATTAATGATACTATTCTCCAACATTTACAAAAAATACTCTCCGAAAAGCATCAAAATTCTTTTGATTCCATGATATTACAGAGGGGAAATAATATGTATACGGACTGATATTCCACCTAATACAATCAAACTTATTAATGAAATTGGGATGCAAATCCCTCCAAAAATATTACCATGAACAAAAAAATGTAGTGGCACAAACACTATTTGTTCATCGTTAATAATTGACAAACAGTTGCAAGAATCGACGGTCAAACTCAGGAACAAGGCATCAATGGTGGGCGACCTGTCGGGATTACCGCAACATTCTCCAGTTGAAATTTCAAACTCTATCCTATTTATTAAAATGAGTATCAGGTATTGTGCCTAAATATTTCTAGTGCATATAACCACCTTTTCTCTCTTAAAGAATTATATTCCCACTAATTATATTTCCACCATCATCTCCTACGATTGCCTGCACTCCTATATCAATGGTATTTCCGGTTATAGTA
>Ga0172379_10003422_pt1 | contig 25326 bp, 24 predicted proteins | sample GrowelOW334metaG_FD_119756 | JGI IMG/M metagenome (GOLD analysis project Ga0172379, IMG submission 119756) | Groundwater microbial communities from an aquifer near a municipal landfill in Southern Ontario, Canada - Groundwater well OW334 metaG | ecosystem: Environmental > Aquatic > Deep...
AATATCCTCACCAACCCCTTGTGCGTGCTGGCGCCGTTGCTGAGCGCGCGTCTGGCGACGGCCAGCCAGGCGCATGCCGGCGGAGGATGCCTGGGGCTGTCGGGCGTGCTGGAAAGCCAGGCCGATGACGTCATCGCGGCTTATGCGCCGTTCTTGAAGCTGCACGTGGCCGCGACGCTCGATGGCTGGGTCCTGCTGGAAGGACAGCGTCAGAGGCAGGCACCATGATACAAACGCACTGCCCGGAGTGCGGAACCACGTTCCGCATCACTCCTGAACAACTCAAGGCCAAGCAGGGACGGGTGCGCTGCGGCGAGTGCCAGCATGTCTTCAATGCCCTGGAGACGCTGCACGACGAGATGAGCGCGCCGGCGGCCATGGCGCAAGTTGAGGCTCAACCAGAGTTCGAGGTTCAACCAGAGTTCGAGGCCCAGCCAGAGTTCGAGGCCATGGAGGACTCGCCGGCCGATATCCCCGAGGATGTGGCATTGGATCCTGCACCGGTCATCGAAGCGCCGGACGAGAATCTGCCGCAGCAAGCCGCGCCGTGGCAACTCGACCCGGTCCAGGCCAAGCCGCCGCGGCGCGTCTGGCCGTGGGCCCTGGCGTCGGCCCTGGCATTGCTGCTGCTGACGCTGCAATTGACGGTGCACTATCGGGTCGAAATCAGCGTCCTGGCTCCGGCGCTGAAACCACTGCTACAGGCGTTTTGCCAGCCTCTCGACTGCGACGTGCCGCTGCCGCACGTGGGCGACCTGATCAGCATCGAAGCGTCGGACCTGCATCCCGAGGTCGGCCAGAAGGACCAATTGACCTTGGCTGCCACGCTGAAGAACCGCGCGCCTTTCATCCAGGCCTATCCGTACCTGGAATTGACGTTGACCGACACGCTGGACAAGGCAATCGTACGCAAGGTACTGGCGCCGGCGGAGTATCTTGCGGGGGAGGTGAACAGTACCAAGGGCTTTCCCGGGAATAGCGAGATTGCCGTAGCCGTGGCACTCAGTTACGACGGCGGCGTCCCGGCTACCGGTTACCGTCTGTATCTGTTCTATCCGTAGGTTCTGTCAGCCGCTCTTAGCGTATCCTATCAACCCCTCAACCCCATAGGAGCATGCCCATGACCACTGTCAATCTAGGCGGTAACCCGATCAACCTGGCCGGACAGTTTCCGAGTTCCGGCCAGCAGGCGGCGGCGTTTTCACTGGTTGCCGCCGACCTGTCCAACAAGGCGCTCAAGGACTTTGCCGGCAAGCGCAAGGTGCTCAACATCGTCCCCAGCCTGGACACGCCGACCTGCGCCACCTCGGCGCGCAAGTTCAACGAGCGCGCCAGCAGCCTGCCCAACACCGTGGTCTTGGTGATTTCCGCCGACCTGCCTTTCGCCATGAACCGTTTTTGCACCACCGAGGGCCTGAAGAACGTGGTCCCCCTGTCCACCATGCGCGGCCGCGAATTCATGCGCAACTATGGCGTCGAAATCGTCGATGGCCCGTTGGCCGGCGTGTCCGCCCGCGCCGTGGTGGTGCTGGATGAAAATGACAAGGTCATCCACGCCGAACTGGTGCCGGAAATCAAGAACGAACCGAATTACGACGCGGCGCTGGCGGCGCTCGGCTGAGCGCCACTTGGGTCAAGCAAGCCGGATGCTACAATTCCGGCTGTTGAACTATCACCGGTCCAGCCATGAAAACCCTGATTTGCGGATCCATTGCCTATGACACGATCATGGTATTCCATGATCGTTTCAAGAACCATATCCTTCCCGAGCAGATCCACATCCTCAACGTCGCCTTCCTCGTGCCGGACATGCGGCGCGAGTTCGGCGGCTGCGCCGGCAATATCGCCTACAGCCTGAAACTGCTCGAAGGCGAGCCGCTGATCATGGCCACCGTCGGCGAGGACAGCGCCTACTATATGCGGCGCCTCAAGCATCTCGGGTTCGACGACCGGCATATCCGGGAAGTCCCCGACAGTTTTACCGCCCAGGCTTTCATCACCACCGACCTCGACGACAATCAGATCACCGCCTTCCATCCCGGCGCGATGACCCATTCGCACCTGAACCATATTGCCGATGCGCAGGGCGTGTCGCTGGGCATCGTCTCCCCCGACGGCCGCGACGGCATGCTCCAGCACGCGCGCGAATTCCACGAGGCGGGCATTCCGTTCGTGTTCGATCCGGGCCAGGGCCTGCCGATGTTCAATGGCGACGAGCTACAGGTCTTCATGGAACTCGCCGACTATTGCACCGTTAATGACTACGAAGCGAAACTGCTGTGCGAGCGCACAGGAAGATCGCTGGAAGACCTGGCGCGCGGCGTCAAGGCGTTGATCGTTACCCTGGGCGGCAACGGCTCGGAGATCTACGCCGAAGGTGAATGCCTGAGTATTCCCTGTGTGGAACCGGCAGCCGTCGTCGATCCGACGGGCTGCGGCGACGCCTACCGCGCCGGCCTGTTGTATGGCATCTCACAGGATTGGCCATGGAAAAAAACCGGCCAGCTGGCATCGGTGATGGGTGCGCTGAAGATCGCCCAGCGCGGCGGACAGAATCACAAGCCCAGGCGCGACGACATTGCCGTGCGTTATTGCCAGGCCTTCGGCGACAATCCCTGGTAGGGAAGACGACATGAACAACACCCTAACCGCCATCAGCGCCATTGCAGCGGGCGCGCTGCTGCTCGCCTGCTGCGCCTCTCCCAGCCTGTCTGGCAGCGGTTCTACCCGGGTTACGCACTAGCCCGGACGATAGCGGAAATCGCCGGCGGTTTCAGGAAGCCGCGGAATCGCTACATCCGCATTCGACTTGGAACACCGTCCGGTCTTCCAGCCTGACTGCACTCAGGTGACCTCCCCACAGACAACCTGAGTCCAGCGCCAACAGATTGGCCGTGAGTTTCAAGCCCAGCGCCGACCAGTGGCCGGTAATCAGCACCTGGTCGGAACTGCGTCGATCCGGCGCCTCGAACCAGGGCAGGTAGCCGGGTGGCGCGCTCTCCAGTTCACCCTTGCTATTGAACTCCATGACGCCGTCAGGTGTGCAAAAACGCATTCGCGTCATGGCGTTGACGATCACGCGCAGCCGGTCCCATCCCGTCAATTCGTCGCGCCAGGCTTTTGGCTCGCTGCCCCACATGCGACCGAGGAACTTGCGGAATTTCTTGGCGCGCAGCGCGGCTTCGACTTCACTGCCTAGCGCCAGCGCCTGGGGCACGCTCCATTGTGGCAGCAGCCCGGCATGCACCATGACGTAGCCGTTTTCCGCGTGGATCATCGGTTGCGCGCGCAGCCAGGCCAGCAACTCCTCGCGATCGGGTGCCGCAAGGATGGGGGCGAGGGTGTCGTCGGCGCGCAGCCGCGACTTGCCCTCGGCCAGCATGATCAAATGCAGGTCGTGGTTGCCGAGCACGGTGATCGCGGCTTCTCCCAGTGCCTTGACGAAGCGCAGCACCTCTAGCGATTGCGGTCCGCGGTTGACCAGATCGCCGACCAGCCAAAGCCGGTCGGCATTGCGATCGAAACCGATGACCTTCAGCAGTTGCCGGAATTCCCCGAAGCAACCCTGAATGTCGCCTATCGCGTAGGTCGCCATCCGCGCTACTCAAGCCTTGGCCGGCGATGAACCGGCTGGCGGAGACGGACGGTACTCCGGGATGCGTGCCGCCAGCCCGGCTTTGACTGCCGCCGGGTCGAGGCAGGGAACTTCCAGCCAGTTGCGCAGTTCCACGAGCCATTCCTGGTTGTAGCAGGCGTCCGCCCGGGCCACGCGCAGCTTCGGGTGGGGTGTGGGCAAGGTGGTTTCACCGTTGGCGAGAAGCTCTTCGTAGAGTTTTTCGCCAGGCCGCAATCCGGTGAAGGCGATATGTATTTCGTCTTCGGAAAATCCGGAGAGGCGGATCATGTCGCGCGCCAGATCGACGATCTTGATGGGTTCGCCCATTTCCAGCACGAAGATTTCGCCGCCCTGGCCCATGGCCCCGGCCTGTAGGACCAGTTGCGCCGCTTCGGGTATCAACATGAAATAGCGCACGATATCCGGATGCGTTACGGTGACCGGCCCGCCCTGGGTGATCTGTTCACGGAATTTCGGAATCACGCTACCGCTGCTGCCGAGCACATTGCCGAAGCGCACCATGACGAAGCGCGTGGGCGAGGCGTGGGTTGCGCCATTGTCGCTCAGCACCTGGCAGACCATTTCCGCCAGGCGCTTGCTGGCGCCCATGACATTGGTCGGATTCACCGCCTTGTCGGTGGAGATCAACACGAACCGGCCGACGCCATGATCCATGGCCGCGCGCGCCACGCACCAGGTGCCGAGCACATTGTTGCGCAACGCCTGCCAGGCATTGCGGTCCTCCATCAGCGGGACGTGCTTGTAGGCCGCCGCGTGAAACACCATGTCCGGCCGATATTCGCCGAAGACTTCCGCCAAGCGGGCCTGGTCGCGCACATCCCCCACGACGCAGGCAATCCTCACCTGGGGGAACTGCCGGGCGAACTCCTCTTCGATGCGATACAAGGCGAATTCGGAGATCTCGAAGAACACCAGCAGGCCGGGCGAATAACGGGCGATCTGGCGGCACAGTTCCGAGCCGATCGAACCGCCGGCGCCGGTGACCAGCACCACCTTTTCGGTCAACAGCGCCCTCAAGCCCTGCTCGTCCAGTTGTACCCGGTCGCGCCCCAGCAGATCCTCGAGTTCCACTTTGCGCATCTGCGAAATGGCCACGCGTCCTGACAGCAGGTCCTCGAACGACGGCACGGTCAACAAGCTCAGGCCCGCTTCTGCGGCCAGTTTTGCGGCATGGCGGCGGGCCGAATGGGCTGCCGAAGGCATGGCCATGATGGCGTGGCGAACCGCGTAGCGTTCGGCGGCCGCTGAAATTTCGCTGAGTGGACCCAGCACCGGGACGCCCTGTAGCAGGCGCATACGTTTATCGGGATCATCGTCCAGCAGCCCGACCACATGCCATTGCCGGCTCCGGGCGAGTTCGCGCAACAGCGTCGCTGCCGCCTCGCCGGCACCCAGGACCAACAGCGGTTCGCCCGTGACGTCGCGAAAGCCCAACAGATGGCCATCTTTCCACGAACGGTAAAGGAAGCGGCTGCCGCCCATGAAGAGTATCAACAGGATCGGGTAGAGCGCCAGCACCGAACGCGGCACGTCGGCCAGGCGCTGCACCATGTACAACAGCATGGGCACGGTCAGCGCGCCCGCAGCGACCGCCGCGACGATGCGCTTGAGATCCGGCAGGCTGGCGAAGCGCCAGATGCCGCGGTAGAGACCCAGACTCCAGGCAATCGCACCTTGCAGCGGAACCACCATGACCAGCGTCGACAGCAGGCTGGTTTCATAAGTGGGTGGAATGTCGAAATTGAAACGCAACCAGTAACCGAGCGCCCAGGCCAGGGCGCTGGCCGCCAGGTCATGAATGACGACGAGAAGAGTACGCAGTTTCACAGGTTCGGGTTCCCGGAATTCACAGTGGCAACAGGATTCACGAGTCTTACGAATCGCCGCCAGCGGATATCGACGGCTGACAGCATGCTCGCATACGTGATCGCCCACCCCGCGAGGATCAGCAGCTGCATCCCCTGGCCGACACTCAAGCCTGCCAGCGCGCTTGCCGCCACCCCCGCCATCAAGGCATATTCAGCCAGGGCGGTGCGTCTATGGGACCATCCCATCCTGATCAGGCGCTGGTAATAGTGATCGCGGTGCGCCTCCCAGAAGCGTTCTCCCCGCAAGACCCGCCGCAGCAGGGTCAGGCTGGCGTCTACCAGGAACGGGGAAAATACCAGCAGCGGAAACCATGGCGGCCATGCTCCGGCCTGCCAGCCGCTCAGCCCCAGCGCCGCGGCAAGGAAGCCCAGGGAAATGGATCCGGCATCACCCATGAAAACCTTTGCCGGCGGGAAATTGAAACAAACGAAGGCGCCCGCCGCCGCCGCCAGGATGAAACTCATGCCGGCCAAGGGCTCCGCGTGGGCGGCCGAGGCAGCGATACCGTAGGCGGAGAAGCCGAATATTGCCATTCCGCCGGCCAACCCGTCGGCGCCGTCCATGAAGTTGTACGCATTGGTCATCCAGACGGCATAGGCCGCCGCGCCTGCGGCAATCCAGGCGCCCTGGCCGCTGCCGGCAAGCCCGGAAAGCACCATGGTCAAGGCCGCGGCCCCATGAGACGCGAGGCGAACGCTGACCGCGAGTCCCTTGCGGTCATCGGTGTATGAAATGGCCGCCAGCGCCGCCGTCAGCAGCATCAACAGCGGCGGGGCCTGCGGCAGCAGACTCCAGGCGGCCAGCACCGCCACGACGATGGCGATGCCGCCGACGCGCGGGATGGCAACGCTATGCAGCGATCGCTGATTCGGTTGATCCATCGCCAGATAGCCGGCAATGCCGGTCTTCAGCGCAATCGCCAACAGCAGGAACGCCAGTCCGAACGTCAGCAACAATAGCGGCAACAGCGGCGGCAACTGGGAATGGGACATGCTGGCCTAAGGTGTGAACTTGTTCGGCAGAAAACCGAAATCGCGGGTGGCGTCGACGTGCTCATAGACCAGATCCTCATTCATGCGCTGGGCCATGGCGATGTTGAAGTCGCGGTACCTGGGGATGACGGCCAGCGCCCCGATGGCGGCGCGGAACAATGCCATTGGGATGGTGACGAATCTGGGCTTATGGTCGAGGCTTTCGAAGATGCGCCCGACCATGGCGCGATACGTCAAGGTCTCGCCACCGCTGAGATCGTAGGCCCGGTCGAAAGTGAGCGGATTGTCCAGCGCCGAGATGCAGGCCGAGGCCAGATCGGCGGCATGCACCGGCTGGCGCAGGCCCGACGCATCGCCCAACAGGGGGAATACCCCAACGGCCCTGATGAGGCGCCGGATCAGGGTGATGTTGCGGTCCATTTCCCGACCGTAGATCAGCGTCGGGCGGAACACCGTCCAGCGTATGCCGCGGCTTTCGCTCAGCGCGGCCAGCGCTTGCTCGGCGGCGTCGAGTCGCTTGGCGAAAGCGCGCTCGGCGGCGATCGGCGACTCGGCCTTGCTGTGCCGGCTGGAGGAGCTGAAGGCGATGATGCGCTTGACGCCGATGGTCGAGAACGCCTCAAGTTGAGGCGGCAGGATATTCAACGGGGCGAGATGAATCAGGTAATGCGCCGACGGCAGGGATCCCAATGAATAGGTATCCTGGATATCCGTCTGGAGCCAGAAGATATTTCCCGATCCATCCATTTGCGGGTCCGGGACGACTTGACGGCTTAACGCGATGACCCGGAGTCCCTGCTGGGCCAGCAGCGGCAGCAGGAAACAGCCTATCTGGCTGCTTGCACCGCTGACGATGACGGTGCGGGACGCATGCGTCGACCCCGTCATGCGCCAGAGTTCGGCACACTGTAGGTAGGCCGAACGCATGTCCGGGTGATATCCGCGGTTCCCCTTGCCCAGCAGGTAGGGCGCCATCAAAGCCAGGCGCGCCCACACCGCCGTGATCACCAGGAGCATCAGCGCCGATGGGTATTGGTGCCGGAAAAAACGCAAGTAGAAACGCGTCATTCCCTTATGTTTGTGCCACTCGACGAAGAGCGGTGGCGCCCGGCTGCCGCCCTTGAGGTGGGTGATCTCGACGCCAGGAACGAACAGGATGGTGTATCCCGCTTGGCGGAACCGCATGCACCAGTCGAGGTCTTCGCAATGCAGGAAATAGTGTTCGTCGAGGTTCCCGACCTTGGCCAGCGCCTTCCGTCGCACGAACATGAAGGCGCCCGAGATTGCCTCGATCACCACGGGATCCGCAGGCAGGGGCGTGCCGGCCAGGTTGAAAGTCTGAAATCGCGGGTCGCGCGGGAACAGCCGATCCAGCCGCAACACCCGGACAAAGGAACGCCAGGGTGTCGGCACGTAGCGGCGGCACCCGACCTGCTCGGAGCCATCGACGTTGCGGATCAGGCAACCCGCCATGCCGACTTCCGGATGGGTTTCCATGATCGTGCGCATCCGCACGACGGTCTTGGTCCCGACCACGCAATCGGGATTGATGAACAGGACGTATTCGCCGGTGGCATGCGGCAGGCCCTTGTTGCAGCCCGCTGAAAATCCCAGATTCCGCATGTTGCGGATGATCGTCAGGCGGGTGTCGTCGCCGTAGAAGGCCTGCAGGCGAGCCAGGCTGTCGTCGCTCGATCCGTTGTCGGAGACGACGATATTCACCTTGCATGATGACTTGAGCAGCGAAGCCACGCATGCTGTCAGCAGCGCGCCACTGTTGTAATTGACAATAATGGCGGTAATCACCGCTTGCAGGCCTCAATGAACATGATTGCTGGATGGTTGCCGGTCGGCAACCGCACCCATTGTACCGCGGATCATTCGAGCGGCCGCAGGCGACTAGGCGCATTGGTCATTCTTGATTGAATCTTCAGTCGTGTTGCCCGGCGGATGCGGCGGCTTCTGGAAGAATTGCGGGATGCGCGAGAGGATCTTTCTGAGCATGAAAAGCGGGGTGACCGGAAGGCCGTTCTTCAGGCAGGCCCGGTATGCCTCGAGATTGCCCTGAAGAATATTCCCCAGGCTGCTGTTGGTTGCGCCGCCCACCCTCATCTTCACCAGAACCCGCGGAATGTATACGGACTTGATGCGATGCACTTCCAGTAGCCGCATGGCCAGTTCGAAATCCGCCTGGAGCCGGAACTGCAGGTCGAATCCGCCAAATTTCTCGTAGATCGCTCGGCGCACATAGAACGTCGGGTGTGCCGGCATCCAGCCGGCCCTGAATTGGCCGTAGCGATAGTCGTTGGATTTCCAGTAGCGGACGACCTGCCCCGGATGGTGCCGGGCCACATAGACCAAATCGGCATGGCAAGCTTCGACCGCTGGGTCTTCGAAGGCCTTGGCCACGCATTCGAGTTCGCCGGCGCTGGCGAAGAAGTCGTCCGAATTCAGGAAACCGACGACTTCGCCGGACGCCAGCGCAATGCCCTTGTTCATGGCATCGTAGATGCCCTTGTCGGGCGCTGAGACTACCTGCGCCAGGCGGTCGCGATGGCGGTTGACGATTTCCATGGTCCCGTCCGTCGAACACCCATCGACGATGATGTGCTCGATGTCAGGATGGGTTTGCGCCGCCACGGATGCCAGCGTGTCTTCGATAGTCGATGCGCTGTTGTAGCAGGCGGTGATGATGGATATCTTGATAGGGGCGCTCCAAATTCAAATTGCCGGGGGAAAACGGCTCCCGGATTTAACGTGAAATACGCTTACGAAGCGCCCCGTACCCTGACCCCAAAGTCGGGCACCAGTAACCCACGAGCGCAGCGAGCAATTTGTAGCCCCGCCTGGGCGGGGGTTGGGGGTGGGGGCGTGGCCCAGGGCCACTTCCTTCGGGGCGTAAACCCTGTTTTTGAACGATTTCATGGCATGGGGGTGGTCTGACGACGATGCGAGTTAACGATCATCAGTCCCGTTGCGGACCAACGGCGTCACACATGTGCTTGACCACCTTGTCGATATCCGTGGTGTGGCTCCAGCCCAGAAACTTCCTGGCCTTGGTGGGATCCGCGCGGTTGATGAGGATATCCGTCGGACGAAGCAGGCTCCTGTCGATTTCGACATGCTCCTTCCAGTCCAGGCCGAAGTTTTCGAACACCTTGGCAATGAAGTACTCCAGGGATACCGTGCGTCCCGTCGCGATCACATAGTCATCCGGCGCCTCCTGGCGCAGCATGCGCCACATGGCTTCGACATAATCCGGCGCCCAGCCCCAGTCGCGCTGGATATGGATATTGCCGAGGCGCAGTCTTTCATTGCTGCCGCCGCCGATTCGGGAGGCGGTGGTGACGATCTTCTGGGTCACGAAGCGCTCCGGACGCATCGGCGATTCATGATTGAACAGTATCCCGGTACACGCGAACAGCCCATAGGCTTCACGATAATTGCGGACCAGCCAGTGCGCCGAGGCCTTGGCCACGGCATACGGGCTGCGCGGTCGAAACGGCGTTTCTTCCGTCGCCGCCTGCTCGCCGGTGTCGCCGAAACATTCGCTGGATCCGGCGCTGTATAAACGCATCGGCCGGCCGATGAAGCGGATGGCTTCGAGCATGCTCAATGTCCCGCCGGCGATACTGTCCATGGCTTCGACGGGCTGCTCGAACGAAAGACCGACCGATGTCTGACCCGCGAGGTTGTAGATCTCGTCGGGCTCCTGGCGATCCAGGGTGCCCAGGACGCTGCGAAAATCGTTGATCGCCATCGACACGATCTTCACGCGATCACGAACGCCGAGCCGCTCCAATATCCCGAAAGATGCCACCATGGCATCGCGGGAAGTGCCGATCACCTCGTAACCCCTGGCCAGCAGCAACTGCGCAAGATAGCCGCCGTCCTGCCCGCTGATTCCGCAAATCAATGCTCTCATTCCAGAACCTTTCTATAGACAGCAAGGGTTTCACGCGCGCAACGCGTCCAGGAGAAATTTCCGATACGTTCGCGGCCGCGCAAGATCAACGATTGCCGAAATTCACCGTCGCCGACCACGCTCTCGATGGCGCTACGCATCGCCTCGACATCATCAGGGTCGAATGTCGCAGCGGCGTCTCCGACGACCTCGGGAATCGAACTGACGCCACTACAGACGACCGGGCAATCGAAACTCATGGCTTCGAGCGGGGGCAGGCCGAATCCCTCGTACAGGGAAGGAAAAACAAATGCCAGCGCGGCTCGGTAATGGGCCTGTAGGACCGTGTCGTCGCCCGACACCTGCCTGACCCGGTTCATGGGCAGGTGCAGGCGCCGCACCAGGTCATGCTCGGTGGCAGTCAAGTCGCCGCCGCCAAAACACACCAGGTCGACCTCCGCCTTAAGCCGCGGTGAAGCGGCATACGCCCTCAGCAGGCCCTCGAAATTCTTGTAGCCTCCGCGTTTGCCTACATACAACAGGAACGGGCGCCGTTTTTCGATCGCTTGGGGTCGGCCTGCGCCGGTAGCGGTCAGCGAAAAACCGAGATATACCACCGACGTTCTCGCCGGATCGATATCGATGATTTCGAGCAGATCGTTCCTGGTCTGTTCGGAAATACAGATGACGTGGTCGGCGCGTTTTACCGCCCGAATCTTTTCACGGCTGACCGGGTCGAAGGCCGACATGTTTTCCTTGAAGCGCTCGTGGATCATGTCGAAAACGGTTAACACCACCTTGGCCCCGCGCGGCGCCAAGGTGGTGTTGGCATAGTAGGTTTCGTGGACGATATCGGGTCGAAAGCGTCTCAGCAAAGGGGCTGCAATCAAGGCATTCGCCCGGCGATAAAGACGTCCTGATTTCGGCAAGTAGGGACCGGGTATTCCGGTGACCTGGAGTGCGACCGGCGCCTTGAGCAGATAGCGATTGACGTATAACGGCGCAATTATCCTGGCATCCTGTTGGCAGGTGGTCGCCATCTCGCTGGCGAGCTCGAAGAAATAGCGCGAAATTCCGCCGTATTGTTGCCATCCGAAGATCTGGTGGTCGTAGGCGATGCGCATATCGGCTAGCGCTCCGCCAGACGCATCAGGTCGCTATGGTCGGACAGGGTTTTCGATCCGAGCGTGCGCCGGATGTATAGCGCCGCCGGGTAGGCCAGTTTCCCGGTCAGCAGCTTCAGCCGGGCAAACGCCGCTGGCCGGTCGGTCAGGATATGCATGCCGTTGGCTGACAGGAAATGCAGGTCGAGGCGTTCGGCTAGGGCCGCCAGCGTGCGGGCCTGGTAGAAGGAAATGTGTTGGCCGGTCTCGAAGGCGTAGTACCACCAATCCTTGGCCGGTGGATCGCCGGCATAGGTTTGCGTCGACAAGATCAGGGTACGCGTTCCATGCTCTTTCAGCAGGCCGGCCACGAAACCGACGGGATCCTGGACATGTTCCAATACCTCGAAGGCGGTCAGCGCCGAAAATTTCCTGGTGGCCCCGGTCCACTCGAAGCCGCGTGCCAGAATATTCTCGCAGTGCTTGTCGCTCCAGTAGAAGTCGAAGCCGATATCGCGCATCAAACGCACCAGCATGCCGTATCCGCCGGCCACGTCGAGATAAGCCCCTTTCGGCTCCAGGCAGAAATACAGCAGGGCCGAAAGCTTGGCGGCGATGCTGAAGTTTCGCTGGATCAGCCCGGTATCGCTGACTGCGATTGGGTTTCTATAGGCCTCGTCGAGCCAGTAGGGATCCTCGGTCTGCACCAGGCCACATCTTGCGCAACGATAGTAGCTGACTTCGTGCGTATGCATCAGCGTGGCCGAAAAAGCCGGGTCCATCGACGCGTCGCAAATTCCACAGGGTTTGTTCATCGCCGGGCAGGAGGTCAGATGGCCGGGGATCTGGTTCGAAGTCCGAGCAGCATCGCATTCGTCTGTAACCAGAATAGCTTTCTGCCGCCGACCAGGAAATAATTGGCAAGCCAGATCGAGGCACACTGCGAACATAGCATGGCGATAGCCGCGCCGATGGCGCCATGCCGAGGGATCAAGTAGAAATTGAGGGCGACGTTTAGCCCGGCCCCCAGGCTGGTTTGATATAGCGCCAGCCGCGACAGTCGCTCGTTGATGATCCATGGGGTCGCCCCGGCGCTCATGAATACGAACACCACGGACCAGATGTGGATAGCCAGAATGCTGCCCGATGCTGCATAGGCGGAGCCGAAGATGAGGCTGGTCAAGGGCGTCGCCAACAACGATACGGGGATTGCCACCCCTATGGAAACCCTGGCCAATAGCGTAAACAATTGCTGTAGGCGCTGGTAATAGACCGGCTCGGAGCGCCCGCGTGCCTCGGTCAGGAAGGGCGTGACGGACAAGACGATCACGGCCGGCATCAAGTACCACACTTCGGACAAGCGAACCGCGGCGGAATACAGTCCCACCTCATGCTCCCCGACGATTTCTGCCAGCATGACTTGATCGATCCGCATATACAGCATGGCACCCAGGCTGGAAAGCAACAGCGGCCAGCTCTCGGTCACCAGGCCGCGGGCGACCGCCCAGTTCGGCCGCAATTCCAGCCAGCGATTGCCGTTCGACCTGAAGGCGACGACAAGTCCCAGGGCACCCAAGGCCAGTTCGGCGGTCGACACCCAGGCAAACGCCATCAGCTCGGCCTGGGACAAGATCAGCCAGACCTTGGCGATGGTCAACGCCAGAAATGCCCCGTTTTTCGCCCACACCGTATACCTTGATTGCACTCTGGACTGAAACCACAAGTCGGCGACGTCGAACGCCTGAAACAGCATGCCTGCCGCGATCACGCCGACCAGCCATGGTTTTGTCTCTTCCCCTGAGTGCAGGCTAAGGATCGTCGTCAGCGCCAAGGCAAAGGCCAGCAGGCCGCCCAGCAGCTTGAGAGCGAACGCCGAGCCGAGGACATCCCGCTGGTGATCGGGATGATGGACCAGCTCCCGTACCACCAGCCCATCCAGTCCCATGAGCGCGATCGGATTGAACAGGGCCACGAAGGCGATCGCGAAACTGAACTGGCCGAAACGTTCCGGTCCAAGGTAACGCGCCAGCCAGACCCCTACGATCAGCCCGATCCCGACGCGTACCAGCTTATCCAGGAATAGCCAGCCGCTATTTCCCAGTATTGCCTGTAGCAGGGGGCGATTCTTCAGCCTTTCGCCAAGAAATCCAGGGAGGTATCTTGCCCAGGAGTCATTCACAATCAGTGGGGGCGCGGTTTTGCGTTATCGGGGACTGCCCGATACGCTGTGGGAAGCGATGCGGCGATCATGGCAATCCCAGAAAGTCGGCGTAGGCGAGCCGGATTCCTTCCCTGAGGGGAGTGCGTGCCTTCCAGCCGAGCGCATTCAGGCGGCTGCTATCCAGCAGTTTCCTCAGCATGCCGTCCGGTTTTTCCGGGTCAAGAACGAACTTGCCGGGGTATTCCAGTGCCTCTTTTACCAGTTCAGCCAACTCGAGAATGCTGAGATCTTCGCCGTAGCCGATGTTTATCAGCGGCGGAGCATCCGCCCCCAAGATTCCGCTCAACGTCGCATCATCGAGGTTCATCAAATGCACGCAGGCATCCGCCATGTCGTCGCTATACAGGAATTCACGGCGTGGCGTACCGCTACCCCAGATTGGCACCTCGGCCAGCTGCTTCTGCTTGGCTTCGTGCACCTTGCGGATCAACGCCGGCAGCACGTGGGAATTATTCAGATCGTAGTTATCCCCCGGCCCGTAAAGATTGGTCGGCATCGCCGCCAGGTAGCGGGTGCCATACTGCCGGTTGTAGCTCCAACACATTTCGACGCCGGCGATCTTGGCCAGGGCGTAAGGGCGGTTGGTTTCTTCCAGCGGGCCGGTGAGCAGATAGTCCTCCTTGATGGGCTGCGGACATTGCTTCGGATAGATGCAGGAAGATCCCAGAAACAGCAGGCGCTTGACTTCGTGGCGCCAGGCTTCGTGGATAATATTGGTCTGAATTGCCAGGTTGGTGTGAATGAATTCCGCCGGGTAGGTGTTGTTGGCATAAATCCCGCCAACCTTGGCTGCCGCCAGGAATACATAGTCGGGACGTTCCCGGTCGAAGAACTCACGTACCGCGCTTTGATCGGTGAGTTCCAGTTCGGTATGGGTGCGCAGGATCAGGTTGCAGTAGCCGCCCTTGTCGAGCCGGCGCAGCAGCGCCGACCCGACCAGTCCGCGGTGGCCGGCGACGTATATGCGGCTGCCGGGTTGCATCCCGTCACTCATGGAAGTTGTAGGCGGCATAGCCGTGACGCTTGACGAGCTCATCCCGTTCGGCCGCCTTGAGGTCTTCGCGCACCATTTCGGCGACCAGTTCGTCGAAAGAGATCTTGGGCGTCCAGCCCAACTGGGTCCTGGCTTTGCTGGCGTCGCCCAGCAAAGTTTCCACTTCAGTGGGACGGAAGTAGCGAGGATCGACGGCGACGATGCACTTGCCGTTGTCGTCGTAACCCTTCTCGTCCACGCCCTGTCCTTCCCAGCGCACCTTGATGCCGATTTCACGGGCGGCCGCTTCGATGAACTCGCGCACGCTGTATTGCACGCCGGTGGCGATCACATAATCCTCAGGCTTCTCCTGCTGTAGCATCAGCCACTGCATTTCGACGTAATCCTTGGCGTGGCCCCAGTCCCTCCTGGCATTGAGATTGCCGAGAAACACGCAATCCTGCAGGCCAAGCTTGATGCGGGCGAGGGCGCGGGTGATCTTGCGGGTGACGAAGGTTTCGCCGCGCACGGGCGATTCGTGATTGAACAGGATGCCGTTGCAGGCATATATGCCGTAAGCTTCGCGGTAGTTAATGGTAATCCAGTAGGCATACAGCTTGGCGACGGCATAGGGAGAACGGGGATAGAAAGGGGTGGTCTCCTTCTGCGGGATTTCCTGCACCAGCCCATACAGTTCCGATGTCGACGCCTGATAGAAGCGCGTCTTCTTTTCCAGGTGGAGTATGCGGATTGCCTCGAGCACGCGCAGCGGCCCGAGCGCGTCCGACTCGGCGGTGTACTCGGGTTCCTCGAAGGACACCGCCACATGGCTCTGCGCCGCCAGGTTGTAGATTTCGTCGGGCTGGACCTGCTGGATGATGCGGATCAGGCTGCTCGAATCCGTCATGTCGCCGTGGTGCAGCACGAAGCGCCGATCGGTGACGTGGGGATCCTCGTACAGGTGATCGATGCGATCGGTGTTGAACAGCGAGCTGCGCCGCTTGATGCCATGTACATAGTAGCCCTTGGCCAGCAGCAACTCGGCGAGGTAGGCGCCATCCTGTCCGGTGATGCCTGTGATGAGTGCAATCTTGCTCATGCTAGTCGCTTTCCAGTTGTAATTCTTCAGCTGCGTCCATAGGTATCGTCGAAGCGGACGATATCGTCCTCGCCCAGATAATCCCCAACCTGTACTTCGATCATCACACAGTCGATCACTCCCGGGTTTACCAGGCGATGCTTGGCGCCGATGGGGATGTAGGCGGATTCATTCGAGCGCACCAGGGTCTCCTGATCGCCATTCACCACCAGAGCCGATCCGGATACCACTACCCAATGCTCGGAACGATGATGATGTTTCTGCAAAGAGAGACTGGCATTGGGTTTGACCACGATGCGCTTGATTTTGTAGCGGCTCCCCTCCTCAAGAACGGTATACGTTCCCCACGGACGGTGAGTAGTTTGATGGTGCTTGTAGGTTTCGTTGCCGGAAGCCTTTAATTTTCCGACGATCTTGCGCACGTCCTGGGCGTGATCCCGGTGAGCCACGAGCAAGGCGTCCGGCGTGTCCACGATTACCAGATCCGCGACCCCGACCGCACCGACCACTCGCCCGGAGTTGCTGACATAACAGTTGGTCACGTTCTCGAGGATCGTGCGATCCAAGTTCCCGGCCACCCGGTTACCTTGCGCGTCGGCGTCTTGAAGACCGGCGAGCGCGCTCCATGAGCCGATGTCGCTCCAGCCGATGTCGCAGGGCACCACTTTGACCTGGCTGGATTTTTCCATTACGGCATAGTCGATGGAAATATCCGGGACGCCCGCAAACGCATTGCCGTCGAGCGTCAGCACCGTCAATCCTGCGCCTTCGGTGGTCACCGAGCATTTCAGGGTGTGCTCCACCGCGGCCAGCAACTCCGGGGCATGGCGACGAAACTCGGCCAAAATGGCTCCTGCGGTAAAACAGAACATCCCCGCGTTCCACAGATAGCGGCCCGAGGCTAGGTATTGACGCGCAACTTCAGGCGAGGGTTTCTCGACGAAGCGCAGTGCCTGGCATGCACCGCTGGTCGCCGAAGGATCGAATTCGATGTAGCCGTAGCCGGATTCAGGCGCGGACGGCCGTATCCCGAAGGTTACGAGTTGCCCCGTCAACGCTGCCGCCTGGGCCGATGCACAGGCCTGCTGAAACGCCGGCAGATCGGTGACCACGTGATCCGCCGACAATACCAGCATGCAGGCCTCATCGCCGTGGCTGGCGGCGGTGACCAGTGCCGCCGTCGCCACCGCCGCCGCGGTATTGCGGCCGAATGGTTCGAGGATATATTGGTGCCGGAGTTTTCTCGATCCCTTTGCATCGCCTGGCCTGGCGTTTGCGTGATATTCGGTGGCGCGATATTCGTCTTCAGTCTTGAAATAGTTTTCCCGCTGGGTCACCGTCAGTATCTCTTCCACTCCCGGTAATGCAGCCGCCCTGAGATAAGCCTTCTGCAATAGGCTCTGGCCGTCGGCCAGCTTGATGAAGGGCTTGGGGTGGGCTTCGCGGGACACTGGCCAGAGGCGGGTACCGGCGCCGCCTGACAGGATGACAGGGATGAGCATGGAATGAGATGTAATCGTCCGATTATTCGACTGCACGAGATTTCAATCTGAAGAAGTTTACCGCATATGCATGGTTGCCGGGCCAGGCGGCCATCCGCGCCGTATGTGCGTCGTATGCGCGCCGTGATCAAGCCGAATCGTTAGCCCTATGCGATCATGGCGCCTTGGCGGATAGACTTTCAGGTCTATTTCTTCCCAGGATTTCCAAGCTTCTCCAGATTCTTGTCCAGCCGCAGTCGCAACGGCACTTTGGCCAGGCGCGGACTTTCCTCGCTGTCCTGACTGAAGCCGACCATGGATTTCAGCGTGGTCATCAGCGACTTGTTGTCGGCCGATTGGGCACCTGCCGGTCTGACATCGGCGGTCTGTGGCTGCAAGACTCCCCGTGCCCAGACGCCGGCAATAATGCCCGCCAACAAGATGCCAACGCTGGCGAAGGATGCCCAGCGCCGGCCGATGACGCGCAAGCCGCCGGTAAAGGCTTTCCATTCCGCCTGGATACGTGCCCGGCGCGTGCTCCCTGCCTGTTTCGCGGCCGCCCGGCTGGCGCTCGCTTCTTCCAGCAGCTGCGCCGCAGCAGCTTGCCTTTCCAAGGCGGCGGCTTCGGCACGACGTTCCGCTACCAAGCGCGCTTCGTTGCGCTGGCGGGCCTCGGCCAATGCCGTTGTCTTGTCGCGGGCATGTTTGCTGGCTTTGTTTTCCGCATCGATCCTGGCTGCCGCGGCTGCTTCGGCCGCACGCTCGGTGGCGATCAGCGTTTGCGCCTGGGTCTCCAGCGTATGATCGGCGCGCGCGCGAATTTCAGCCAATGCCTTGGCTTCGCTTTCGCTTTGTTCGCGTAGCCGGAAGGCTTCCAGGGCGCGCCCATCGGCTTCGATGCGTTCACGGGCACGTGCTTCGGCGGCGGCCTCGGCTTCCGCGCGGGCAGCCGCATGCAGACGGGCGCGTTGGTCGGCTTCGGTCCTTCTGCGCGCCGCTTCAGCCGCCGTCGCATCGGCTTCGGCACGCCGGCGGGCGCTGGCGACAATCTCCGCTTCGGCTTGTTCGCGGGCTTCCGTCTGCTCGGCCGCCTGGGATTCAGCCGCCTGCCGCTCCAGCGATACCCGTTCCAGCTTGCGCTCGGCTTCGAGGCGCGCTTCGGCCGCCAGCCGCGCTTCCGCTTCGGCCTTTTCACGCCGCCGTGTCTCAAGCGCTGCCCGGCCCTGTGCGGCAATGCGCTCTATCAACGCGGCCTCCGCGGCATGTTCGGCTTCGGCGCGGGTGGCAAACTGCGTCGTCAGCTTGCGTGCGGTATCGGCCTGTTGCTCGGCATCGGACAGCAAGGCCTGCTCGGCCAGGATTTCCGTCCGGGCCGCTTCGATCGCCCTTACCTCGACGTCCACCCTGGCGCGGCCTTCCATGGTTCCAGCCTGGGCCGTGCGGACTTGATCGGTTTCCTGCATCGCTTGGGTCAATGCTGCTCCATTCATACGGACGGGTGCGTCCCCAACTGCCGAATTCCCTGAGATTGTCCGTATTATCGACCTTTTGGCCATGCCGACGACGCGGAAAACCGGGCAGAAACCCCTCTAATCGGTCGATCAATCCGGAGTTCGCAACTTCGAACCGGCGCTAGCCGTGGATGGAGAACGCCAGGCATGCAGGGACCAGGCTGCCGCAACCTCGCTGGAACCACGGTAGAATCTCGCCATGCATACCTTGCTGGTGTTTACCCATCTACCGGACGCAGACAGCGCACAAGTCCTCGCCCGCTTGTTAATTGAAAGGCGCCTCGCGGCTTGCGTCAATATTCTCGCGCCCTGCAAGTCAGTCTATCGCTGGCGGGAAGAAATCGAGGAGGCGAGCGAAGTGCCTCTCCTCATCAAATCCACGTCAGAACGTTACGGCGAGCTCGAAACGGCCATACGCAACCATCACCCCTATGAACTTCCGGAGATTCTCGCTGTCTCTGCTGAACGCGGCTTGCCCGAGTACCTGAACTGGGTGGCGGCGGAAACCTCATCTCGCCCCATGCCCGACCTCCCATGTTGAAATACCTGCTCCCATTGCTGCTCGCCCTGGTCGCCAGCCTGGCGACTGGCGCAAGCGAGCCACTCGATCCAGAGAAGGCCTATCAATTCTCAGCCACGGCGCTGGATGCCGGAACCCTCGAAGCACGCTGGCAGATCGCCGACGGCTACTACATGTACCGCGACAAGATCAAGTTCAGCCTCGGGCCTGGCGCCGACGGGATCAAACTCGGCACGCCCCAGTTCCCGGCAGGCAAGATCAAGGAGGACGAGTATTTCGGCAAAGTCGAGGTCTACCGCAAGGAATTGAAGATACTCCTGCCGATTGAAACTGCGGCGGGTACCACGCCGACATCGGTCCTGCTGAAGGCCAGCTCACAGGGGTGCGCCGATCTCGGCATCTGTTACCCGCCGTTGCCGCAACAAGCTACGCTGAAACTGATCGCCGCCGGCGTGGTCGTACCCGCGCCGGACACTGGCCGGCAGAACGCCCCGCAGACCACGCCGTTGTCCGTCGATGCGGCCGATGACGAGAGTTCGCAAATTGCCCGCTTGCTGAAGAACGCCAGTATCTGGACCATCCTGCTGTTCTTCTTCGGCGCCGGCTTGGCGCTGGCCTTCACTCCCTGCGTGTTTCCGATGGTGCCGATACTTTCCGGCATCATCATCGGCCACGGCCATGACATCGGAAAATCCCGGGCCTTCGTCCTGTCGCTCGTCTATGTCCTCGGCATGGCCTTGACCTACGCCGTTTTCGGCGTCGCCGCGGGGCTGTCCGGCACGCTGCTTTCCAGCGCCATGCAGAACGCCTGGGTGTTGGGTGCCTTTGCCCTGGTGTTTGTGGCGCTGGCGTTGTCGATGTTCGGCTTCTACGAACTGCAATTGCCGTCGTCGATGCAAAGCAAACTCGCCGATGAAGCCAATCAGCAGCAAGGCGGCAGTGTGCATGGGGTGGCCCTGATGGGCTGCCTTTCGGCGATCATCGTCGGTCCCTGCGTTGCCGCCCCCCTTGCCGGCGCACTGCTGTATATCGCCAAGACCGGCGACGCCATGTTGGGCGGCGGCGCCTTGTTCATCATGGCATTGGGCATGGGCCTGCCGCTGCTGCTGATCGGCACGTCGGCGCGCCACCTGCTGCCCAAACCCGGCCCATGGATGGAGGCGATCAAACAATTTTTCGGCGTAATGCTGCTCGGCGTGGCGATCTGGCTGGTATCGCCGGTGATTACGGCCCTGGCCCAGATGCTGGCCTGGGCGATGCTGCTGATCTTTTCGGCGATCTATCTGCACGCCCTCGACCCGCTGCCGCCACATGCCCACGGCTGGCACAAGTTCGGCAAGGGTTTGGGAGTTCTGGCCCTGCTGGTCGGCGCCGCGCTGCTGCTGGGGGCGCTGGGAGGCGCGCGCGATCCCTTGCAGCCCTTGTCTTTCATGCACGTTGGTGCCGCCGCGGGCGAGGCGCACGGCGTGAAGTTCGAACGGGTGAAGTCGCTGGCCGAAATGGATGGGCGCATCAAGACAGCCGGGCGTCCGGTATTGCTGGATTTCTATGCGGACTGGTGCGTATCCTGCAAGGAGATGGAGCGTTTCACTTTCAATGATTCGGCGGTCGCGCTACGGATGAACCAGATGCTGCTGCTCCAGGCCGATGTAACCGCCAATAGCGACGAGGACAAGGCGTTGTTGAAGCGCTTCGGCTTGTTCGGTCCGCCCGGCATCATTTTCTTCGACGTCAAAGGACAGGAAGTCCAGAATCTGCGCGTGGTCGGCTTCCAGGACGCCGCCTTGTTCGGCAGCGTGTTGGATAAAGTCCTGGTCTTGCGCTGAGCACCCACATCCCATTACCAAGGCTGAAATCGACATGTTCTCAGGCATCATCGCCGCCACCGGCAAGATAACTCGCATCGAACCGCGCGAATCGGGCTCGACCTTGACCATCGCTGCCGGAGGCTTGGATCTCGACGATGTCGCCGTGGGCGATTCCATCGCCTGTAGCGGCGTTTGCCTGACAGTCGTCGCGCTGACCGGGAAGGCGTTCACCGTCGATGTGTCGCGCGAGACGTTGAATTGCACAGTCGGCCTGGACGGCATGCACGAAGTCAACCTGGAGAAGGCGCTGCGGCTGGCCGATCGGCTCGGCGGGCATCTGGTCAGCGGCCACGTCGATGGCGTCGGCGAGGTGCTGAAGTTCGAGCGGATCGGCGAATCCCACGATCTGGTGATCCGTGCGCCGCAAACCCTCGCCAAGTACATCGCGCGCAAGGGCTCGATCAGCGTCGACGGCGTCAGCCTGACCACCAACACGGTCAGCGGTGCCGAGTTCTCCATCAACCTGATCCCGCACACGGTGGAGGTGACCACCCTGAAACGCCTTGCGCCCGGCAGCCGCGTCAATCTCGAAGTGGACCTGATCGCGCGCTATGTCGAGCGGATGTTGGCGGCGTGAGCATGACGACCAATCTTAGAATCGACTTCGTGTCGGATGTATCCTGCCCTTGGTGCGCCATCGGCTTGAGTGCGCTGGAGCGGGCGCTTCAGCGCGTGGCGGAGGAAGTCACGGCGGAAATTCACTTCCAGCCTTTCGAACTCAACCCGCGGATGCCGCCCGGTGGCCAGGACATCACCGAACATCTGACGGAAAAATATGGCTCCAGCCCGGAACAGCAGGCCCAAGCCCGCGAAGCCATCCGCCAGCGCGGAGCGGAGCTGGGCTTCACTTTCCGCAAGGCGGGGCGGGACCGAATCTATAACACCTTCGATGCCCATCGTTTGCTGCACTGGGCGGGTTTGCCCGACACCCGGCCGGCAGGGCTACAGCCGGCGCTCAAGAAGGCGCTGCTTGAAGCCTATTTCACTTTGGGTGAAAGCCCCGAGTCTCACGCCGTCTTGCTGCGTGTGGCAGGAGAGGTCGGCCTGGATGCCGCGCGTGCCCGGGAGATACTCGGTGGGGATGAATATGCAGAAGAAGTTCGGGAACGTGAACATCACTACACCGCTGCCGGGATCCACTCGGTGCCGGCCGTCATAATCAATGAAAGGCACCTGATTTCGGGCGGCCAGCCGGTCGAAGTCTTCGAGCAGGCGTTGCGGCGGATTGCCGCCGGCCAGGCATAGTCACCGATTACCGGCGCATCGAACCGTTGAACCGCAGTGGCGTCGAGTTGCGGCGACTTGACGGTTACAATGCGTATTTCTCAGGATACCACCGCATATGAGCGTGAGCCCCATACAAGACATCGTCGCCGACATACGGGCCGGCAAGATGGTCATACTCGTCGACGAGGAAGATCGCGAAAACGAAGGCGATCTGGTCATCGCCGCGGAACATGTCACCCCCGAGGCAATCAATTTCATGGCCAAGTACGGCCGTGGTCTGGTCTGCCTGACTCTGACCGAGGCGCGCTGCCGCCAGCTTGGCCTGACGCAAATGGCGCGTGACAACAACAGCCAGTTCAGCACCGCTTTCACTGTTTCAATCGAAGCGGCGGAAGGGGTCACCACCGGCATCTCGGCGCAGGATCGCGCGCACACAGTGCGCGCGGCGATCGCAAAGCACGCACTGCCCGCCGACATCGTGCAGCCCGGGCACATTTTCCCGATCACGGCCAAGCCCGGCGGCGTGCTGGTGCGCGCCGGCCACACCGAAGCCGGTTGCGATCTGGCCCAGATAGCCGGCTGCGAACCAGCCGCGGTCATCTGCGAAATCCTCAAGGATGACGGCACCATGGCGCGTTTGCCCGACCTGCTGGAATTCGCCGCCGAGCACCATCTGAAGATCGGCACCATCGCCGATCTGATCCACTACCGCAGCGAGAACGAGACCCTGATCGAGTGTGTCGCGGAAAAAGAGATCGTCTGCCGCCACGGACACTTCAAACTTTCCGCCTTCGAGGATAAATCCTCGGGAGAGGTGCACCTGGCGCTTTCCCTGGGCGGTATCCGCCCCGATCACGAAACTCTGGTGCGGGTGCATGAACCGATCTCGGTGCTCGACTTCCTCGATTGCCAGAGCCGGCGTCACAGCTTCAGCGTCGACCAGGCGATGGAAACCATCGCTGCCGCCGGCATGGGTGTCATCGTTCTGCTGCGCCGCGCCGAAGCCGGGGCGGACCTGCTCGCGGTGTTCAAGGACGAGCCTTCCGCGGCACGTCCCGGCGCCAAGTGGGATCCACGCCTGTACGGTATCGGCGCGCAGATATTGCGCAATCTCGGCGTCGGCAAGATGCGCCTCATGGCCAATCCGCGCAAGATGCCGAGTATGACCGGTTTCGGCCTGGAAGTCTGTGGTTACCTTGCCGCCGACGGCACCAAGAAATAAGGGAAACCAATCATGGCACGCTTCAACGACATTCTCGAACTCGAACCCAGACTCGCCGGCCACGGCTTGCGCGTCGGCATCGTCATGAGCCGCTTCAATCCCGATATCGGCGAAGGCTTGCTGTGCGCTTGCGCCGACGAGCTCAAGCGCCTCGGCGTCGCTCCCGCCGACATGGCGATCGCCAGCGTGCCCGGGGCGTTGGAGATCCCGCTGGTATTGCAAACCATGGCGCAGAGCGGAAAGTTCGACGCCCTGGTGGCGATCGGCTGCGTAATCCGCGGCGAGACCTACCACTTCGAGATTGTTGCCAACGAATCGGCACGCGGCATCACCGATGTGCAGTTGAATACCGGCATTCCCATTGCCAATGCCGTCCTGACCACCGAGGACGATGATCAGGCGTCGGTCAGGATGGCCCAGAAAGGCATGGAGGCGGCACAGGCTGCGGTCGAAATGGCCAACCTGTTGAAAGCGGTCAAGGCAAAATGAGCATCCTTCCCGGTTCCAAGACTGACGTGCCGACAGGCAGCCATGAGCAGACGCCGACGGCTGCCAAGGGCACGGCCAAGGGCGCGGTAAAACGGCGTTCCAATCCGCGTCACCGCGCTCGCGAGTTCGTCCTCCAGGGGCTCTACCAGCGCCTGGTCGGCGGTCAGGATAGCGCCGCCATCGAAGCCCAGGCGACCGGCGTGCCCGGTTTCGACAAGGCCGATCGCACCCTGTATCTGGCCTTGCTGAACCAGTCGCTGGACCATGCCGCCGCCTTGCAGGAAGTGCTCACCAAGCATCTTGACCGTCCCTGGGCCGAAATTTCGCCAATCGAACGCGGCATCCTGCTGCTCGCTGCTTGCGAGTTCAGCCGCTTTCCGGAGACGCCCTATCGGGTGGTGCTCAACGAAGCCATCGAATTGGCCAAGGACTTCGGCGGAACCGACGGTCACAAGTTCGTCAATGGTGTGCTCGACAAACTGGCTGCCGAGTTGCGCCCCGCCGAAGCCGGCAAGAGTTGAGCGTCAGGACTCTGCGATCACTGCTCTTAGGCGGTGAAAGTGCCCTCCGAATTTGAACTGATCGCCCGCTACTTCACTCGCCCGACCGCGCATACGTTGCTGGGTGCGGGTGACGACGGTGCCATCGTGCGGCCGTCGCCCGGCATGGAACTGGTGATCTCCACCGACATGCTGGTGGCCGGAACGCATTTCCTGGCGGGCACGGACCCCGAGGCGCTCGGCTGGAAGACCCTGGCGGTGAATATCTCCGACCTGGCCGCGATGGGCGCCCAGCCGCGTTGGGCGCTACTGGCCGCGGCATTGCCGGAGGCCGACGAGCCGTGGATTGCGGCTTTCGCCCGAGGCTTCTTCGCTTGCGCTTCAACCTTCGGCATCGATCTCATCGGCGGCGACACCACGCGCGGCCCGATGAATTTTTGCGTGACTGTTTTCGGTGAAGTTCTCCCCGGCCAGGCCTTGCTGCGGTCCGGCGCCGTTCCGGGCGACGAGATCTGGGTCTCCGGCGCACCGGGGCGCGCCGCACTGGGTCTGGCGCACTTGCAGGGGCGCTGTGTGCTGGACGAGCCGGCGCTGGGCGAATGTCTGGCGGCCCTGCATCGTCCGCAACCGCGACTGCCCCTGGGCCTGACGCTACAGGGGTTGGCATCCGCGGCAATCGACGTGTCCGACGGCCTGCTGGCCGATCTCGG
>Ga0172379_10003423_pt1 | contig 25315 bp, 23 predicted proteins | sample GrowelOW334metaG_FD_119756 | JGI IMG/M metagenome (GOLD analysis project Ga0172379, IMG submission 119756) | Groundwater microbial communities from an aquifer near a municipal landfill in Southern Ontario, Canada - Groundwater well OW334 metaG | ecosystem: Environmental > Aquatic > Deep...
ATAGGATGATTTCGTACAATCTTGTACCATAGATATCACACCTTCTTTTCCTTCATAGTATTTTACAACCGGCTTGCCTGTCTGACGATTGTTGATAGACTGAAGTTGCGGCAGAAGTGTCTTGAGTTGAATTTGTCTTTTTTCAACCTCTTGTTTTTGCTGTTGAAGCACGTCCACCAAGCGTTCCGGATTTTCAGCGACAAAATACTGTTTCTTTCCCTCATAAAAACTCGAAACCAATCCTTGCTGCATCAGATCCTCCATAATTACATAGGTTGTCGGACGCTTCAGTTCCGCCTTGAGAGCTATCTGCTGCACCGTCCCTTTTCCAAGCTCGAGCGCCGCCAAATATACCTTAGCCTCTTTTTCCTGCAACCCGACGCTCTGCAAATCTTTGTCAATCATACAGTTATTATTAAAAAATAAATAGTTCTTTTATTTCACCTGCCACGTTAATTATGCAATTTTTTCACACGTCTGTATAGTTTTTTCAAATGCTGCAGTATAAGATACGCCGCGTACCGATTTTTTGCAAGAATGACATCGTAACTCCCGAGGAAACAGGTTGCTTGCTGCTGTGGGGCGAAACCCTGTTTGAACCGTGTGATGCCAGCCCAGTTATTTTCTCCGTCTCCCAACTTTACTCCGCCGAAATCATAGTGTGTACATCCGCTTTTCTTGGCATCCTGTATCTGCCGCCACTGCAAAAGGTAAGGCGCCATCACCTCTCGGTATTCATTGCCCGATGCACCGTGCAAATAGGTCGCATAGGTTCCAAAAAACACAACAAGGTTGGCCGCGACAATTTTCCCTTCATATTCGGCAAGATATACCTTCAGCATATTATCGGGAATAATCTGCAACATTTTTTGATAGTATGCGCGCGGATGCGGCGTGATGCCGTCTCGTTTCGCGGTAACATCCACCAAGTCGCAAAATGCGTCGATATGCTCTTGCTCATTTGAAGTGAATATTTTTACGCCTTTCTTTTCGGCCAGACGGATATTGTAGCGTGTCTTTGATTTCATTTGAGACACTATTTCCTCCTCACTCCCGTCAATTCGCATCACCAAAATTTCTTTGGGTTGGACATTATGAGCGGCTTTTTTCAAAGTTACCTCGGCAATTTCCTCCCACAATCGCATCGATAATTCATCCGTCGGTTCTATACGTATCCACCCGATATTTTCCTGTTTTGCTTTTGTAAGAATGCTCTGCAGAAAATCCTGTACCTGTGAGTTATTTTTCGATGATTGCTGATTGACAACGGGCCCGCGCGGAATATACCAATATCTCCCTACCCAGAGCAACTCATACTCAATCACATTGGCAAAACAATCTTCTCCCTCGAAATGAAATATCTTTTTCCCGGTGCATTCTTGAAAACCGGACCATTCCTGAGATTGCAAAAAACCACCATCTTGTATGTGGGATTGCAAGAATTTCTTTTGTTCCGGTGTGGTTTGTGTCATTTATTTTCTCCCTAAATGTTTCAGAGCAAATTTTACTTTTTCACCGACGTCTGTCATATCGGCCGGCGCAAGCTTAAGCGCTTCACGTGCCTCCGCGATCGCATAACCCATAGCAACGAGAGCATCCATAGCGTCCGTATCAAGCGTTACGCCTGTTCGATGGATCTCCGATATGCTGCCAACCTTGTTTTCCAAATCGATAATAACACGCTCGGCCGTCTTTTTTCCCACTCCCGACACGCGTGTCAAGATAGAGGAATCGTGATTGATGATGGCCGTGCGAATAGTATCGGGATCGGCAATGGAGAGAATGCCCAATCCCGCTTTGGGACCGATACCCGAAACGGATATGAGCAGCTCAAACATATCCAATTCCTCCGGTGTCAAAAACCCGTACAGTGACAAAGAATCCTCGCGCACGTAGGTATGCGTATGAAGTGTCACGATGCCGCCACCTACGATATTGCCGAGCGTATACGACGATACAGACACCTTGTAGCCGACGCCACCGACCATAATCACTACAAAGTTTTCTTTCATATAGGCAACTGTGCCCTGAATTTGTGCGATCATATTCAGAAGAGTTAAGGGGTAATGCGACCATAATAATACTCCTCTTAGTCTAGCAGCTCTTTCTTTACTTGCCAAAAAGAAAACGGTGTGGTACAAAAGAGTAAGTCCGTTTGTAAGAAAAAGTATCTAAAACATTTAATTTATATGTCTTTACGTTGCTCTCGTAAAAACATTGCTACAATCTCAGGACTTTCATATTTGAGCGCAGTTCTAGGCGCAATCGAGAACCGGAGTAAGCCGTACTTACAGTACGGTGTCGAGGATCGGAGATTGGAACGACGAAATGTGCCAAATATGAAAGTCCCTACACTATTATGCCTATCAAGGAAAGTGCAAAGAAGTATATGCGCGTCACCGAGCGCAAAACCGCTCGCAACAAAATCGTCAAAGGAACCTTCAAGGGTGCCATCAAGAAAACTCGCGAAGCTGTAAAAATCGGCAATACCGATGAAGCGCAAAAGTGGCTCAAGACCGCTATCAAGTCTTTGGACAAAGCCGCTCAAAAGAAGGTGCTCAAGAAAAACACCGCTGCCCGCAAGAAATCCCGTCTCAACACACTGGTAAAAAATTCTATCGGAAAAACAGTTGTCGCTGCCAAGAGGGTTTCCAAAAAAGTAGCCGTGAAGAAAGCTCCTGCCAAAAAGATAGCCAAGAAAGCGGTTGCAAAAAAAGTAGTTAAAAAGGAGGCTGCAAAGTAACAGTCCTCGCAATACACACTCCGAAGATTAGAAAACAGACTCCCTTGGGTCTGTTTTTTTGATATTTATGTCTCTGATTTTGTCTTCTCAAACTTCCTCATTTGAGTGTGGTTTTCGCCTACGCCTTCATCACAAACATATCAAGCGCCAGTTTCGGATCGATCTGTCCGCTTTTGGATTGTGTGTCGAGATCAGCGAGCAACGCAAAACTTTTTTTGATTCTCTCGATCGAAAATCCCCCGATTTGACGCAGGAGTTTCTGTACCACAAACGGATGCAGTTTGAGTTCCTTGGCAAGAAGCGGGGCTTGCCGTATTCCTTCCGCATAAGCATCCACCACTTTGAGCAGATTGCGCATCTGCCACGCACACATCGATAACAAGTAAAGCGCGTTCTCACCCTTCTTCAACTGATCCTCAAACAGACTCAGTGCTCGCGATCGATTACCGGAAGCCAGTGCCTCAAGTGCCTCAAACACCATACTCTTAACGGACTGCGATACAAACATCTCCACATCCGACTCGCGTATCATCTTGTCCTCACAAAAATCTACCAACTTTCGCAATTCATTTTCCAGTCCCGATAAATCATCTCCCATTTCAGAAACGAGAAGCGGTAAAGCCCGTTTTTCTATATTCGTCCCAGCATCAATCAGATGGATGCGATGCACTATCCACTGTTCCAAACGCACTCCTTTCAATATTTCAAAATGCTGTTTCTTCGCTACTTTCGCCTCCAATAATTTATACAAAGCATTGGTTTTCTTAGGCATTTTCTCCTCCCAGAAAATAAGTACGCTGTCTTTATCCGCTTCAAGCGTTTCCATTTTTTCCTCCAAAAACTCTGTCAATTTCTTTTGCACGAATTCAGAGCTTTCCGTAAAGCGACGAGCTATCACGAGTTTTTTGATCGCGAAAAGTCCCGACTCATTGAGGGTTTGCCGCATTTTTTTGATCACATCCTCCGATGCGGTGTCACCATCAAATTCAAACAATCCTGAAGAAGGATTTTTCTCCAAGTAGGCATTGCGAAGCTCCGTCAATTTTTCACGAGAACGGAATGCATCCTCCCCGTACAAAAAGATAATCATACCTCTAGTATAGCAGAAAAAGGACGGGCACAAGACCCGCCCCTACAAATGCGTCATATATTATGCGGCCGGTTCCCACTTGATGCCCATACCGGGCTCCATCACATTGACCCAAATCTCTCCAGGGACAAATTTTACTTCCGTGCCATCTTCATTAAAGAACGTCAGTTTGCTCTCAAGTTTGCTCTTGTCTTTTTTCCAGGTTCCTTTGTATTCTTTTCCATTGAAGTAGAAAAATGCGTCTCCGCTATCCTTGGTATCAAACCAAGGATCACCCATATTGAGGTTGTTGTAGCGGCCGACACCACCGTAATCCAAACCTTGTCGATCCTCCTCGGGAACAAGTTCCCATGGATCTTGGACACCGCGAGCTTTGTAATCCGTACTCAGTTTGATTTGCTCATCATCGGCAATCGTTACCACAATATTTTTTGGGGCGATGCGATTACCGTTGTTTTTATCTGTATCCTCCGTACCGTCCCATGATCTCAAATAGCTATTGGTAGTGGCATCATAGTCATAAGAAACAGCGTACGGCTTTGGATATACCAATCGCAAATTCCCTCCGTTCGGTCGCTGTTCAACCGGCGCCTCCGCTTGGTGCGGATACCCGGAAAATTCGCCCGTCGTTCGGTATTTAAGATCCTTCATTGCCTGCTCAATGCCCGCCTTGGGAATACGTCCCGTATCTTCAAGTTGCATTTTCGCCGTTCTGTCCGCACCGGTCCAACGAGGACAATACGAGCTCTTGAGACAGTCTATATAGTCGATAATTTTTCGACTCAAAAGCGTCTCCGCGAATTTCGAATAACCCCAAGAAACAAACACCGCGTCCAATCCTTTGGCAAGAGGGATATAATCATGTCGAGCGCTGCGTATAGATCCTATATCTTTTGGAATATTACACAAATATACTCCCATAAGACGCGTATTCGAATTCGTAAAAACGGGCATCTCAAAAACCATATCCGCCTCGGAAAAACCGGCGGCGGGACGAGCTGTCACATCTGCCGGCTGCATCACGGCTATCGCGCGCTTGTCCCAATTATCACACGGGAGACCGGAAATAGGGCTCACATTTCCCACATTGGCCGGGCCAGTATTCTCCACTACTTGTTTCTTTTCTATTTCTATCTGGCTGACTTTGGATTTCTTCAATCCCAGTTGTTCCCTGAAGAAATAGATACTGGATGCTGCGATAGCAATCACTACAACCGCTATCACTATTTTTTGTTTGTTGTTCATAGACAAATATAAAATTTAGAGGATTCGCTCCCGCCTACTATTTTTGGCACGCAGGACAAAAAAACGCACTCCTTTGTCCCAATTTGATTCTTTGTATTATTGTACCACATTTTGGACAAGGTTTCCCATCGCGTCCATAGACACCCAAGACTTTTTGAAACGCACCCTCCCTACCATCGGTATCGCGAAAGTCACCGTCAGACATTCCGCGAAATGTAAGTGCTTTCCGCAATACTTTTTTGATACTCAGAAGAAGTTTTTTACGTTCATCTTTCGCGAGACTCCCTGCCGTGCGCTGTGGCAATATTCCAGCTTGAAATAAAGACTCGCTTCGATAGATATTCCCGATACCGGCAATAATTTTTTGTTCAAGGAGGAGCGCGCCTATTTTTAATCTTCCCTTTTTCTGTACTATTTCATCAAATATTTTTGGCGTGAATTTTTCTGAAAGCGCGTCGATGCCAAGTGTTGCAATACTCGCCAATGATTCAACTTTTGAAGTCAACATCACTTCCATCCACCCGAATTTTCGCATATCCGAAAACTCGAGCGTCGTGCCATCAGTAAAAGTAATACTGTGATGAATAAATTGATTATATGGATCTTGAAAGGCCTTGCTCTTACGATTTTTGTCTGTCTTTACCAAGAGGTGCCCTGTCATTTTCAAGTGTATAACAATGGAATGGGCATTATCCAAATCAAGCACAATATGTTTTCCTTTTCTCCTCGTGCCGATAATTTTTGTACCGCCAATTTCTTTTTTGAACGTATCCAAAGATGGCCGGACGGCTTTCAGCCAATCGCTCCATACCGTTTTAATTTTTTTGCCCACGATTTTTTCTCCAAGTTGGGAAACGACCGTTTGCACTTCCGGTAATTCAGGCATATGAAATACTTCAGAGGATTAAGCGTCTTATACATTTGAAAATACTTTGAACATATTTAAGATAAAAAAATATTTTTTTATCTTAAATACAAGCTTCTTTCAAGCGTACCAATCTTATACTAAAGAATCATTCCGGCGCCAACCGTACTATGAGTCGCTTCATCAATCAGAATAACACTCCCCGTATCTCTGTTTTGAGAATATGTGTCAACGACAATGGGTGCGGTGGTTTTTAACACAATATGCGCAATATCGTTGAGAGTGATATTCTTGTCGTCTTTCATTTTTTCCAAAGTATTGATATTTACTTTATACAAAATATCCTTCACCACACATCGCGCATCTTTTGCAGTGTGTTTCAATGCGTACTTTCCATTGATCTGCAGTGCTTTGTCGGTTAACCAACACAGCATTACTTCGATATCCTGCGTTACCCTGGGTTGACTGTCCGTTTTCACGATCATATCTCCGCGTGAGACATCTATTTCGTCTTCCAAAGTAACAGTGACACTCATACGCGCAAAAGCTTCTCTTGCGGCACCATCCTGCGTGTCGATTGATTTTATTGCAGAGGTATACCCACTTGGCAATACAGTGACAGCATCTCCTATTTTAAAAGACCCTCCGGAAATCCTTCCGGCATATCCCCGATAATCATGATGCTCGATATCCATCGGTCGGATGACATATTGCACCGGGAGACGCGCGTCGGTATGGCGTGTATCTTGAGAAATATCCAGATGCTCCAAGAGCTGCAATAAAGGCTTCCCCTCATACCATTTCATATTCGTCGATACATCAACCACATTATCTCCTTGCAGGGCACTCATCGGCACAAAGTACGCATCCGCACTATCAAGCGTAGCTGCAAAAGCGATGTACTCATTCTTGATGCGTTCAAACACTTCTTCTCTGAAACCCACCAAATCCATTTTGTTGATACAGACGATGATATGCGGGATACGCAAGAGAGAAGCGATATAAGTATGACGCATTGTTTGCTCTACAACCCCTTTGCGTGCATCGATCAAAATAAGCGCCGCGTGTGCCGTTGATGCTCCCGTAACCATATTGCGCGTGTACTGAATATGTCCGGGCGTATCGGCAATAATAAATTTTCGTTTCGGTGTGGAAAAATAGCGATACGCAACATCGATAGTGATACCTTGCTCTCGCTCAGCGCGCAGTCCATCGGTCAACAACGCGAGATTCACATAGTCTTCCCCTCGCTTTTCGCTCGTGGCTTTGATGGCCTCGTATTGATCTTCAAAAATTGATTTTGAATCATACAATAAACGCCCGATGAGCGTACTCTTGCCATCATCAACAGAACCTGCCGTGATGAAGCGCAGTAAATCCATATCCAGATATGACGATGTCGAAAAATCTTCCATACTTTTTTATCCTAAGGATCACCTATCTTAAAAATATCCGGTTTTTTTCCTGTCCTCCATAGCAGCCTCCGATCGTCTGTCATCTATTCTACTGCCCCTTTCGGTGACTCGTGTCAAAGCAACCTCCTTGACGATTTCTTCCACGGTACTCGCTTTTGAAAGTACGGCTCCCGTGCAACTTATATCCCCAACAGTTCTAAAACGCACCTGCATTGTTTCCACTTTTTCGGTCGGTTTGAGAGGAATCACATTTTCGTGAGCATAGATCACTCCGTCGCGAACAAAACATTTGCGTTTATGGGTAAAATATATCGAAGGCACCTCGATATCCTCTTGTAAAATGTACTGCCAAACATCCATTTCCGTCCAATTGGAAATAGGAAACACTCTAAAATGTTCCCCTAACGATTTCTTTCCATTAAATATATTCCACAATTCCGGTCGTTGATTCTTGGGATCCCATTGCCCGAACTCATCGCGATGCGAAAAAAAGCGTTCCTTGGCTCGTGCTTTTTCTTCATCTCTCCGCGCTCCCCCGACACAAGCGTCGAATTTGTGTTTTTCAATACTATCGAGAAGCGTGACTGTCTGCAATACATTTCTGCTTGCGTTGAAACCTTTTTCCTCGACCACTCTTCCCTCGTCGATACTTTGCTGCACGGAAGCAACAATCAGTGTAGCGCCATATTTTTTTGCGAGATTGTCACGAAAAGCAATCGCTTCTTCAAAGTTGTGTCCCGTATCAACGTGTACCAACGGGAAAGGTATTTTACCTGGAGCAAAAGCTTTTCTGGACAAATGAAAGCACACGGTCGAATCTTTTCCACCGGAAAAAAGCAGTGCCGGTCTTTCGAACTGAGCTGCTAATTCACGCAATATATAAATGCTTTCACTTTCCAATTCTTTTAAATGAAGTAGCCTGTATTTTTCCATACTTTCTTAGTTACTGATACAATCTCTTTGATTTTTCACATTCTTAACTTTACTCCTACAGCACTTTTTTCACAAATGCCACCCTCACCCGTTTTGACAAAGAACGAAGAATACGCTATTATCACAAAGCACTATGGCTCAAGGCCTCGATCGTAAAGGCTTTTTTAAAAACTTATTTTGAGGAGACCTCAAATGAAAATATCTCACGTGGTTATATTTATCGTAATTACGTTTGCTCTGACCGGCGTAGTTCTTACCTTTTTTAGTAGGACTGTGTGGTTTTTCAGCTCCGCTGCAAGTAATCATCTTGATATCGTCGAGATGATTATCGACAGGGGGGTCTGGGTGGGCGGCGTACTGTTCGCGACCTGCGCTCTGCACTTTTTTTTCCACCCCATTGCCTTTTTTAAAAGACTTGTGACCGTACGGAAATAAAAATTCGTGCGAAATCAAAGATGTATCTCTGAGTAGTAAAACCCCCTCAATCCCCTATTGGCGCAACACCGTCAATAGGGGCTTTTTCTTTTCTCGACATTCCTTGATTATCGCCCCCCTTTCCTGTAGGATACAAGTAGTAATGAATTGATTTATACGCTATGTCAGGACACTCACACTGGGCAGGAATAAAACAACGCAAAGGGGTCAATGACGCTAAGCGTGCCAATGTATTTACCAAATTCGGACGTATAGTAACGATCGCGGCACGCGAGGGAGGCGGAGATCCGGAAACAAACTTCAAACTGCGTATGGCTATCGACCAGGCTCGCAGTATGAATATGCCCAAAGAAAACATTGAGCGTGCTATCAAACGGGGCACAGGAGAACTCAAAGACGGTACTACAATTGAAGAAAATCTGTACGAGGGTTATGGTCCCGGCCAAGTTGCCCTCCTCATCAAAACCGCTACCGATAATCGCAATCGCACCGTAAGCGAGGTCAAAACCATACTCACTAAAACCGGTGGTAAGATGGTACCGAGCGGATCAGTCAGTTTTATGTTTCGTCAAGTTGGGGAAATCATCATCGATACCGAAGGGAAAAACAAGGATGACCTCGAAATGCAAGTTATTGAAGCTGGCGCCGACGACATCGCTTTTTTTGAAGAGGACGCTCTCTGTGCTATTTACACTAAAATTGAAGATTTGCAATCAACAAAAGAACACCTTGATAAGCAAGGTTTCATCATCAAAGATGCCGGGCTTTCCTTTATTCCCACACAAAAAACCACTCTTTCCGAAAAAGAACGCGCGCAATATGAGCTTCTGCTTGAAAAACTGCAGGATCAGGATGATGTGCAAACTGTCTATGATAACCTCTAACCTACGAGGATATTTATGAAGATTTTAGGTATCGATCCCGGTACAGCTACAGTCGGGTGGGCAATTATCGAAGAAATAAAAGGTCGCCTCACACCGCTTGCTTACGGGCATATCAGCACTTCCAAAGACAAGAAACTCTCTGCTCGACTCCTTGAGATTTCTCTTGATCTCACTGCTATCATTAACACACATCATCCCGACGAGGCATCGGTTGAGGAACTCTTCTTTTTTAAAAATGTCAAAACGGTTATGTCGGTGAGTCAGGCGCGTGGCGCCATCCTCTTGACGCTTGAATCATTACAGGTTAGGATGTTCGAATATACGCCTCTTCAGGTAAAACAATCCCTTACCGGGTATGGCAGAGCTGAAAAAAAACAGGTGCAGTTGATGGTCAAAAACATACTCAAGCTCGATAGCATTCCCAAACCCGACGATACTGCCGATGCACTCGCGCTCGCGCTCTGTCATATCAATAGTCGTAAAATGAATATCATCCAATAACTCCTCATACAATCATTATGATTATCAACCCAATCATCGATTTCTTTCTCCTTCAAGGCGTTCCCTTGGACACTATAGTGTTGCTTCTTATGCTCCCGATTGTGGCGACGCTTATGGCTTTTTTTCGCCAAATTGTCGGTATCAAAGCGTTTGGTATCTACACTCCGTCCATTGTAACTTTCGCATTTTTAGCTTTTGACCCAAAAGGTATCAAATACGGCATCGCGATTTTCTTTAGCATCATCATCACCGGAATGCTTTCGCGTATTTTCCTCAAGCACTTCCGTCTCCTCTACCTGCCACGCGTAGCTCTCACGCTCACCATCGTTGCCTTCACCACGCTTGCGATGCTTGTTATCGGTGGGTCATTCAATCGTACGGGACTTGCTTCTGTTTCTATCTTTCCGCTCCTTATTATGATTACGCTGGTTGAAAAATTTGTCGCTACTCAGATCGAAAAAGGTGACAAGACCGCTATGATACTGGCATTTGAAACACTTGTTCTCTCGCTTATAGGCTATGCTGTTGTCCGTTGGCATGTGCTTATCGAACTCATTATCGCGCATCCTTGGGTGGTGCTTTTAACGATTCCCGTCAACCTCTGGCTTGGTAAATGGACAGGGCTCCGCATTACTGAGTATCTCCGTTTTCGCAAAATATTCAACCAGAACTAAACTTTATGTTTGAAGCTTTCAAGAAAAGTCAGGGTATACTCGGAATGAATGCCCGAAACCTCGACTATATACGCCCATACAACCGTAAAAACGCGAAGCGGATTTCTGATAACAAAATTCTTTGTAAACGAGTTCTTAAGAAAAATGATCTGCCCACGCCGCGCCTGATCGCAAAGATTTCCACTGTGGAAGATCTGGAAAATTTTGATTGGAGCAAGCTTCCTTCAAGCTTCGCACTCAAACCAAATCGCGGATTCGGCGGTGAGGGTATTATCGTCGTATACGGCAAAAAGAAAAACCTCGAAAACGTCTGGGTCAAGGCCAATGGTTCTCCAATCACCCTTTCTGATATTACCGCTCATATTCGCAATATTCTCGACGGATCATTTTCTCTTTCCAATACTCCGGACATCGCTTTTTTCGAGGAACGTCTCACACTTCTCAAACTTTTCAAACCGTACGCCTACAAAGGTATCCCTGATATCCGCGTTATCGTCTTCAACAGTATCCCTGTGATGGCTATGCTTCGCTTGCCCACCAAGGAATCAGGCGGAAAGGCCAACCTCCATCAAGGCGCCATCGGACTCGGTATCGACTTGGCTTCCGGTACTACGACAACCGCCGTCCTTGGAAAAGGCAGACTCATTGAATACGCCCCCGGGACTCGCCTCGCTCTTTCAGGTATCAAAATTCCTTATTGGAAAGACATCCTCACTATGGCCGTCCGCGCCCAACAAGTTTCCGGTCTTGGATTCTTGGGTGCTGACATCGCTATCGATCGCGATCGCGGTCCTGTTTTTCTTGAACTCAATGCACGGCCGGGTCTCTCGATCCAAGTCGCCAATCTTGACGGACTCAAAAGTCGCCTTGAACGCGTCAAAGGACTCAAAGTAAAAAGCACTCTGCGCGGCGTGCGTATGGGTATGGATCTTTTCGGAGGTGAAATCCAAGAAGAAATCGAGGAGATTTCCGGCAAAAAAATTATCGGCACGACAGCGAAGATAAAACTCATCGGTATCGATGGAAAGACAGTCGAAGTGGAAGCAAAAATAGACACAGGTGCCGATTCGACTTCAATCGACACCGAACTCGCCTGCCAACTTGGATTTGAAAAAACAGTCGAAGAATACCATCGTATTTCAAAAGACTGGTCGCAACTTTCCGGACTTTCCAAAGAAGCTCGTTGGAAAATGTTTGAACACATCCCGCATATTATCAGCACCATCCCCGTCAAATCATCACACGGTACCACCTACCGCATTACCGTACGGGTTGAAATTGAAATGGACAACTTGCATATCCCGGCAAAGGTGACCCTCATTGATCGCTCCCATCTCGAATATCCGGTTATTATAGGCAAAAGAAACCTCCGCAAATTCCTGATCGATGTTAATAAATAAAATAAAAACACCTGCTATTAGGTGTTTTTATTGCTCCATCATCCATTGTTTGCTATCAAACCTTCATATCTTGCTTCGGAAAAATACTCACATAAACAGGAGCGCTCACACTCAATTTATCGGAAATATTCCCAATTTTCACAGACATAGATTCATCCCTCATCATGCATGACACACGTGCCGTTGGTAGAGGAAAAACATCCTGCATTAAAGTTCCTCTTACAAATTGCTTTTTAAACATCTTCACCAACTCCCGATAGAGCTTTACTATATACGGTTTTTCTTCTGCAGTAAAAAAGAGGCCCGGCATCGAATTAAGTTCCACTATCCATGGATTTAAATACTCATCAAACATAATATCTATGGAAAAAATCCTATTTGAAAAAGAACGGAAAGTCTCATTGACAGCCTGAATAATCGGACTCAATGATGATGGGATATTTTCAACCGGCACTATAGTCAATATACCTCCCTGCGAAACATTCGCTAAAAAACTTCCGTCCATCGGCTCTCTGATATAAGCATAGACAAGCTTATCGCCCGCAAAAACCAGTCGTAAATCGTGCGCCTTGTTGCTTATCCCGGGTATACCCCCGGATGAATCGATAAATTCCTGAACAATATTCTCACCGCAGAAAACAAGATCGGCAAGGTCTTTTTTATCGATAATGTGAACGCCCTTACCACCGCTTTCACTTATCGGCTTGATAACTATCTTGCTGCTCTGAAGCTCCGGCAATAATTTCCTTATATCAGCCTCCGTTTTCACGAACCAATTCTTCTTTGACCACTGAGGGAAAATCAAACTGGTCACGAATTTATTGTCGATTATTTTTGTAAAATTAAGGTCATTGATGAATGAGTAGGTTTCGCCGATAAGTTCCTTGGCCTGATAAGCCTCTGCTCCGGATTTGGTCTTATCATATATAAGATCCGGCCTAATATCGGAAACCATTTTCCAACCCCCTCGCTTCCCTTCATAGGTCCACGCGTGCTTGAATATGCAATTTTCATAATCATACCACCGGTATGACGCACGATACATCCGGATATTATTCTGCTTACAGAAAGTATAGAAATACTCGTATGACTCCTGATATTCCTTATTGATAAAAGGGTTCGGCTTTTGCCAATCGCTTTTACCAAAGAGAATCATTACTTTTTTCATAGATTAAGCCGCTCAAAAAAATGTCTCTTCATTTTCTAGAACTGCTCAAACAGTAAAAGATAATTCGTGACGCTCTCGTAAGATGTTTACTTGTAAAAGACGTTGTGATAGAACACTCTGTACCAGATAGTTAACAATACAATATTTCATTAAAAAAGTCAAATTTTTGAACTCTACATCGTCTGAAGTGTCCCTCTTTACAAAAAATCCCGCGGTACTTCCGTGAGATTTTTTAGGTAGTTTGTAGATATACAATACCACACAGCACAAGTTTTGAGAAGGGCGAGAGGTACGAAGACCGCTCCGCAACCCTCACGCTGCTCAAAACATACTAATTGTACGCTCCACCAGTATAGCAGGTGGAAACAGCTTTGTCAACATCTATTGACAAAACTCATTCTTTCAAACATTGCTCTAAGGTAGCGCTGCTTGAAAAACAAGCGCTTTTATTGTAAAATGGGTCTAGACGCCCTAATGTAAACTTTATGGATACTCCTCACTCGACACTTGAAGCAAAGCCTAAAAAGCCCAAGCGAAACATCTGGAAAATTATTTGGATGAGTTTTTTGACGATTTTCATTGGTTCCTTGCTTTTTATTGCGGGGTTCTTTATCTACTTCGCCAAAGATCTCCCGTCCCCAGGCAAAGTCAATAGTCGCTTCATTGCCGAGTCTACCAAAATCTATGACCGCACCGGCACACACCTGCTCTATGAGGTTCATGGTGAAGAGAAACGCACGCTCATCCCCTTTGAAGAAATGCCCGCCGTCGTTCGCACCGCCACGATTACACTCGAAGATCAGGACTTCTACTCGCATCACGGTATCAAATTCACCTCCATTGTTCGTGCCATTCTTGCGGATGTCTTACATCGCGGAGCCGCTCAAGGAGGCTCGACCATCACACAGCAATTCGTCAAAAATTCCCTCCTTTCTTCCGAAAAAACAGTGACCCGAAAAATAAAAGAAATCATTCTCTCACTCGAAATGGAAACGAAATTTTCCAAAGACGAAATTCTCGCTATGTACCTCAATGAAATTCCGTATGGTTCAAATGCCTACGGTATCGAAGCCGCTTCGCAGACTTTTTTTAGCAAGCACGCCAAAGAACTCACCCTTGAGGAATCAGCTTTACTAGCCTCTCTTCCAAACGCGCCCACCTACTACTCACCGTACGGATCAAACCTCGACGCTCTCAAAGCGCGCCAGGAATTCGCCCTGCAAAAAATGGCAACACTCGGCTATATCACACAAGAGCAAGCCGATACCGCCAAACAAGCTGATATACTTTCAGAAACAAAACCGCAAGCTGAAAACATTCAAGCTCCGCATTTCGTGATGTATATCAAAGAATACCTCGCCGAAAAATATGGTGATCAATCCATCGAGCAAGGCGGTCTCAAAGTGTACACCACGCTCGATTGGGACAAACAACAAGCAGCGGAAGCAGCCCTAAGCGATGGCGCTGCCAAAAATACCAAATACAAAGCCAACAATGCCTCCCTCGTCGCTATCGATCCCAAGACGGGTCAGGTACTCGCGATGGTCGGTTCCAAAAATTACTGGGATAAATCAATCGACGGTCAGGTCAATGTCTCTATCCGCGACCGACAGCCGGGATCATCGTTCAAACCGTATGTCTACCTCACCGCTTTCACCAAAGGCTATCTGCCCGAAACGATGGTCTATGATGCGCCAACGAATTTTTCCACGGACGATGGCAAAGAATATTCGCCCAACAACTACGACGGGAAATTTCACGGACCTCTCTCGCTTGCCAAAGCACTCGGCGGATCGCTCAATATTCCGGCCGTCAAAACACTCTATTTGGTAGGTGTCAAAAACGCTGTCATTATGGCCAAAAACCTCGGTATCACCTCACTCAACGAGCCGGATCGTTACGGGCTTTCTCTTGTACTTGGTGGGGGTGAAGTCAAACTCCTCGATCACGTAAGCGCTTACGGCACACTCGCTACCGGCGGTGTCAAACATCCTCAAACCGCTATTCTTAAAATCGAAGACAGTAAAGGTAGCGTGCTGGAAGAATACAAAGACAATCCCGGTGAGCGTGTCGTGGATGAAAAATATGTCGCGATGCTTGATTCCGTCCTCTCTAATAATGACAACCGTGCATGGGTATTTGGCGACAACAATCCGCTTCGATCCGATACCCGTCCTATGGTTGCCAAAACCGGAACCACCAATGGTTTCCGTGATGCTTGGACGATTGGCTATACACCTTCACTTTCCGCCGGCGTCTGGGTCGGTAACAGCAAAAACGAAGAAATGTCCACGGGCGCTGACGGATCCGTCGTCGCCGCTCCTATTTGGCGCGCCTTTATGGATAAAGCCCTTGCCAATTCCGCCATCGAAGAATTTCCGAAATATAATCCGGATGATGAAATCGGCGATGGCGAAGGCAAGATCAACAAACCGATGCTCGCAGGAAAACTTGATGAAGCTAAAGATTTGAAGGTGTGTCAGATCCCGGGAAAAGATAACAAATACTGCGTCGCCAACAAGTACTGCCCCGACAGCGAAACAGACAAAAAAACTTTCGTCAGCGGTCACGACATCCTCTTTTACGTCAACCCGAGCGACCCACGCGGACCGATTCCCGACAAACCGAGCCAAGATTCGCAATACAAACCGTGGGAAAAAGGCGTCAAAAATTGGTATGAGGACAAAGACAATTCCAAACACATTGTCGTTGGCGATGTCCCGACCAATGAATGCAAAGAAAGCGACTTCTCCAAATTTTTCCCAAGCATCAGTCTCTCCGTACCAAGCGATGCCACGACAAACAGCGTTTCTTTCTCCGCAAGTGCCAATGCGCCACACGGCATCAAAGATGTTACCTTCTCCGTTGATGGAAACGCTATCGGATCAAGCGATAGTAGCAGTCCATCCGCAACCTACACCATCCCAGTCGAAAAAAACAATACAACCATCAAAGTCGATGTCAAAGTGACCGACGACAACGGCAACACCGCCACCGATTCCAAGTCTGTTTCGGTACATTACTTGTAATTCATTCCACTAACCCATCAAAAAAACGGGTGTCATAGCATCCGTTTTTTTCATATTTTTCAAAAGCAATCTAATCAAATCTTTCTTATTGCTTAATCTTGTTCAAATCGCCATACAGACATACTGGATCCATCGCCTCAATCTCATCCATATATGATAGTTTTTCCGGCATACCGTTCAGAAAAAATATTTTCTTATGATTGACGTATGCTTGACCCATTTCCATAAGCACATTACCGCCGATGTAATTTTCGATACCGTGTTTTTCTCCATTAACGATAAGCACCGCGTCGCTTTCAAGAATATTTTTATAGTGCTCCATAAAATAATTATTCTCCCTTTTTAACGCAGCACGTTCACCACTATTCCATCTTGCAAGATGTTCTTGCTTTTCACCTCGAACAAACGCTTCGTAATGAGGATGAATCCATCCATCAAAACCCGCTGCACAAATATTGTCCTTCGCATCCACCATCTCATTCATAAAACTCGTACTTCCTAAAACATAAATTTTCATAATCAAATTATTTTTAATGCTTGTAACCACTCATACCATACCGGCTCTAAACCTGGTGATTTTTCCCAATCGTTTTGCTTGATATTGCCGTGCAGATATTCTTGAGTTTTATTCGCAAGCAAAGACATTTCATCAACGCCATAAAAACCAGCTTGCTTTGTTTCATCTTTGCTCCTGACTATTTCACCTTCAGCATCTATCTTATATATTTTCCAATAATGAAAGCTTCCGCCTTCCCGGCGACATGGATTTTCCTTTCGTCCTTCAATCAATAATTCAATATTTTTCGTGGCTAAGCCAACTTCTTCTTTAAGTTCACGCACCGCCGCTTCCTCAAAAGAATTATCTCCGTCAATATGCCCTGCAGGAGGAGCAAACCCGAATGGTGGTTTTTTTCTCTCAATCAATAACAGTTTTTCATCTCTCCAAACCAGCATCCCTACACTTTTATTGTCGCATTTTTTTGCCATATTATTTCAATTTTTTCACTAATTCAGATGGTAAAGTAATAATCTCCCGAAAAAGTACGCGACGACATAATTCTTCATCATCGCCACTCAAAGCATAGATTGGTTTACCCAACGCAACGGCGTATCCAATTTCCAATGTTGTACTATTGCCGGAATAACCGTCTTTGTTAAACACAAATACGATATCCGCCATTTTTATTTTGTAAAAATGATCGTGAGTCAACCCGAGGGCTATAAATTGTTTGTACTCTTGCGATAAATTAGTCCACTCATCTTGTCCGGAATGCAAATAAGGCTCATACACAACGGCGTCAAGCTTTTTTAATTGTTTGGCAAATTCCATTATTTCCGGTTTAAAACGTCGACTACCGCATAACACAACTGTTTTCATATCATTATTTTCATATCATTACAAATCTGCAAACTAAAACAAAAACTCTTAATCCACGCGCTTAAATTTTTTGTGATAAGTTTCTTCAAGAAATTCAATCGTGGCTTTTACTGAAGAATTTTCCGTATTGACGAGGCGTAAGCAAGGAAACTCTTTCCTAATTAGTGTCAAAAACTCATCAGTCCAACCCGGCGTCAACACTTGAACACCTGCGAAATCTATTTCCAGCTCAGTATCTGCTGACACATCGCGAAGCAGCGAACTTTTTGCAACAAGATAAGCCTCGCGCCCGGCAGGACGAGAAACCAAAAGCGTTCCGAATTTTTGCACTTCAATACGCATAAATTTATTGTGTATTGTGTCATTCATTGCTTTCAATATAGCTTTTTTTAAAGCAAACGTCAAAAAAAGTCACTGGCAACAACAAAAAACCCCGTTTCCATACTTGTATGGGCGGGGTTTCTAAAGTTAGATTATTTCCTAACACTTCCACTGTACATCTCAGCTAGGTCTTGCATTTCTTCTGCAGTAAGACGCCCAGATGATCGACATCCGGCAGCCGCAACAACACCCCACGCTGATTTACGCTGAACACATCGCCCAATGAGCAATGTAATTTCGCTCTCGGCAAGACGTGGTATTGCGCGTTGCCTAGCAGCTTCATAAGCCGAAACAACATTGTATTCATTTATACAAGTCTCTATACATCTTGAAACAAGTGTTTCAACTTCAATCGGGGTCAATTTTCCTAATGGACGATACCTTGCAAATGTAATCGCATACTTTGAATTTGCTTCGGTAATCGCCTGCGCAATCAAATGCTCGACAGCCGTTGAAGACAACTGCTCCAGAATAGTGTGCAGTGTGCCGAGATTTATTCCCGCGGCTATCGTTGCATCAACCACCCTATCGACTACCGACATCGAAGCCCCGAGTCTCGCCGCGTCTTGAGCATCACCAATTTTCTCTTTTTCCAGAAAGAATAGTACTAAAGAGTCGATACATCTTTGTGAAGCGCCAAGCTTGGCGACATTGATAATCTCAGACCCGAAGTCATCCTTTCTGTTTAAGCATCCTTCAATAGCCCTATCGATTGTTTCGGGTAACAGAAAGCCTTCTTTCATATGTTCGGCCAGGCGAAGTATCCCCTGTGCACTACATCGCTCAAACACCCTAAGCAGCACTTCATCCGATGGACCGAGAGCAACTGCGTCAATCGCATAGTGCAAACCGCCACCGCCACCTTCATTTTCAAGCAAGGCTAGGACAAATTTATCAATGGCTGTTTGCGGTAACGAAAACTTCGCATCACGCAGTAAAGGAATTGTTGTGTTAGCACAGTAGCTCTCGATGCACATTGGCAGTAGTTCCTCAAAAAGTTCTTGCGAAGCCCCAAGACCCATGGCGATAATCAACGCATCTCTATAATTTTTTTTCACAATAGTTCTTACGAGTGCATCAACAGCGCTCACTTTCCCTGATTTTTGAGTGGTATTCATGAGTAAATCTCCCAATCTGATTGTTAAAATAACTAACTCAAAATAAATATTATTTCGAGCACATTGTTTGCCAGCTGAGCTGACTCTTGACACTATCACCATCGTGCTGTATTGTAAAGTTGTTGTAAACATTCTGACAACTTACTTATACTTATGCTTCAAAACGCCTTTCAAGAGCTTGGACTTTCCGAAATACACGTGCGCATCTACAGTTCGCTCGTCGAATACGGACCGTCTTCGGCGCGGCAACTTGCCGAACGCCTGGACATCAACCGTCCCACCGTATACGAATACCTGAAAGCTCTTATGAAAAAAGGCTTGGTTATGGATCGCTTCGAGGAAACGAAAAACCTCTATCAGATCGATGATCCCAAGCAAATCAGTCGATTACTGGATGAAAAAATGGAGCGCCTCGCGAAAGAAAAAGAGTCTTTAGTAAAGGAACTCCCGGCCTTTCTCAAGCATGCCGAATCCATCGATCCGAAGTTTAAGTTTTACTCGGGTCAAGAAGGCGCTCGACAAGCACTCAACCAAGTGGTCTACTCAGGAGAAAAAGAAGTGCTCGTCATGTACTCCATTGAGGACGTCACACGACTCCTTGGTCACGAAAATATGTTGGAAATCAATGAAAAGCGGGTGCGTAACAAAATGCGTGCCCGAGGTATTTGGACTTATACCGACAAACTCGATGAGCTCAATAAGAAATATAATCGGCTTGATGGAAAAGACTCGATGCGCGAGGTTCGCATGGCACCGAAAGAAATGACTGAGTTAAAAATGGGCTACTGGTTGGCGGGCAACACGGCCGCATTTATCTCCACCAAGCGCGAAGCCTATGGGTTCGTTATCCGAAGCCATGACTTTGCTGACTTTCTTCGAGCACAATTCGAAATGATCTGGAGCGTTTCCAAACTCATCGTGAAATAAAATTTCGGTATCACAAAAACAGATCGCTAAAATATGTTTTTGCATCGCAAGGACATAATCAGGCGTCGTCATCGCCCTATCTAACATTCAACAAGTATTGCTGGTTCTACTTTAAGATAAGCACGTTCAAAGAAATAATAACCAAGCATTTCCAAAACAACATCATCATTATTTCCATAGAAAGCATATGACTGGCCGTCGTCTCCTCCAAAAGGATTCGCTAGAAATTCAGACTTATAAATAATGTTCAACAATTGAGATCCTACTATTTCATCCTTATGTTCGAGGAAAATAGCCTCCAATTCCTTAGAATAATGTTTTTTCTTTGGGGTCGGACTCTTAGGTCTGGCAATTACTTTTTCACTCAGAATTCCTTTAAGCGCTTGGCGAAGCAAATGGCGACCGGAAGTAGATGAAATCAGATTGACGTGAAAATCACACTGTGATATATATTCAACAAGAAGTCTGTTTATCAAAGGGACGCGCACTTCAACACTCGAATACATACTTGCTTTGTCCTCATACAACATCATTGACTGCAAGATGGTTTCCACAAAAAATGCCGTCATCCTTTTTTCCTTTTCTTTCAAAGAATTCGGTACTTTCCCGATCATTTTCTCCAAATGCTTTTCGGACGTCGCTCGCGCTTCTTCAAGAAATGCGTCATTGTATACAGTATGCTTTTTAGCATTCAATTCGTTAGCGTAATAATCCATCACACCAGCAACATCAAAGCTCCCTTTTCGATAAAGACAACTCATCCAATAATCAAGCGGATAATAACCATAATACACCTCATCAGATCCTTGCCCGTTTAATATAACTTTTATTCCATGCTCATGTACCTTGCGATAAAGATGGATTAATGAGATTTGTCGTATATCCGTAACGGGTGTCGCGCGAGACAAAACCACTTCCTCAAAATCATGGGAGTCTAAATGGGCATCAAGATTGTAATGATGAAAATCAAAAACATCTCCGTATTTTTCCCTAAGATCGCTTAACACTTGTTCGGAATATATCAAATCTTCCTGTTCGCCTTTTTCTTTGTAATAAAATGTGAAAACAGGAATCCGCTCTTGAGATTTAACCAGATATGGTGTCGAAAAAGCGGCAATCGTAGAGCTATCTATCCCACCAGAGAGCAGGAAGCCGACCTTGGCATCGCTACGTGTTTCCAACCGCAGCGATTCATCCAAGAGACCTGCAAATTTTACCTCAATTTGAGCTGGGTCGGAAAAGGTATTCGAATAATCAAGCGCACCATAAAATTCCTCACGGATAAAATTTCCCTTCGTATCATATTCTCTCAGAGTCCCCCTCGAAAGAGATTGAATATTTTTAAAGAAAGTCCTTTCCTGATTGAATCCCCCGATAAACCAGTCAAGATACGTATTCGTACGAATCGTTTCCATATCTACCTCCGGAGTCACGTATTGCAGAATAGAACGTATGTCCGAAGAGGCTAAGAAATTCTTAGCACTTTCGGCATAAAAAAGAGGTTTCACGCCCATCATATCTCGAGCTATCAAAAAGGTGTTCTTTTGTCTGTCATAAAAACAAAAGGCGAAAATGCCATTCAATTTTTTGATAAACTCCGCGCCTTCCACACTCAACCCAACGCACAGCACTTCAGTGTCACCAGTAGTGGAAAATTTTGCACCATTTCGGATGAGGTTCTCTCGCAGCTCCTTCCAATTATATATTTCACCGTTAAATACCAACCAGTTACCTTCGTATGAAAATGGCTGCATCGAGCTCTCGGTAAGATCCTGGATAGCCAATCGATTGAAACCGAAAATGGTATTTTTTGCAACCTCAACCGTTCGAGATCCGTCCGGGCCACGATGCTTCTGTTTTTCCAAAGCAATCTCAAATTCTTTCAGGTTTGGGTCATCTCCTTTTGAAACAAGCGCTAAAATTCCACACATACAAAAGCATATTATTTTTTAGTCGTCTATAATACTTCTATTATACATAATGTAAAGCCTTGGCACCAATATCCTTTCGAAAATACTTTCCTTCAAATTGAATATTTTCCGCTACATCATAAGCACTAGTGATTGCCTTTTGTAGAGTCTCTGCCTTCGAGGTAATCGTAACGGCACGGTGTCCGACTGTCATAACATTACCATCCTCCAAAGCAGTTTCATTGTGAAAAACAATAATATGATCATTTTCTGATTGATTATCCAATAAACCAAATATAGGTTTTCCAGTCACTAAAGCGTCAGGATACCCATTCACTGCAAGCACCAAACTACAAACAAAATCCTTCGACCAGTGAATTTCTTTTTCATTAAGTCGACCATCTATACAGGCGAGCTTAATATCCAATAAGTCGCTTTCTAAAAGTCGCATATAACACTGTGCCTCAGGATCACCAAAACGCGCATTGATTTCCAGAACTCTCCAACCATCTTGAGTGATCATTATTCCCGGATACATCACTCCAACAAATGGTCGCCCATCTTCCTGCAATGCTTTCAAAATCGGAAGAACCATTCGTTGACGGATATCTTCCAATAGTTCATTGCTCAAAGATGGCACAGGAGCAACAGCTCCTATTCCGAAAGTATTAACGCCCTTGTCTCCATCAAACAATCGCTTATGATCCTGCGAAAACGGCATCATCACCGCATTCGTCCCATCGCAAAAAGCGTGAACAGATACTTCAATGCCTTCGAGAAATTTTTCTATGATCACGCCGGAACCAGTATCTCCCATTCTTTTCTCTATAAAAATTTTCTTCAGAAATTTTTGAGCTGATAACACATCAAAAACAATTTCTACGCCAATGCCAGCAACAGGGATGTCCGTTTTAATAACCAGAGGAAAATCGGATTGTTCTACATATTCAGAAGCTGCGCTATAGTCAAAAAAGGAAACGAATTCGGAGCAAGGAACGCCGAGATCTTTCATTAATCGCTTAGAAAAAATTTTTGACCCTTCGATTTCTCCAGCCAATCGGCTCGGACCAAACACTTTGATCCCTTCTTTAAGGAAAACATCGCTCACGCCTTGTTGGATAAAACCGAATTTACCAAAAATAACCAATTCAATCGCTTTATCTCGAGCTATACGGATCACTTGCTCGGGATTACTAAAATCAAGATCAATGTTTTCTCCGATTTGCGCCGTTCCCGAATTACCGGATGCAAAATAAAGCCTTTCTACGCGAGACGATTGAGCCAATTTCCAGCCCAAAGCGTGTTCTCGTCCACCTTGACCAATAATGAGTATATTCATAAGTTTCCTTCATTTCGTAATCAATTAGGACACTCCATCATACAATATTTTTTAAAAAGGTCAAACTTGGCGAACAAGCTATACTAGCTATACCAATCTTTAAAATTTGCCTCAAAAAACCCTGTTTGGTACACTGAAGGAGTAACGAATCATTTCTTATTACAACCAGTATGACACCAAACAAGCAAATACTCAACGCCACCGAACTATGGCACCTCAACGCCGAAGCTCTCCATGATCAATCCTATCTCGATCAGTACACTGCCGCACTTACTTTTCTCATCCGCGATACAAAACTCCACATCCTTGATACCGCCTGCGGAAGTGGGTTTCCAACAACCAGTCTCTATCAGCTCGGCTTTACAAATATCGAGGCGAGTGACGCAGATGCCGATTCAGTCGCTAAACTTTCACGCTATTTCCAAAATCTAAACTTGCCAATTCCCGTTTCCGAAGGAATGTGGCAAGAGCTTTCCAATAAAATCGATCGAAAATTCGATGTCATTCTTAATACGGACAATTCTCTCGTATATATGGACGGCTGGTCAGAAAATGGATCCGTAGCCTCAGGATTTGAAAATATATCTCAACGAATTTCTCTTGTGCTTAAAAATTTTTATGATCTTTTGAATCCGAATGGTTTCGTTATTATTGGACTCGGAAAACATTATGATCCGATCGCATCAGATGACTATTGGAAAAATTCAAGTCATCGTATTTTTCATGCCACAGAAAATGAGCAGGCTGTTCAAATCGAATGGAAAATAAAAACAGATTGGCAAGAAACCCGGCACCTTAATTGGACGATTACAGCCGAAGGAAACGAGGTAACGGGAATAACCGAGAAAAAAGCTTATCTTATCACAAAAAATGAGCTTGCGGATATGATGCACAAGATTGGCTTCTCGACCGTTCACATCCTCGATCCAGACGGGACACGAGACAATCTCATTGTCGGCATGAAAAGCAACCGATTTAAACTTTAGTATCTATTTCTTCAACCCTTCGATATCCGCCAAGAGTCGGCGGAGGGTTTTTTCAATTTTTTGAAGACACTACTTACAAAAACAAATTGCTAAAATACGTCTTCGCATCCACGATATCCATATTCGGAAGAGATGTCTCGCGCTTCAGTTCTTTAACCACCTGCGTGCTTTTGATATCGTATTTTTCAGAAAAATACTGCAGACTCTTACTTGGTTTATTATCGGTATATTTCACTTCGATGAACTCTTTTGCTTCATTGTTTTCCGTCAAGACAAAATCGACTTCTTTCCCTTCTTTCGTGCGCATATATTTCAATTCGCATTCTTTCCCTGTTGCATCCGCCTTTGCCCATGCGTGTTTCAAAAAACTGACCGCTGAAAAATTTTCAAATTTCGCACCGGTATCTCCCATTACCAATCCGGTATCAAAAAAATAGACTTTCGGTTCCTTGAGAATAGACCTGGCGATATGGCGCGAATAGGGAGTCACTCGAAAAACAATAAACAACGCTTCAAAGATTTCTATATACCTTTTTACAGTGGTTGGAGAAATCTGAACATCTTCGGCAAGAGAGGTAAAAGAAATCGGCGAACCTACTTTTTGGCGCAATAATTCAAAAACCATCTGCACAGCGCGGAGGTTATGGACGGTTTCAAAATCCAAAATATCGGTTCTGATAAGCCCGTCGATATACTGGTGCCTCCATCGATCGGCATCCTCGATAGTCTCGGCAAGCATTGGCTCGGGAAAACCGCCCCTCTCAATCAGTCGATCTATATCGATAGGTGTTTTCTGTTTTGTATCTTTAAGCTCAGCTAAGGAAAAAGGCAGTAGTCTATGGATAAAAAATCGCCCCGCCAATGAATCTCCAGCCTGGCGAAAAGTATTGAGTC
>Ga0172379_10003424_pt1 | contig 25313 bp, 20 predicted proteins | sample GrowelOW334metaG_FD_119756 | JGI IMG/M metagenome (GOLD analysis project Ga0172379, IMG submission 119756) | Groundwater microbial communities from an aquifer near a municipal landfill in Southern Ontario, Canada - Groundwater well OW334 metaG | ecosystem: Environmental > Aquatic > Deep...
CAATTTATAGAACTTCAAAATAAAGTGCCTAGAATGTCGATAGTTCGGCAAGGGCTAGCCGTAAATAGTCCTTATGCTCATCGCGTTACGGACCCAAAGAATTCCTATATGGTTTTTCGTAGTTCCTATCCAGAAAATTCTCTTTATCTTTATAACGGTAAAATGCATATTGTAAATTGCTGTGACGGTTCTTGGCTTTATGAATGTGAATTGTGTTACGAATGTGTGAATTGTGCTAACTGTTATAATTTAAAGTTTGCACAAGAGAGTAAAGATTCAAGAGACTGTTCTTTTTTATATGCATGTAGAAATTGCTCTGATTGTGTTGGATGTGTAAATTTAGTGAATGCAAAGTATTGTATTTGGAATCAAAAGTATACAAAAGAGGAGTATTTGAATAAATTGAAAGATATGGATTTAAATACTTTTTCTGGGATTGAAAAGATGAAAATTGAATTTGAAAATTTCAGAAAGAAGTTTCCCCAAAGAGCAATTATGTCTATTAAATCTGAACAAGTTTCTGGTAATTGGTTTTTGAACAGCAAGAATGTTAAGAAATCTTTTGATTGCGAAAATGTAAAAGATGGGAAATATTTATTTATGACTTTTAATGCGGAAGATTGCATGGATTACTTTGAGTGGGGTAATAATGCTGAACAAATTTATGAATCAGAAAACTGTGGTCTGGATATAGCACGATTGTATTTCTGTAATCAGTGTTGGATGGGAGCGCATGATTTGTATTATTGTTACACTTGTCCCGGTGCACATGATTGTTTCGGTTGTGTTGGTTTAAAAAAGGGAGAATATTCAATTTTAAATAAAAAATATAGTAAAGAGGAATATAAAAAACTTAAGGATGAAATTATAGAACAGATGAAAAATGTGCCTTATGTGGGTAATGGGGGTTTGGAATATCGGTTTGGAGAAAATTTTCCTACAGATTTTTCTGATTTTGCTTACAATGAAACAATTGCTAATTATTATCATCCTCTTACAAAAGAAAAAGCAATAGAGAGAGGATACAAATGGAGAGATCGTGAAAAGAAAAATTACGAAACAACTATTAAAAGTTCAGAATTACCGGAAACTATCGGTGAAGTTAATGATTCTATATTAAATGAAGTTATAGAATGTGCTGAAAAAAATAATCCAAATTCCGTCGGTGCTTTCCGTATCACTCAAAACGAGCTTTCTTTTTATCGCAGAATGGATTTACCACTTCCACGAGTATGTTTTGATATTCGAAATATAAGAAGGATGGATAAACGTCCACCCCTTAAGATAATCAAGCGATTTTGTTCTAAATGTGAAGTAGAAGTGGAAACGGTGTATGGTGAAAACTATGCGCCAATAATTTATTGCGAAAAGTGTTATCAGCAGGAAGTGTATTAGTTTCCAAGGGGAGTCCTTGGATGATTCCAAGAAATATGAAAAACGAAACGAGACAATGTCAAAACTGTAAAAAAGACTTTACGATAGAGCCGGATGATTTCGGATTTTATGAAAAAATAAAAGTTCCACCGCCAACTTTTTGTCCGGAATGCAGGTTTCAGCGTAGAATGACTTGGCGAAACGATTGGCACCTATTCAAAAAGAAGGATATTTTTTCCGGCAAAGAGATTTTCTCTTTTTTGCCGGCTGAAAGTGAAATTAAAATTTGTGATAGAGATTATTGGATTTCCGATGCTTGGAATCCGATGGACTATGGTAAAGAATATGATTTTTCGCGTCCATTTTTTGAACAATATAAAGAATTATTGTATACAGTTCCATTACCAGCGCATTCAATGTATAACATAGTTAATTGCCATTATTGTACAAATGCCAACAATATAAAAGGTTGTTATTTGGTTAGGGGAGCTTCGTATACTGAAGATTCAGCATATCTTATTTGGGATGGATTTTCTAAACAATGTTTAGATAGCCACATGACAAATAAATGTGAATTGAGTTATGGAAACGTTAACACTTCGATATGTTACAAGACTTTTTTCTCGGTTGATTGTGAGAATTGTCAGGAAATGATTTTATGTAAGGATTGTGTGGGGTGCAATAGTTGCATTGCTTCAGTCAGTCTGCGAAATAAATCATATTGTATTTTTAATGTTCAATATACAAAAGAAGAATACTTAAAAAAATCAAAACACTACAATTTAGGCTCTGATAAAGATTTTCAAAAATTAAAAGTTCAAGCGCATCAGCATTGGATGAAATATCCTCAAAAATATATTCATGGGCATCAAAATGTAAATGTTTCAGGCGATTATATTTATGAATCAAAAAATGCTCATCAGTGTTTTCGGGTGCGGGGCGTTGAAGACAGTAAATTTGTTCAAAATATGACAACTATTGGAGTGAAAGATTGTTATGATTATTCAAATTATGGCGATAATGTAGAGCTCGTATATGAATCCCTTATCGTTGGAAGTGGGGCTTATAATATTAAATTCTGTACTCAGTTATTTCCTGATGTAAAAAATTTAAATTATTGCATATTTTGCGATAAGTCTTCCGATTTATTTGGTTGTGTTTCTTTGCGAAATAAAAAATATTGCATTTTAAATAAACAATATACAAAAGAAGAATACGAAAGAATTGTACCAAAGATCATAGAACAGATGAATGAAATGCCATATATAGATAAAAAGGGAAGGTCCTATAGATATGGTGAATTTTTCCCAAGCGAATTTTCTTTTCTTCCGTATGAAAAAACTGCTGCTCACGAATTTTTTCCGTTAACAGAAAAAGAAGCGGAGACGAAAGGTTTTTTGTGGTATAAGACTGCGAAACAAAATTATAAGATTACTTTAAAAAATAATGATATTTCGGATGACATAAAAGATATAGATGAAAATATTATTGACCAAGTTATTGAATGTGCTCACAAAGAATTTTGCGGGCATGAATGTACTGGTGCTTTTCGTGTAATCAAGATGGAATTAGATTTCTTAAAAAGAATGAATCTTCCTTTACCCCGCTTGTGTACAAATTGCCGGCATTCTGAACGTCTCATACTTCGAAACCCACCCGTTTTTCATAATCGAAAGTGTATGTGTGATAAAAAAAATCATTTTCATGGAGCAGAAAAATGCAAAGTAGAATTTGAAACAAGTTATGCCCCAGATAGGCCGGAAATTGTCTATTGTGAAAAATGTTATCAGCAGGAAGTGTATTAGCCCCTAAGTTAGACTTAAGGGAATTCCCCTAAGTCTAACTTAGGGGGTGTAGAATATTACTTTCCGAAAGTTTCAAATAAGAATTTTTTAGTTTCTTCGTCTACAAACTCTGTAACCAAGATTATCATTTCTGTGGTCAAGCCTAAATCTTTTTTTATATTTGTGAAAAGATGTTCAAAAGGGAAGGGGGAAATCCAAGCAGAATTTTTCAAACAAATGAAACCCGCTTTCTTTAAAAGGTAGCGCAAACTTTCACGTTCACTTTTTCTTTCTTCTGGAATGTCTAGTAAAATAATTCTCCAAAATCCATCCCAAGTGGTGTTTACTAGAGTTGTGTTGCTGTCTAATTTTAAGCTATGCATTTTCTTTTTACCTTCTTTTGTTAGACGCGCATATTCGTTTTGAGGAGAAGAAATTTGTTCTATTAGACCAGACTCTTTAAGCCCTTTTAAAGAGCGTGTAATCGCGTATTCCGGCTTTTTTAGGCATTCTTCGGCTTTTATCTGTTTCGTTAATTCAGGCAGGGAAATAGCTGTTTTTTCACCTAAAATACTTAATATTTTATTAGAATATTGAAGTTTTTTGATTTTTCTTGACATGCTTATATCTTATAATATATACTAGCTTTTGACAAGTATTTCGTGACCACGAAAAACTTGCTAAAAATAAAGCATAGGTATATAATTACAAAATTAATTATTAACCCCGATATCGGGTCGGGATTTAAACAAAAAAATTATGTCAAAAATCATAGGTATAGATTTGGGTACGACAAATTCGGCAGTTGCTATCATCGAAGGAGGTGCGCCGAAAATTGTAGAAAATATTGAAGGCAATAGAACTACACCTTCAGTGGTTGCCACTGCAAAAAATGGCGATCGCATTGTCGGACTTTTAGCAAAGAGGCAGGCGATTACAAATCCAGAAAATACGATTGCGGAAATAAAACGTTTGATGGGTCACAGATTTGATGACCCAGAAGTACAGAAAGACCGCGCGACAGCTCCATTTAAAATAGAAGCTAGTGAAGGAGGAGGCGCAAAAGTAAAAATGATGGATAAGTTTTTCCGACCGGAAGAAATTTCTGCGATGATTTTGCAAAAAATAAAAACAGACGTTGAAACAAAACTCGGAGAAAAAATTACCGAAGCTGTTATTACTGTGCCGGCATACTTCAACGATTCTCAAAGAAAAGCAACTAAGGATGCTGGAGCAATTGCTGGGCTTGATGTAAAAAGAATTATCAATGAACCTACTGCTGCCGCTCTTGCTTATGGTTTTGATAAAAAGAAAAATGAAAAAATCGTTGTTTATGATTTCGGTGGAGGAACTTTTGACGTTTCCGTGCTTGAAATTGGTGGAGATGTTATAGAAGTAAAGTCCATTGATGGAGATAGCCACATGGGTGGAGGCGATATTGACCGAAGAATAGTACGATGGATTGCTGATGAATATAAAAAAGAATCTGGAATTGATGTAACGAAAGATCCGCTTGCGCATCAGAGACTTCGAGAAGCGGCAGAGAAAGCAAAGCATGAGCTTTCCACAACAATGGAAGTTGAAATAAATATTCCGTTTATAACTTCTGATGCTGGAGGACCAAAACATCTATTGATGAAGATGTCTCGCGCTACTTTGGAATCTCTAACAAAAGATTTGATTGATCGTTCTATTGAAATCACAAAAAGAGCTCTCTCTGCTTCACCTTTCAAAATGAATGAAATAAATGAAATCATCATGGTTGGTGGGCAGACTAGAATGCCGGCTATTGTGGATGCAGTTAGAAAACTTTTCGGAAAAGAGCCAAATATGTCTATCAATCCTGATGAAGTTGTGGCCCTAGGTGCTGCAGTGCAAGCTGGTGTGCTTGCTGGAGACGTGCGAGATGTGCTTTTGCTTGATGTTATTCCTCTTTCTCTCGGAATTGAGACATTGGGTGGAGTGGCGACAAAATTAATTGAAAGAAATACAACTATTCCTTCTTCAAAATCTCAAGTATTTTCTACTGCCGCCGACAATCAGACTTCTGTAGAAATTCATATCGTGCAAGGAGAGCGTCCGATGGCTTCCGATAATAAATCTTTGGGTAGGTTTATTTTGGATGGAGTTCCACCAGCACCTCGAGGCATGCCTCAGATTGAAGTTTCTTTTGATGTGGATGCAAATGGAATTTTGAATGTGGCTGCAAAAGATAAAGCTTCCGGCAAAACTCAATCAATCAAGATTGAAGCAAGTTCTGGACTTAAAGATGAAGATATCAAGAAAATGCAGAAAGATGCAGAAATTCATGCCGAAGAAGATAAAAAGAAGAAAGATGTTGTGGATGTAAAGAATACAGCTGAAATGATTATTTACACTGCTGAAAAAGCGCTCAAAGACAATGACGCTAAAATTCCTCAAGAAGTAAAAGACAGCGTAAATGCAAAAATCACTGCTCTTCGAGGAGTAAAAGATGGCACCGATGCTGAAGCTATCAAGAAGGCGACCGAAGAGCTTTCAGCCGAAATGTCTAAAATCGGCGAAGCTATGCAAAAAGCCGGCACTCCTCCGAATGCTCCCAAAACTCCGGAAGAACAAAATGCGGAAGTTAAAGAAGCAGGTCCTGAAGGCGAAGCAAAGAAATAGTTATTTACTAAAAGCCCCCTTGTGGGGGCTTTTAGTTTTAGTAGTTTTATTGTAAAATAGTAACTATATGGATTTGATTGGAATACCTCAAAATAGAGAGCTGACATATCTTGGTCTTACCACTTATCGAGACAGGAATCAGCTTTTTGGTATTAAGCGTAAAGACAGACGCCAGCATGTTTATATTCTCGGAAAGTCTGGTACTGGTAAATCCGCTTTGATGTTCAATATGATTATTCAGAACATTAAAAACGGCGATGGAGTTTGTATGGTTGATCCGCACGGAGAAAACGTAGAAGCAGTTCTTTCTGCTATCCCTCCGGAACGTGTAAAAGATGTTGTCTATTTCAACCCAGCCGATGCTGACTATCATATTGGTTTTAACGTTTTGGAATTAATTGATCCTCAGTATAAACATTTGGTGGCTTCCGGCCTTATGGGTATTTTTACGAAAATTTGGGCGAATGCTTGGAGCGCCAGAATGGAATATATTTTAAACAATGCGATTTTAGCCTTGCTCGATACTCCAGGCACAACCCTCCTCGGTATTCCAAGAATGTTGGTGGATAAAGACTATCGTCAAAAAATAATTTCTAATTTAAAAGATCCAGTGATAAAAGCTTTTTGGGTTCATGAATACGAAGCTTGGCAAGATAAATTCAGAAATGAAGCTATCGCTCCGATTCAAAATAAAGTCGGACAATTCCTTTCAACTTCCATCATCCGAAATGTCGTAGGACAATCCAGAAGCACTATAAATATTTTCGACATGATGAATGAGGGGAAGATTTTCTTGGTTAACGTTTCCAAAGGACGCATCGGTGAAGACAACTCTGGTCTTTTGGGAGGTATGATTATTACCAAAATTCAACTAGCTGCAATGGAACGCGTGCGTATTCCTGAAGAGAACCGCCGAGATTTTTATCTTTATGTCGACGAGTTCCAAAATTTCGTAACGGACGCTTTCGCTGGAATTCTTTCGGAGGCTAGAAAATACAGATTAAATTTAACCGTGGCGCACCAGTACACTGCTCAGCTTATTTCTGACAAAAGTTCGGCTGTGCGTGATGCTGTATTCGGAAACGTTGGAACGATGATAGTTTTCAGAGTTGGTTCAGACGATGCTGAATTTCTAGAAAGTGAGTTTGATCCAGAGTTTACTCCGCAAGATTTAGTAAACTTGCCGAACTATAAAGTTTATTTGAAATTAATGATAGATGGAGTGACTTCAAGGCCTTTTTCAGCTAAAACATTGCCACCAATGGCAAAATCAGGCAATAGACAGATTGAAGAAGAAGTTATAAAGTCTTCACGTTTTCTTTATTGTCGGTCAAAAGAGGTTGTAGAGAGGGAAATAAATGATTGGAGTGGAATGTCGCTCGGTAATGACAACGACATGGGAAGCGGAGCTTTAGAAAAATTTCCAGTTGTTTGTTCGCTTTGCAAAAAAGAAACGACAGTGCCTTTTAAGCCGGATCCAGGCAGATTGGTTTATTGTAAAGATTGCATAGCAAAAATAAAATCAGGCGAAGTGAAAGTAGAAAAAACTTCTGAAAATCAAATAAAGCACGACGAGACGACTTTTTATAAACCATTAGCTGATTTAGGAATAGAATTCAAGCCAAAAAATGGAATGAATGGAAATGGGGAAAGGTATCCAGAGAGGGTGGATCATCATTCAACTTCACCTGCAGGTTTACAGCCGAAGGATAAACCTTTAGTTTCAGTTAAAATTCCACCTCCAGTAAGAAAATTTTCTGCTCCAATAATGCAAAAGCCTAGTGTGTTTAGTGCTATAAAAAAAGTTTTTACTCCATCACCTAGTCCTGCGCCCAAAGTTAGCCAGCCTGTAAAAAATACTGCGTTAAAAGATATTTTAAATACAATTAAAGAACCTCAACCAAAAGTTGAAGTTCCAAAATCTGCCACCACCAATAGCGAGGTTCCGCCAAAAACGGCGATTTCACTTGATGCCCTCAAAAATCCGTCTGCAAAAATAAATAAAGAAATTTTCCATTCCAAAGATCGTGCTGCTAGTTCTGAAGATATGAATAAATTGAAAGATTTGATAAAGACTAGTCAATCAAAAGTTGAAACTCCCACACCGATTCCTCAAAAACCTCTTCCGACGTCCGAAGGGGTCGGGGCTCCGGCTTCACAGAACGTCGGGACCATGTCAAAAAAACCAAAAGAAGTGCCTGAAGACGTTCTCCGCAAAATTTTAGAGTAGAAAAATGACGCAAGAATGTAAAAAATGTAAACAAAAGTTTATCTTAGAAAAAGATGATCTTTCTTTTTATGAGAAAATGAAAGTACCGACGCCGAAAGTTTGTCCAGACTGTCGTTTAAAAATGCGCGCAATGTTTAGAAATGAGACAATTCTCTATTCTGGATGTAAATGTGATCTTTGTGGAAAGGGAATTATCTCAATGTATAATCCTAAATCTTCATATACTATCTATTGTTATGATTGTTATCATTCTGATAAATGGGAGCCGAGAGATTATGCGATAGATTATGACGAAAATCGTTCTTTTATTGAACAAATGAAAGAGCTTTTATTGAAAGTCCCAAAAATTAATTTAGGTATTTCTCCCAGTGATGGTGAAAACATTAACAGTGAATATGCAAATTCTGTAAGTGGTTGTAAAAATTGTTATTTGATTTTTAATTCCAGTTTAAATGAAGATGTACTTTATTCTAAAGGAATAATAAATTCTAGAGATTCTTCTGATTTATATTTTTGCAAAGATGTTGGGTTATGTTATGAATCAATAAATGTTCAGCAGTCATCAGGAATTTTATGGGGTAAAAATGTAGTTGGTTCAGTTGATTCTTGTTTTATTTTGAATTGTAGAAATCTTGTAAATTGTTTTGGTTGTGTAAATTTAAATAATAAATCTTATCATTTTTTAAATAAACCTCTTTCACAAATTGAATACAAAAAAAAGGTGAATGAAATTTTGGGTAGTTATGAAAAGATACAAGAATTCAGAAAAAAGTTTGATAAGTTTGTCCTTGATTTTCCAGTACGTGAAAATAATAATTTTAAAACTGTAAATTCCACAGGAGACTATTTATTTGAATGTAAAAATGTAAAAGATTCTTTTGAAGCTTTTAATGCGGAGAATTGCCGATATCTATTTTATTCTAAAGGAGCCAAAGATTCCATTGGGACTATCGGTTATGGCACTCAGTCAGAAAATCTACTTGAGGTAGTATCTACTGGACGCTCAAGTAATATTATCGGTTCTTTTATGACACATTATTCTCAAGATATTTTATATGGATTTTTTCTTACAAATTGTAAAGATTGTATTGGTTGTGATGGATTGAAAAATAAAAAGTATTATATTCTAAATAAAGAATATAAAAAAACTGAATATGAAAAAATTCGTGGAAGAATCATAAATGAGTTAAAAGAGAAAGAGTTGTATGGACTTATGATGCCACAAGAACTTGCCCCATTTGCATATAATGAAACGATTGCGCAAGACAATTTTCCACTTACTAAAAAGGAGGCTTTAGCTCAGGGTTTTAGGTGGGAAGACGATGTTCAAAAGACGGAAGGGAAGGAAACAGTAAAAATAGAAAATATTCCAGATCATATAAAAGATGTGACGGATTCTATAACTAAAGAAATTTTAAGATGTGTAAATTGTAATAGAAATTATAAAATTATACCGCAAGAATTATTGTTTTATAAAAAAATGAATGTCCCAATACCGAGAAAATGTTTTTATTGCAGGCAACAAGATCGCATAGTTCTTCGAGGGCCTTATAAACTCTGGAATCGCAATTGCGCTAAGTGTAAAAAGGAAATTAACACGAATTATGCCTCAAATAGGCCAGAAATAGTATACTGTGAAAAGTGTTATCAGCAGGAGGTTTATTAAGTGTAATATAAACATCAGCATACTAGTATGGTGATGTAAAATAATATGGAATACAAAAAAGAAAACAGAATATGTCACCCCGAACGAAAGCGAAGCTTCATACGGGGCAGGGAATTGTAAAAATATGGAAACTAAAATATGTCAAAATTGTAATAATAAGTTTGTTATTGAAAAGGAGGATTTTAACTTTTACGAAAAAATAAAAGTTCCACCGCCAACTTTTTGTCCGGAGTGTAGAAACGTTAGGCGGTTATGTTGGCGTAATGAAATGTCTCTTTTTAAGAGAAAGTGCGATGCTCCTGGGCATGATGAGATTATAATTTCTTTTCTACCACCAGAAGAAAAACTTGTTGTTTATGATTCTAAAGCTTGGTGGAGTGATGGTTGGGATTCTCTTTCTTACGGTAAAAAATATGATTTTTCAAAGCCCTTTTTTAAGCAATGGAAAGATTTAAGAGATAATATTCCTCTCCAAGCCCTTTCTAATATAACAGCTACTAATAGTGATTACTGTAATGTTGCGGAGGCAAGTAAAGATAGTTATATGTGTTCCGCTTCTTGGAAGATTGAAAAGACATTTTATTCGAATAGGATTACAGAAGTAAAAGATTCTTCAGATTTATATATTATTTATCGCTCTGAACTTTGCTATGAAGATGTTCTTTGCTCTGACAGTTATCGTTTGCTATATTCTTTGAATTGTAAGAGTTGTGTCGATTCTTATTTTCTTTATGATTGTGTTGGTTGTACAGATTGTTTTGGGTGTTCCAATCTTCGTAATAAATCATATTGTATGTGGAATCAGCAATTTTCTCGAGACGAATATCTTAGTCGATTAGCTAAGTATTCTTTAAGGGATTATAAAGTTATTTCAGAATTAAAAGAAAAATTTAGAGAGTTGTGTTTACAATCTTTGCATCGCTTTACTATTCAAATAAAAACAGTAAATTCAACCGGAGATAATTTGGAAAGTACGAAAAACTGCAAAATGTGTTTTGATGCAAGTGGAAAAATAGAGGATGTAAAATATTCTCATTGGTTGGCGATAGATGCAAAAGATGCTTATGATTCTGGGCCAGGCGTAGGCCAAGCAGAACTTGTTTATGATGTATTTGATACAGGAATAGGCAATTTTCGTAACCTTTTTACAAGTGTCGTTTATAGCTCTAATGAAATAGAATATTCTTTTAACTGTCATGGGTGTTCTAGTTTGTTTGGTTGTATCGGTTTAAGAAGTAAAAAATATTGTATTCTAAATAAGCAATATACCAAAGAAGAATACGAGCTATTGATACCGAAAATTAAAGAACAAATGAATGAAATGCCTTATAAAGATAAAAAGGGAAGAGTGTATAAATACGGAGAATTTTTTCCTGCGGAACTTTCTCCATTTGCGTATAATGAGACTGTAGCACAGGATTATTTTCCTATTACTAAGGAAGAGGCAGAAGATATGGGGTACAGATGGCGAGAGAAAACAAAAACAGAATATAAAATTTCAATAGATGCCAAAGATTTACCAGATAGTTTAAATGATATAGATGATTCTATTACCAAAGAAGTTATAAGATGTTTACATGACGGAAAGTGTAATGATAGATGTGCTGGCGCATATAAAATTCTAGAAGATGAGTTGAACCTATATTGTCGGCTTGGGGTTCCACTACCAAGATTATGTTTTGGTTGTAGACACGATGAACGATTAAAAATGCGAAATCCCATGAAGCTTTGGCATCGTTCTTGCATGTGCGATAAAAAGAATCATTTTCATGGCGCAGAAAAATGTAAAACAGAATTTGAAACTTCGTATTCTCCCGACAGGCCAGAAATAGTATACTGTGAAAAATGTTATCAGCAGGAGGTATATTAAATTCCGTAAACTGTGCGATAGGTAGCAATAATGGCAGCAGTTTCTCCGCGTAGGGTGAGTTCTCCTAGAGAAGAAGCGGTATAACCGGAATCTTCAGCGAGCCTTATTTCTTTTTCTGTAAAGCCACCTTCTGGTCCGATAAAAATACTGACACTTTTTGCTTCTTTGTTTGCAGTATACTCTTTGTTTTCCAAAGGGACTCCGTCACCCACGAGTGATGGGGTGAAGATTATTCTTTCTTCCGCAGCGCTTCCGTAAGCTAAAGCAACAGAAAAATCTAAAATAGGGGAAAGGGTGGGCACGATATTTCTACCTGATTGCTCGCTTGCTTCTAAGATTATTTTTTCTAGGCGAGTGGTGTTTAATCCTGTTTTTATCGTGCGTTCGGTGATTATCGGTGTAATAGTTGAAACTCCACACTCTACGGCTTTCTGGGTTGCCAGTTCAAAATTTTCTTTTTTCAGAATTGCTAAATATAAATTTACTTTTCTTTCAGTTTTTTCTTGTTTTTGTATTTTATTGATTTCACATAAAATCTTATTTGAAGAAATAAAGATAATAGTGGTTTTTGCTTCTTTTCCCTTACCGTCTGAAAGGATTATGATATCGCCTTTTTCCATCCTTAAAACATCCTTTATTTGCTTGATATTTTCGGGGTTTATGATTTCTATTTCTTTTTTAGATAAATCAAAATTTCCAATGAATCTATGTAATTTCATGTTTAATATGATACACTTTTAACATTGAGTAATCAATAAATAACTGCTAAAATATAAGAATATATATGCCAAAGCCGAATCGAGTGCAAATAATCAAATACGGGCCACCACCACCAGAGTTGCCCGTTTTTGGTAAGGTTAAACCAGAAGAAGTTTCTTTCTTTGGACGGACTAATTATGTGGCTTCTCTTGAAGAGAAGAAATTTATTTTTGGTATTAAACGTATAGACCGCAGACGCCATCTTTATATCGTCGGGAAGTCAGGAGTTGGCAAAACTAAACTGCTTGAGCTTTTTATTCGTCAGGATGTGACCTATAATCACGGCTTGTGTCTTATCGACCCACACGGAGACGTTATCGATGCGATGTTGGATTATATTCCTAAAGAACGTATTGAAGACGTCTGTGTTATTGATCCGGCGGATGTGGAATACCCAGCTTCCTTTAATCCTCTTGCAAATGTTGACCCGCTTTTCAAATTTCAACTTACCCAAGGTTTGATTGAAGTTTTGCATAAACAATTCGGTGCAAACTGGACGCCTCGTTTGGAGCACGTTTTTCGTTTTACATGTTTAGCATTGCTTGATTATCCTCACGCCACAATGCGTGGAATGATTTCTATGTTGACGGATAGAAATTACAGACAGAAGGTAGTGGAATATATTACAGACGACATGGTGAAAAGATTCTTCGCTATAGAATTCGCCGATTGGTCCGAGAAATTCGATACGGACGCCATCATTCCGCTTGTAAATAAACTCGGTCAATTCCTCTCAGACCCACTCCTTAGAAATATTTTCGGACAGAAACAAAATAAAATTGATATTAGTAAGTTAATGAATGAAGGAAAAATTATTTTTATCAATCTTTCCAAGGGACGCATCGGAGAAGAAAACTCATCATTTTTCGGTTCGATGTTTTTGACAAAAATTAAACAGGCGGGAATGGAACGCGCAAGTATTCCTGAAGCAGATCGTAAAGATTTCTATTTATACATAGATGAGTTTCATAACATTGTCACTCAAACATTTGAAAACATTTTGTCAGAAGCTAGAAAATATGCCTTAAACCTTACCATTGCCCACCAATATATCGGACAGCTGATTCCACAAGTTCAGCATGCAGTTTTGGGTAATACGGGAAGCCTTATCTGTTTCAGAGTCGGTGGAGAGGACGCGGTTAAATTAAAACCAGAATTTGAGCCATTGTTCGGTGTCAAAGATATGATTAACCTTGCTGTGGGAGAAATATATGTGAAGATGACTATAGACGGTGAATCTTATGATCCATTTTCTGCTGAAACACTTAGAGTCCTCCCACCAACTCATCCATCTTATAGAAAAGAAATAATGGATGCATCTCGCAGAAAATATTCAATTTCAAAAGACGATGCAGCTAAATTAATTGCCGAAGAAGAAGCTACTATTATCCGAAGTGCCGAAGAAAAAGCTATCATTGAAGGAAGAGCAAAAAGAAAAGAAAAAGAAAAGAATGGAAATAAAGATGAAGAAGGGGGAGATGGTGGCGAAGAAAATACAAAAACAAAAGCTTCACAGGAAGCCGAGCCCATGATATAACATAATTATATGGCAAAAGATTACTATGAAATATTAGGAGTTAATAAAGGCGCGTCCAAAGACGAAATAAAAAAAGCTTTTTATAAGCTGGCGCATAAATATCATCCTGATAAAAAGGAGGGTGATGAAGCGAAATTTAAGCAAGTAAATGAAGCTTATCAAGTGCTTTCTGATGATGCGAAACGTTCAAAATACGATCAATTTGGATCAGGTTTTGAAAATATGGGGGCGGGAGGTTATGGCAGAGGCGCGCAAGGCGGTTTTGGTGGTTTTGATTTTTCTGGATTTCAAAACGGTGGATTTCAAGGAGCTGGAGCTGAGTTTGATTTTGGAAATTTAAATGATATTTTTAGTGATTTTTTTGGTGGAGGGATGGGCGGGGGCAGAAGAGAGGTTAGACGCGGTCGCGATATTTCTACAGAAATTAAAATTACTTTTTCTGAATCTATTTTTGGAACTACAAGAAAAATTTTAATCACAAAGACATCGTCTTGTCTCACTTGTCATGGCTCTGGCGCCAAGGTAGGCTCATCTATGATTGCTTGCAAGACTTGTAATGGTCAAGGACAAATTCGTGAATCAAAAAGAACAATTTTTGGAAATATTGCAAACACTAGAATCTGTGAAGTTTGTCTAGGCACGGGCGAAGTTCCAAAAGAAATCTGTGAGACATGTAAAGGTAAAGGCGTCCTTCGTCGTGAGGAAGAAGTTTCTGTAAATATACCTGCTGGTATTCAGAACGGGCAAACTCTTAGAATGACGGGCTATGGTGAAGCGGTAAAGAACGGTAAAAATGGTGACTTGAATATCATTATAGGAATAAAAATACCTAGCAAGATTTCCAAAAGAGCTCGTGAAATAATAGAAGAGCTCAAAAAAGAGGGAATATAATTTATGCTTCCAGAATATATAATTTATACTGCAGTTCCCATTTATATTGCGGGTTATTTTTTCTATTTTAAAGATATTTTTTTTGGACAAACTAAACCGAACTTAGTTTCTTGGTCTCTTTGGGCAATGATTCCATTTTTAGGCGCCTTTTTTCAAATAAAAGCTGGAGCCGGACTTTCTGTATTGCCGGTTTTAATTGCTGGTTTTGGGCCCTTGTTGGTTGTTATTGTTTCTTTGTATAGGAAAAATTCTTATTGGAAAATTACAAAATTAGATATAGCTTGCGGAATACTTGCTTTGTTGGCTTTGATTTTTTATGTATTAAATTATAATTTAGGAATATCAATTCTGTTTGCGGTGTTGGGTGATATGTTAGCTTTCATACCTACTTTTGTTAAATCTTGGAAATTTCCAGAAACAGAAATGCCGTCTGTTTATTTGGCGGGTATGTTAAGCAATGTTGTTGGTCTGCTTATTATAAAAGATTGGTCTTTCGCTATTTATTCTTTTGGAATTTATTTTGTAGTTTCGAATACAATTGAGTTATTTATTTTATATCACAAAAAGATTTTTAAAATAAAATCTATATCTTAGAAATTTTTTGTCCTTCGCTGGTATCTTTTACATCATAACCTAGAGAATTGATTTCTTTACGAAGTTCGTCGGATTTTTTGAAATCTTTATTTTTACGAGCATCTTCGCGAGCATTAACTAATTTTTCAACTTCGGCAGGAATTTTTTCTGTTTTTAAATCAGCAAACCCAAGTCCTAATACTTTATCAAAATCTAAAACTGTAGCTTTTTTGTCAGCACTTGAAATGCCTTCATCTTTTAAAACATCCCAAAGGACGGTCAATGCTCTCGGTGTGTCTAGGTCATCTTCTAGGTAACTTTTAAATTTATGCTGGTATTCTTTGTTAATTTTACCAACCTCTTCGCCTAAGCCTAAATAGAGGTTATAGAGGCGTTTTAGGGCTATTTCTGCTCCTTCTAGGGCTTCCCAGACGAAGTTTACCTTAGTATGATAGCTAGCCATTAGAAGCCAAAAACGATAAGTTATAGGGTTCATTCCTCTTTTAGATAGGCTTTCTAGTTTTAAAAAATTTCCTTTTGATTTAGACATTTTTTCATTTCCTGTATCGACAAATTCACTATGCATCCAATATTTTACAAAAGGTTTTTTGTCGGTGGCGCATTCAGATTGAGCTATTTCATTTGTATGATGAGTGGGGATGAGGTCTATGCCACCAGTATGAATATCAAATTGTTCGCCCAAAAATTTCATGCTCATTGCTGAACATTCTATGTGCCAACCAGGAAAACCTTTTCCAAATTTTGATTCAAATCCAATTTTTGAATTAAATTTCCAAAGCGCGAAGTCTTCTGAATTTTTTTTCTCTTTATTTTCTGCGATTCTTGCGTAATCTTCGTCTGGAGTTGTTTTTTCTCCCCAAAGTATTCCATAGTCAGGCATTTTTGAAGTATCAAAATAAATTCCATCGCTTGTTTTATATGTGTATTTTTTTTCTTTTAATTTTTGTATGAGTTCTATATCTTCTTTTACATAATCACTAGCAAAGTAAATATTTTTTGGCACTTTGATATTTAATGCACGTAAATCATCTTTAAATTTTTCAGTATAAAACTCTGCCAATTCTCGCATATTTTTGAGTGTAAGTTCTTTTCCTTCGCGCAAAAGTCCTTTTGTCATTTTATCTTCTCCAAAGTCTGCATCGCTTGAAAGATGTCCAATGTCAGTGATGTTCATTACACGTTTTACTTTATATTTTTGGTACTCTAAAGTTTTTTGCAAGATATCTGCAAAAACATAAGCTCTAAGATTTCCTATATGAGCGTAATCATAAACCGTCGGTCCGCAGGAGTAAAACAGAACTTCTTTTTTATGAATAGGGGAGAAGTTTTCTTTTGTCCGTGACAGGGTATTGTAAAATTTTAAAGCCATTTTGTATTATTATTTATTGGAATTCATTTCGATAAATTTCAACTAAAGCATAAAGGAGGGAAACGGTGAGTGGCCCAATCAAGACACCGACGGGCCCGAGAAGGGAAATACCGCCCAATACAGAAAAGAGAATTAAAAATGGAGGGATGTTTATTTTATGTCCAACAACATACGGAGTTAAGAAATTATCACCTGTTCCAACTATTAATATTGACCATAACAAAAGACCTATCGTTGGTCCAATTTGTCCGGTTGAAAAGAGAAAAAGTACTGCAGGAACGGAGACAAGGGCTGTACCAAAAGGTGGCAAGATGGAAGCTATTCCTGCTACTGTTCCCCAAAGTGCCCAATTTGGAACATGGAAAATAGCGAGTCCTATTGCCATCAATGTTCCTTGGACAAAAGCAACAAGGAGATATCCTTTTATGACTCCATTGATTGTTCTAGAAAGTTTTCCTAATATTTTTTCATCATCAGTATCTGAAAGAGGGCTTAATTTAAGAAAAGTTTTTCTCCAACTTTCTCCATCCTTTAAGAAATAAAAGATAGCCACAAGTAATAATAAGAATGATAAAATAGCCGTTACTGTGGTATTGAAAATGTTTGCAATGTTGCCCGTCAAAAAAGAAACAAAAGTGGAAATTGCCTCTTTCATATCAAAAAACACATTGTTTGGGAGTATTTGATTGACTTTATTTTCTATTAGATTCAAAAATGGTAATGTGTCCCCATTGCTCACCACAGAATGATATAAATCTTGAGATTGATTGAATACTATGGAGCCGACTCCAAAAAACGGTACACAAAGCACGATGATAAAGAAAAATACGGTCAAAAGGGAAGCGAAAGAGTTTGATAAATAACCCTTTTTAATCCAAAGATATATGGGGTACAGAACAGTAGACAAAGAAGCTCCTAAGACCAATATAATCCAGAAGGGTTGGAAAATAAAAAAGGCGAAAATCAAGGTTGCCAATAAAAGTCCGAAGAAAAAATACTTTTCGATAGTTTTTGGTTGCATGCCTTGCATTATATCAAAATTTAAGCTAATATCAAAGGATGGAATTTGCAGTAATACAAACAGGTGGAAAGCAGTATAAAGTCTCCAAGGGGAGCTTTGTTTCTATTGAGAAAATGATAGGCGAATACAAGAAAGGGGACAAGTTAGTCTTTGATAAGGTTCTTCTTGTTGATGACGGCAAAGACACGACTATCGGCACACCTTATATAGCAGGCGCAAAAGTAGACGCAGAAATCGTAGAAATCGGCCGAGCCCGAAAAATTCTCGTTGTAAAATATAAACAAAAGTCTCGCTACTTGCGAAGAAACGGACACCGCCAGCCATTTTTCAAGGTAAAAATCACTTCAATAAAATAAAAAAATCCGCAATTAGCGGATTTTTTTATTGCCTATTTTTTAACGCATTTTTGAGAGTGTCGTTGTCGGAATATTCTAGTTCGGTGCCTGTAGAGAGGCCTTTACCGAGGGAGGAGATTTTAATGTTTTGTTTTTCTGCTATTTCTTTGAGTTGTTCGCGAACATAAGAATCAGTATGGTCGCCTTGTGGACTCAATGAAAATGCTAAGATTATTTCTTTTAATTCAGCATTTTTAGCTATTCTTTGTTTTAATTCTTCTATTCGTATTCGACTTTTGGTTGTTTTTTCTACTATCGGAACTAGTCCACCTAAGATAAAATATTTTCCATGATAAACTCGGCTTTTTTGGATGCTTTCCAAATCTGAATCTTTTTCAACAATTATTAAGGTGGAAGAATCTATATTTACATTTGCGCAAATATCACAAAGTTTTTCTTTTTTGTTATTCACTATAAAAAATTTGTAACATTCTTTGCATTGGCTTACTTCTTTTTTTAAATCTAAAATCAAGCTAGAAAGATTTTCGTTATAGCTTGGATTTCGAGACATTAAAAAATACACAAATCGTTTTGCTTGTCTTTCTCCAATACCTGGGAACTGTTTAAAAATTTCTGAAAGTTTATCTATGATATCCATATTAAAATTCGTCTAGATCTCCTTTAACTTTTGCTGGAGCAAATTCACTAATACTACTCTTTTCAAGAGTCTGGAATGTCGTAGTTTTCTCATCAAAGTAGAGATCTACTTTTCCTGTCGGACCATTTCTGTGTTTTTCTATCAAAATTTCAGCGATGTTTGTTTTCTCTGATTCATCTTTTCCTTTATCATCTCGATGGATGAACATGACGACGTCGGCATCTTGTTCGATAGATCCTGAATCACGAAGGTCGGAAAGACGAGGTTTTCCTCCACGGGATTCCACTGCGCGAGAAAGCTGGGAAAGCGCTAAAACTGGCACGTCGAGCTCTTTTGCGAGGCTCTTGAGCGAGCGAGATATTTCTGTAACTTGGTTTACCATAGAGTCATAATTTTTTGAAGTGGTCATGAGCTGTAAATAGTCCACGACAATGAGATCAAGTCCTTTTTCTGCTTTTAATCTGCGAGAAAGAGCTTTCATTCTGACTATTGAATTTCCTGGCTGGTCGTCAATATATATCTTTGCCTTTGAGAGCTTGTCTAGAGAATCTCGAAGTTGGGAGAATTCTCGATCCGAGGATAAACGACCGGTGCGCAAATTCCAAGCATTTACTCGGCTCTCAGCAGATAGCATTCTGTCTATGAGCTGTTGAGAAGACATTTCCAAAGAGAATATCACGACAGATTTACTATGTGTAGTGGAAGCCATACGGGCGATGTCTAGTGCGAGAGTGGTTTTTCCCATACTTGGTCTGGCCGCCAAGATTATCAAGTCCGATTTCTGGAAACCGGAAAGCATTGTGTCCAAATCTCGGAAACCAGTCGGAAGTCCGCGGAGCATTCCTTTATGTTCGTGCAATTTTGAAAGGCGTTCCCAAGCCTCCGGCAACGCATCTTTCAAATTTACAAATTTTTGATTCTTTGGAGAAGAGACTACACCGAAGATTTTCTTTTCTGCCATGTCTAGGATGTCATCCATATGGTCATCGCCTTCTTCAAATGCAAGTTCGGATACGTAGTCCGCCGCTTCTATCAAACTTCGTAAAACATATTTCTTTTGCACGATATCTGCATAATGTTTTATGTTTGTAGAAGATGGAACAGTGTTCACTATTTCTGCGAGGTAAACATTTCCACCAATTGCATCGAGTAATTTCTGCTCGCCGAGTTTAGTGGAGAGCGAGAGCATATCTATCGGTTCATTTTTATTTGAGAGGTCGAGCATTGCTTGAAAAATCTTTTTGTGTTTTTCAACATAAAAAGAATCAGGCGATACCATGTCTTCCACTTCGTGCATTGCGTCTTTGCGAAGCATTATTGACCCCAAAACTGCTTGTTCTGATTCTATGCTTTGTGGAGGGATGCGAAGATTCGCACTTTTTGTATTTTTTGGGGCTTTTACCATGAAGTTATTCTCTACTACTCTCTATGAATTGTCAAAAATAAAAGTGTGTAAAGGTGTTATTAATATGTTAATATATATTTATGTCTAAAAAAGTATTTTTGTCGGGTGTTCAGCCTTCTGGAAAGCCACATATTGGCAATTATTTTGGTGCGATGAAGCAGTTTGTTGAATTACAAAACGAGCATGATGGTTATGTTTTTATCGCTGATTATCACGCTTTGCATTCTCTCCGAAATCCAAAAGAGATGAATGAAAATATAAAAAATGTTTTGCTTGATTATTTGGCTATTGGTCTTGATCCTAAAAAAGTTACATTTTTCAAACAGAGTGACATATCTGAACATACAGAGCTCACTTGGATTTTTGACACGATTACCACAATGCCATTTTTGATGCGTGCGCATGCTTTTAAAGATGCGGAAGCAAAGAATAAAGAGATAGATGTGGGTACTTTTAATTATCCAGTTTTGATGGCTGCTGACATTTTGCTTTATGGTCCAGATGTCGTGCCAGTGGGTGCAGATCAAAAACAACATGTTGAGATAGCTCGTGATATTGCTGAGAAATTTAATCGTACATATGGAGAGACTTTTAAATTACCGAATTCTATGATTATAAAAGACACGGCAATCGTACCGGGGACAGATGGACGCAAGATGAGCAAAAGCTATGGCAACACCATTCCGCTTTTTGCTGAACACGATGAGATAAAAAAGTGTGTGATGAGTATTGTAACAGATTCAGGAGAAGGAATTCCAAAAAATGTTTATGCTATACATAATTTACTTCGTCCTGCATCTGAGCTTTTACCTATTTATGAGAGCAAAACAGGCAAGTATAAAGAATTAAAAGAACTTTTAATAGAAGATTTGGAGAAATTTATTGCACCTCTCCGAGAAAAGCGAAAAGAATTTGCAAAAGATCTTCCAAAAATGCTTGAAATTTTAAAGGCTGGTGGAGAGAAAGCGAAAAAAATCGCTTCGAAAAAAATGAATGAAGTTAGAGAAAAAATCGGAGTTAATGTTTATGAAAAATAATTCTGAGCAGTATAAAAGAGAGGTAATTGACGTTATATTTAAAGTTTCTAAAAATAAGGAGCTTTTGGCTGTTTTTATTAAAGACATATTAACACCAAGAGAATTTGATAATATTGGCGTCAGATGGCAGATAGTAAAGCGTCTCGCGAAAGGGGAGCATCATGTGGCTATTGCTGAGGATTTGCATCTCGGAGTTGCTACTGTCACTCGTGGAAGCCGTGAAATGCGCAAGAAAGAAGGAGGTTTCAGAAAAGCTTTGAAAGTTATTGGTAATTAAACCGCTGATTGAGTTATCAATTAAGTTATAAGTTATGGATTTAGTTATCCACAATTAGGCAAATATTTTATTTGCTTTTTATTTTTATATATACTAGCATACTAGTATGCTGATAATAGATAAATTGCAGAGAAATGAAATAAATAAGTTATTGAACACAGGTGAGTCTTGGCGGGGCGCAAACGTGTTTGTTTTTGCGCTGTTCTGTTGATTTCTTTTTGTATTATTTAAACAAGGAATCCATTAAATGGCGCACGAGCGTCATTTTGTTCTTTTGTGTGCAGTAAACGTAGTTCTTTAGGAGGAGATGAAGATATATGGAGACAATAAATAGTGATATAAAAGTCACGGAGGCAGAAATCGATGAATTTGTAAAGAAAACATCAATGAGTCGTAAAAGGGCGGAAACAGAAATAAGAATGAGAAAAGCTAAAAAGCGAATTCGAGAGGTGAGAAGACAAATGAAAATGGTGCCTTCAAGGCCATCAGGATGGGGATGGCAACACTCAAATCTTATAACAGGCTGAAATCCTGATCAACTTATCAAAAACCAGCAACACCGAAAGGAGGAAAACGTTGCTGGTTTTCTTTTTTTCAGAGGCTGTTTTTATTTTGTTTTTATGTTAAAATGTTTTTAATATGCAAAATAGAATATATATAAAAGATTTAAATGAAAATGTAGGAAAAGAAATAAATATCGCTGGATGGGTGGATGTCAGACGCGATCAGGGTAAAATGGTGTTTTTTGATATGCGGGATATGACGGGTAAGGTGCAGTGTATAGTATTACCTAACCAGATAGATACTATGGAAAAAGCGAAAGAAATAAGACCTGAATGGGTTATTGAAGTAAAAGGTTTAGTTCTTGCTCGACCACTTAAAAATGAAAAACAAGATATTTTAAATGGGAGAATTGAATTTCATGTATCAGGTATTACAGTGCTTTCAAAAGCGGTAGATTTGCCGTTTGAACTCAATGAATCAGTAAATCTTGATACTCATCTTGATAATCTTCCATATACATTACGTTCAGAGCGTACAAAAGATATTTTTATGATGCAGTCCACTATTCTTGAAGCATATCGTTCATCTTTGCGTTCTCAAGGATTCGTGGAATTTATGTCTCCAGGGATTGTGGGTGGAGATGCTGAAGGTGGTGCAGCTGTTTTTAAAGTAGATTATTTTAAAGATCATAAAGCATATTTAGCGACGAGTCCGCAATTTTACAAGCAGATAATGGTTGGGGCTTTTGAACGTTCGTGTACTATCGCTAAAGTATTTCGCGCAGAGAAAAGCGCTACGACCAGACATTTGAGCGAAATAACTCAGATGGATTTTGAAATGGGTTTTATTGAAAATGAACGAGAACCGATGAAAGTACTTGAAAATGCAGTTCGTGACACGGTGAAAAAAGTTGGTGAATTACACAAAGACATGTTTATTCGTTTTAATACCACGATACCTGAAATTCCGGCCGAAATTCCTACATTTACTTTGGCGGAAGCTCAAGCCCTTATAGCAAAAGAATTCAATCGAACTATAGAGGATGCTGGTGATATGTCACCAGAAGATGAACGTCAGATTTGTGAATACGTAAAGAAAAATCTTAAATCTGATTTTGTATTTATTACAAGATTTCCTACAAAGAAGAGAGCTTTTTATACTTATGAAGATCCGAGCGAAGCGCCATTTTCTAGAGGTTTTGATTTATTGTTTAGAGGGTTAGAAATAAATAGTGGGTCTCAGCGAATACATGATTATGATACGTTGGTTGCTAAAATAAAAGAAAAGGGGATGGATCCAAATAAATTTTCTTTTTATCTTCAGACATTCAAATGCGGTATGCCACCACACGGCGGAGCATCTACTGGCTTGGAACGTTTTACTGCGCGAATGCTTGAGCTTCAGAATGTGAAAGAGGCAACTTCTTTTCCAAGAGACATGACTCGTATAGATTCTAGGCTTGCTGAATAATTTAGTAAAAAATATGAACTTAAAAGATAAAGTTGTAGTTATAACAGGAGGTAGTAGGGGACTTGGCAGGTCTATGGCAGAGCTTTTTATTAAAGAAGGCGCTACTGTTGTGATTTCCTCAAGAGATAAAGATGAACTTAAAGTTACCGCAAAAGAAATCGGCGCATTTCCTGTTCGTTCTGATGTCACAAAAGAAAAAGATATACAGAAATTAGTGGACAAAACAATAAAAAAATTCGGTAGAATTGATGTTTGGATTAATAATGCTGGAATTTTTATTACACGAGATTTGTTAGAAAATTTTGAGTCTGAAAAAGTTAAAGATTTACTTTTGGTAAATACTTTTGGAACTTTTTTGGGATGTAAATTTGCCTTAAAGCAGATGAAGACACAGAAAGAACAAAGTATTATTTTGAATATTATTTCTACTAGCGCGCTTGATGCTCGTCCTCAATCTTCTATGTATTCTGCTAGCAAATGGGCTGTAGCTGGTTTAACTAAAGCAATTCAGATGGAAAATGCAGACTCTAACATTAAGGTTTTAAGTGTTTATCCAGGTGGAATGAAGACAAAACTCTTTGGTGTTAAAGAGCCGGCAGATTTTGATTCATTTATGGAGTCTTCTTATGTAGCAGAAAAAATTATATCTAATTTGAAATCTCAAAATCCAGAGCCTGAATTAATCATAAGAAGACCAATAGCTTAAAAATATTTTTTACTCACTAAAAGACTGAGAGAGGTCTTTTTTAATTTGTTCGCTTAATTTTTCTACACTTTTAAATTTCTTTGGAAAGCGCAAATACCTTTCTGTGCTTATGGTAATATTTTTACCATAAATATCTCCATTAAAATCTAGTATATGAACTTCTAAGCAGTCTTTATTGGTGAGTGAATTTATTCCGTAATACATCAGCCCAGAGTAAGATATGCCGTCTAGATTAACTTTGCATGAGTAAAGTCCTTTTGCTATATTTTTTGCTAAATTAATATCTAAATTTGCAGTTCTGGCGCCTACTTTTCCGCCATTATTATTACCAGTCAAAACTATACCACTGATGATTTGCGTTTTGTTCAAGCGAGTAGCCAAGGTGACAGCGATGAATAAAACGACAGCGCCCACGATTTGGGTGAATGAAAGAACGTTGTGGTTAAGGAAATAATCAAAGATGATTGCAGAAAATGGCCACGCTAGTTCACATAGTGTTGCGAGAGATGCCGGAATTTTTTTAAGACCATAATAATAAAGATACATTGCGACGGCTCCAGAAGTGAAAACTACGATTATCAAAGTTCTCCATACACTGGTTTCAATTGATGGCAGAGTAGAAAAATATTTCATAGCGGGAATTAGCATAATAATCACAGTGAATCCAAATCGTAGAGCTGAAAGAAGCCCGTAGTTTATATTTTTTAGAGAATATTTTCCAAAAGTTGTAGAAGAGCCCCAAGAGAAAGCAGCCAACAAAGAAAAAACAGCCATCATAACCGTAGCACTGCCGAAGTTTACAGAAGTTGGGTCTTTAAATGTCACAAAATATCCGCCGATTAATGCAGAAATAGCGTAAATGTAAAATTTAAGAGGAAAGCGTTCTCTCAAGATAATTGCAGATAATATAATGGCAAAAATTGGCTGGAATTTCTGTAAAAGGATGACTACAGAAACATCTACAAAACCTGTCAAAAATAATGCTTTAGTAAAAAAGGTGGTGCCCAGTGCGCCTCCGAACAATGCTACCCAGAAAATCGTTAGCCATTGTTTTTTGGTGATTTTTTTCAGTTCCAGTTTATAAATAAATAAAAATGGGATTAAGATACTGAATCCTAAACCATGTTCTAGAAATACTACGAGAGTAGGGGATACGGAGGCCAAATGAGAGCGCAAGAAA
>Ga0172379_10003425_pt1 | contig 25308 bp, 32 predicted proteins | sample GrowelOW334metaG_FD_119756 | JGI IMG/M metagenome (GOLD analysis project Ga0172379, IMG submission 119756) | Groundwater microbial communities from an aquifer near a municipal landfill in Southern Ontario, Canada - Groundwater well OW334 metaG | ecosystem: Environmental > Aquatic > Deep...
GCTCGGAATCTCAAATCTCTGGTGCTTTTCGTGCCGATTGAGTTAAAAAACTGCTTCAGTTCCTCTTCGGTTAGATATTCCACTCTTCGCTTTGGAATTTTCGGTCTTTTAATTTTTTCAAAATCCATTACTTGCAGATGCAGTTCGTCCTGGCAGAATCGCAACAATTCCCTAATGACGGACAGATTGTGAGCCCTAGTCGCTGGTTTTAATTCTCGCCGATTATACTCTTTTTTGAGTTCAGTAATATACTCTTCGTTTATTTTGCCAATTTCAAGGTCGCCAATTATTTCAATCGTCCATTTCACGATTTTGCCGTATTCATAAATTGACGCTGGGCTCATCTCTTTTTCCAGTTCGCAATAATCCAGATATTGCTTGCCAGCTTCACTCAATTTTATTGAATTAAAAACATCGGATTTCATAGTTTGTCCGATGTTAGCTTCGTGTGAAATAAAGTCAAATTAGTTATCCACTCTAAAAAGATAGCCCGCTTTGTTTTAGAAAATCATCAATGACATCTTCCCTAATATCTTCAAATCCCAAATCCCAATAAATCTCTCTTAATAAATCTATAAAGTATTTTTTTAGCCCCTCGTCATTATTAAGAATACTGGTATCTGTTTTTATGTTCCACCCATATTCATCAAGCAAACATTCTTTGTCTTCTCCCCAAAATTCACGACCAGCGGGCTTTAATTTTCTTATGAAGGCATCATTCAAGCCAGTTAAATTCACTCTGCCCAATAATACTCCGCTATAACTGTATTTGTTATAAAATTTCTTTGCAAATTGAAGCACTCCGAAAATCCTAACAGCTACTCTCCAAAGGCTCACTATTTTGAATCCGCTATCCTTGTCTAATACTGAAACCGTAAATCTATTTTGAATCAGTCCTTGCCCAAATACCTGCTGAAATTCAACAAGCTTATTATGCTTAAAAAAAGAAAAGTATGCTATTCCTTTTGGCGATGGCTCAACATTGAGTTCGGGAAAATTAAAGTTTCCATTTCTAAATCTGATTTCATCAATCCCGTCCTTTATTTCTTTAGGTTTCGCAATAGCCTTATCGGGAAAAAACGGTTGAATAGTTACCTCACATACCGAAATACCTGCAAGAATAAACCTCCTGTTTTTAAATATAATTTCCTCTTTCGCCTCTCTGCTTTCCCTAATTATCCTATTTTCCTCCTTTATTATTTTTACATCATATATTTCATCAGCCATTGATAGATAGATTTTTCTGGCTTTTTCAGCTTTCTCCCTTTTGCCGAACATAAGTTCCAATCCGTCTGGAGATGCGATATCTATCGGTTTTGTAATGTTGCCGGTTCTGACATAAACATTTGAATCGTTTTGCACATAATATGGAGTATTATCCCCCGCAAAAATCCTGACTAAAATAAAGAATTTACCATTTTTTAAATCTGTTGCGTGAACAACACAAGACGGAAATGGTTCAATGTTTGCTATTTCCTGATGCAATTTTTCAATCAGTTTCGCATCTATATCTATACCATCCCAGCTCTTTGGAAACCCTGTTTTCCTGTCTTCGTCAACTCCAATAATAATTACGCCTCCCCTGCTATTGGATAAAGCCACAATATGTCTAGCTAAGCCTTTATCGGAATAGTCACGTTTATAATCAATTTGTGTTCCTTCTCTATACATCTTCTCACAAAATGAAACTACATCTTCAAACTTAAAAGATTGAATTGGTTTATTTAATATATCCATTGGTTATTGCTACCTTATATATATTTCCCATTTTGGCTCAATAATTCTCGCTTCGTTTCCATATATAACTTATGCTCGTTTTTTATACCGTCCAGATGTTCTTTTGAAGCGACAAAAACATCACCAAAGGTATCTGCAAATTCTTCCAATATTAAAATATATGTTAGCAATGTGTAATTAAGATATCTGGTCATCCAAGCTCCGATATCGTCTACTTCTAAATCAAAATATCCAAACATCATTTTATTATCTGCTCTCTTAAATCTATGCATCCCCGTAGTAATATTTACGTGAGCAAAGACCGAAAATATCCGATAACAGTTTTTTAATTCTTCTTTATTCTTACAATTTTTAAACTTGTCATTTTTAAATATGCCTTTAAATAATTTTTTATTTTCTTTTGTCTCTTTTTCGTTTTCTCCCTTGCACCAGATTCTACTATAAATATCAGGATTTTCAGCAATAATTGTAGCTTGACCTATCGCCTCAATAGATTTTCTATTAACAATACCTGGTTCAGAAAGGTGCACCCTTAATAGATTTATAAAGGAAAATATTAGATTATGGTGGCATAACTGAAATAGGTTGGATATAACAGAATATTCGTCTGGAACAACTCTTCCGCCAATTAAAAACATCTTTTCAACTCTGTAATAAAAATCCACTTCCTCGGAAAATTTTTGTATGCTCTCTCCAAAATTCTTGTTTTCTGCTTGGTTAATATTTTGCAAATCTGTTTCTTTTTCCATTTTCATTATTCATTAAACAATTCCCTTGCTTTAAAATAAAGTTTTCTTAATTCGCCAACGATATCGCTTTCAGATTTCTCCTCCATCACATTCAAAACTTCTCCATAAAACCACAGAATTTTATCTTTCGGGGCATTAAAGTTTTTCCATAATTCATCGCCTTGATTTTTGTAGGCGTTTATCATTGAAGTAAGATTGTGAATTTTGTCCGCACAACTAACCATTAAAGCATCACCGCTATCATTTTTTAAATTGGCAATGTATTTTTCTTTTCGCTCCTGCCAACTGGCTTTTTCTTTTTCCTTGCTATCGCTAGGGTCTTTATCTTCAGAAACCTCTTGGACTATTTTATAAACTCTTTCGCCAAAATCTTTGATTAAATCTTCCGCTTCATATTCTGGAACATCTTCCAGTGTGTCGTGTAATAGCCCCGCCACAATCGCATCTTCATCATCCGTGTAAGTAGATAAAATAAAAGCTACTGAATATGGATGAATAATGTATGGCAAACCATCGCCTTTTCTTTTTTGGTCGGCATGGAGCACGCTTGCTCCGATTATGGCTTTTTGGATTTTTGGTGTAAGAATCATAAATTAAACATTTTTCAATTGTTCAATATTTTTATAATACCCTCTAAGCATTGACCTCCACCTTTTTGGATAAGTTCTGTCCACTGACGCGCTGTCTTCAATCCATAGATTTCTCAACTTGCTATCATTGTGCATTTCCCCATTTCTTCCTTTTTGATTTATATAATAATGATGGGAATCCGCCACTATTTTAGAAACAATCTTACTGGGTATAATCCAAAAGTCGGGCTCTTTATTAAACTTGTTTAGTTTGACAAAGGCATAAAAAAAATCGCCAGACGCACCCAGTTCATCTTTTTCCGAAAGGGGAAACCTCCTGACATTTTCTTCAGCAAATCTGGTTTTGACTGAAATTTTTAATGTTTTACCTTTTGGATTTATGGTGAGAATGTCGTATTTTTCGGCTCTGCCGAGAGTTATGGTTGCTACAAAGTTTTCCGCCGAAAGGCGTGAGGCAATATAATACTCACCAGCGTTACCAATGTTCTGCTTTTGAATTTCAATTTCTTCTTCTACAATTAAGTTCTCTTTTTTCATACTTTTATCCCCCGCTTTTTAATTTCTTCCAAGATTTTCCCCTCTAGTTTTCGGCACTGGCAATTTCTGGCGTGTTCAACGTGCCATTCTATTCTTTGTTCCAATGTAGGATTTTTTGGCATTTTGTTTTTCAGATGCCATTCCTTGTTGAGTTTCATATTTTTTTCACCTGCTTATTAAAAGCAAATTTTTCTTTGAGAAACCCTATGGTTGACCTGTTAATTGATATAGCCCATTCTGGTTTGCTTTTTCCCGTTTCAGAACCTCCCTGCATTAGAAGACTAGATGTGCTTTTTATCCAGGAAAGTGAAGGAATTAAGAATATATCTGGCAATTCTTTATCTCCAAATATCAATAATATAACCAACAAATTTTTTCTCGGCTTAAAATCTTTTTTCCTATAAAAAACATAGTTTTGCTTATATTTATTTTCCCGAATAGAACTTACTTGAACTTCATAATATGTATCTTTATTCTTCCTGGCAATCAAGTCTATTGCTACTAACTTTTTATTTGAAATATAAACATCAAATCCAGCTTTCGTAAATGCATTTTCTGCAAATTTTCTTCCTTCTCTATTTAATTGTAAATGATTTAGATTTGACCACTTATTCATATTTTTATTTTTGGCTAAAAATTACTCCCTTCAAATCTCTATATGCGTTAGTCTCTGAAGTAATGAATGTTGCCAGCTCTTTCTTGAAATCTTCACCTGTTATTCCATTGGCAATCCCGCAGAAGTTCATTATTTCTCCTGTTTTGGATTTGACATCAGCGTTTTCAATATTTGAAACAATTTTATTATACTCATCTACCACAACTGATGGGTACTTTCTTGAAACTATTTCAAAATCAAAAAGATAATTTTCAATCTCTCTTCTCTTTAACATCCTCCTGTTATCATCTTTCGCTAACCAAGCCAGTCTCTGCTCTGGTGTGGTTAATGAACCGTCACGATTTATATCCCTGTCTTTTAATATGAGCAATTCTACATCCACAAATGCCTTACTTAAAATTGTTAGAGCTATTGAAGCATTCCTGTCCAATTCTGTATTACCTCCACTTGAAATAAATAAAGTATCGTGATGGCTTCCCTCAAAGATAGTATTAAAGACTTCCGCATCTAATCCCTGTTCATCCCCATTTCCGTCAGGTTCTTTTTTCCCCTCACAATATACTATCCTCCTGGGAGCAAGTAGCCCAGTTATGTCTTCCAGCGCGGTTTGAAATATTTTTTGCCAATTACGCCGAGTAGGTCTCATCGGCACGATAGTTACAGTTTCATCAAAATTATTTTCAGAAAAGTCTAATACCGAAGTTTTGTCTTTTAATTCTTCCTGCAATGCTCTCAAGAATCCAATGCTGTGAGTTGCTATCCACAATTGACAATTATTAGGAACTAATTTTTCTATTTCTATGAGCAGTTTTCTTTGTATCGCTGTATTAAGATGCAATTCTGGCTCATCTATACAAAATACTGTATCGTCATACTCTCTCGTTTTGATAATAAGGTCTGTAATAATATCCACGACTTCTTTTTCGCCAGCGGATAAATTTTCATAAGGGAAATCTTTTGAATCTCCTTTTTCAAAATAAAGTTGCCCCCTTCCCTTGACCACATTTCCCAAATTGGATATTTTTACATCCAATATTTTTCCTAATATCTCGTTTATTTTGCCAGTAAGTTCTTCTCGCGTAACCTTACCAGTTTTTCCATTGCCGTCTTCATTCCAAAATTCATCCCAAGCAGTTCCAATCATTCTCTCGTAATTTTCTAACATTCGCCCATCTAATTCAGTACTTGACCCTGGTCTGCCAGCATCATCAAGAGCGTCTCTTTGTTGTTTAATTTCAGTGACATTAAGTCTTGGAGTAAATCTATAAGAAGTGCGGATATAGAAACTCTTCTTATCAAAGTTCTCAGTACCGTCTGATTTCACAATTTTTACAGCATTATTTCTATCGTATGTTTGATTATTGCCTTGTATCAAATGAAGTAATTTTGAAAAAAAGGAACTTGATGGATTATAATTTGCATTTTTATATGTTTTTTGCTTTTCCTCAAATGCATCAAAAACACTACTCTTTCCAGAGCCATTAGGTCCGACTAACGCTACAACTTTTTTAGGACTTTCTCCTAAATCAATTTGGAGGTCGGTGAATCTCTTAAATTGAGTTAATCTTACTTTATTTATTTTCATCTTTACTAAGTCTTGAAATATTTTGGACAATGAACTTAATTACACAAAGTTTCACAAGGAATTCCGTCTTTATCCGCATCCAATTTTGCCACTCCGCAATTATTCAGATAAAATTTAGCTTCCTGACAGCTGTCCATTTGCCCGCATTTGGTTTTGCCAGCACAGCTTCCGTCAGAGTCTTGACTTTGCTGAGTTGACGTGGCTGTATCATTTTGCGAAGACGAATTGTTTGAATTTGCCTGTGTATTATTACTGTTAGTTTGTATGGTTAAGTTTCCATTACAAGTATTCTCCGCCCATAATCCCTTTTTAGCATCTTTCGCTTTCTGCTGTGCATCTTTAAAATCTGCTTGATATTTATATGGCGTGCCATAAGTATATTCGTAAGCATAGCCTTCTTCAACCATCAGTTTGTTAAAATTTATGCCGTCTTCCAGATAAATGTATCTTAGCGGTCTGCCGTATTTATCTTTATTGGATTGAGTTTCATCTGCCTCCAGTCCCACTTTCTTTCCCATTAATATTTCTTTGGATTTAGCGGAAGATTCTGCTCCAAAACATTCCACGGGCTTTCTTGGGTCAACTGTTTCAGGTGTATTGATTCCAATAAGCCTGATGACTTCTTGCTTTCCGTCAATATTAACCGCCACTGTATCTCCGTCAACTACTTTTGAAACGGGATATAATTGTCTTTGAGGTTCGGCCTGTTCGGTATTTTTTGTTTCATTTTCTACTACTGGCTCAGTAGAGACTACCGCTTCTTCTTGTTTTTGTTCTGACTTTACTTCAGTGGTCGCCTTTTGTTCGCCAGTTGGATTATTTTTCGGCGTATCGGAAGAACCTAAGCTGAGACTAAACAAGAAAAAGCCAACAATGATAAAAATGGTTCTCTTAACAACAGTTAGTTTGAAATTCCATTTGCTTTCCGTAAGTTTTCCAATGGGCGGAAGCAAAACTAATCCTATAAGAAAAAGTATTAAGCCAGGAATAAAATCGGAAAGCATAACTCCGATAAAACCGAAAAAAGAAAGGATGATGCCGAATGTCCAGCTTAAAGTATTTTTGATGTTGGTCTGAGGTAAATTTTTATTCATTTTGTTGGTCTTTATGTTATTATCCTACTCTCAAACGACTCTAAAGTAAAGATTTTAGCCAATTATTCGCCAAATTTTAGCCTGTGTGCGATTCTTTGGCTCTATTAGTATAAATATAAGCCACTTGGTCTTTCTTTATATACAAATAGCCAGTTTTTAGCTGACTATTTTATGTGTTAAATTACATACTTCAATTTATTGGCAACCTTCCATCTCGCTTCCCCAGGTCTGCCTTTCCATTGTTTTAGATTTTGAATCGCCACTGCCCATTTGAGTTAAAACTTTAAAAAAGTTTGTCGGCCCTGATTCTGCCCAAGTCTTATCGGTTGATTCTCTAGCATCATCGCCTCCCATACTGGCGCTGATATACCTTCGGGCATTAAATCTGACTTTAGCAATATTCTTCTTGGCTGTCGCATCAGTAAACAATGTTTTCATTACATCAAAATTCATCTGTTTGGCTAAGGCACAGCTTCCTGCGTCAGTGTTAACAACAACCTGAAACGGAGCCACTGGCTTTGCGTTGGGATTTTTGCCGAATAATGCCACTTCATAATTGGCTCCCAAATTTTTAACGATAGCCTCAATCCTTGCTTTTGGTTCGGTCGGTAAATTTTGAACCGCCAGCTTGTTTTGCTGTGTGGATTGTGCGGACTGCTGAGCTTTTAATTCATTCTCCGATTTTTCAGCATCTTTTTTGTAAGTTGAGAAAGAAATAATCAAGCTGACAGCTACACCGCCCAGAATTATCAGCATCACATACAATCCGACTTGGGAGGTTTTTTGCGGAGCCGGGGGTGCTATTTGCATATCAGGATTATTTCGCTGTTCTGCCATCAATTTTTGACCCATTGGAGTATCCAAGGGAATCATTTTTTCGCTTCCGCATTTTTGACAAACATTTTTCCCATTTCCGCCCCGACTCCAGATTGAATAAATAACGCCTGGGACTATAAAAAACCACCATAAGATGAATTCAACAAGCCCATTCCCTCTTGCCTTTTTATTTGCTTCGCCTGCGTATCCGCATACTGTGCAGATTAGATTCGCCATTTTATTATTTTTAATAATTATAAATTTTTGACTTGCTTATTAAACTCATAAATACTTTTAAATTCTTCCGAATTATTTTTGGATATTTTCAATCCCCATTCTGGTCGGCTCTTTTTGCCTTCATAATCGTTTTCTGAAAAGAATTTTCGTCCGAGAGTTTTCCATTCCATTGAAGACACAAGACATAGCGTCGGCATCTCGTCTTCTTCAAAAAGCACCAGTGCTAACAGAAAGTTTTTTCTGAGAGTAAAGACTTCTTTTCGCATAAAGACATAGTTGTAATTCCGCACTGATTTCACTTGGACGTCATAATGCTCGCTTTCATTTTTCCTGATTACAAAGTCTATGCCTTTGTCGTCCACCTCTGAAGTATAGACATCAAAGCCAGCTTTCGTGAATTCCATTTTGGCGAAATACTCACCATATTTTCCCAGTTGCAAATGACTTAATTTTGACCAGTTATTTTCCATATTATTTTTTTTATAAACAAAAAACCACCAATTTCTTGCTGGCTTAGTAACACAAAGCTCCCCGCCAGCGATGACTTGCGTCACCCATATCCCTTTCGGGATACGACCCACTACAGGTGCTCTGAACGAGGAGCTTAATGTCCTGTAGTGGGTTTTATTGCCATACCTTACGATTTTACTCATAAGGGTTAGGCATTCAATTGTTGATTTAATTATAGCTGTTTATCTATAATAATCAATAATCTCGTTCAGAGCGTAATTTTTTTATTAACTACCAAAGAACTTTGGTCAATGTATCTCCGCCAATCTCACCTCCTTTCTGAGCCGTGACTTGGCTATATGCAGGTATCTCTCCGTTGTTGATATGTTTTTATGTCCTGCCAATATCTGAATGGTTTTCAGGTTTACTCCTTTTTCCAAAAGCCTTGAGCAAAAACTGTGTCGCAAACTATGCACTGAAATATTAGGCTTAGTTATCCCAGCCAGTTTCAAATATTCCTGAACCAGCATCCCCACTCTTCGCTGTGTGATTCTCTTTTTGAAACTGCTCAAAAAAACTGGCTCAGCCAGTTCTTTTTTCTTAACCATATTTTTCAATTGTTTCGCCAACTCGGTATTTATCGGCACGCTTTGTTTTTGTCCGCCTTTTCTTTTGACTGTGACTGTCTTTGATTCCGCATCAACATCTCCGACGCTTAAATTTGTCAGCTCTGAAATTCTAATGCCTGTTTCAACCAGAACCTTTACCATCAGCTCGTTTCTTTTTTGATGCTTGGATTTATCTTTCTTGATAACACTGATTAACTTTCTCAATTCTTTTTCAGTCAAATAGCTCGGCTCTTTTTCTTTGACTTTCGGCATTGCAATATTTTTAACTGGGTTATTTTTCATCAAATTCTCGTTTTCCAAAAAGACAAAGTAATTTTTAAGTGATGTCAGTTTTCTTCTCCTGGTTATTGACTGATTGTTTTTCTCTGATAAAAAAACAAGAAAGCTCCGAATAGAGCCTCTCGTCAATTTATTAACCGCAGAGCCTTTGGTGAAATGACTAAATTCCAATAAATCTCTTTGGTAAACCTCAATGGTCTTTTCGCTCAGCCCTTTTTCTATGCGAAGATACTCCAAATAATTTTTTATGTAACTTTGCATTTTTGTGTGACTCATTACTCGTTGTGACACACATTAGCTTGCGATGCTAGATAAAGTCAAGGGCTTTAATTTCAGCCATAACTCGCTTGAAAACTCCAAGATTCGTTACTTCCAACAGATTATCCCTATCTGAGGAAACCTTGCGAATTCCTTCGCCATTTCTATCTTTGAACTCAACATAGAAATCCATTCCTTCATCAAAGAAGAATTTGGTATCAATGAATCTGACCACGGCTTTCTCATTGATGGCTTCCAGTAAATCAAAAACGAGAAGCGATTCTAACTTTCCGAAATCGCAAGGCTGGCATTCAATGTCCACCAGATTCTCATCGGGATAAAAATCCATTTCAAAAGAAACGACTATTTTATTCTCTTCATTGCTGATGTGAAACGAAACTTTATCTTTGGCTTCTTCAATAAGTTTGTGATACAAATGCTTATACTCAGAATTTCTTTTTTTAGCGTTCACCAGATTATGTAGAAATTTATTCTGCGACACTGGATTTAAAAACTTAATTTTTACTGTCATATTATTAATTTATTACGAATTAAAATCTTCCGATATCAGGCATTATGCGAAGTTAATGAAATGCCAGCACAAAAATCAGATGACCATATATTGCCAAGGCTCCATAGAAACAGAAGCCTATGGAGATATTGAATAGCAGTTCTTTCATAATTGTCTTGAATTTCGCCACGCTTCAAGTTCTCTGAGTGTGGAAAAATCTCGTTTAGGATTGATACTCTCTTTTACTCGTTCCTCTTTAATTTCAATTATTGTCGGCCCCAATAATTTTTCCGCTTTGAGTTGCTCTTGAAATTTTTCCAGTGTCGGTGCTCCCGTTATTACAAAGCCAGCGTCAGGTTTTCTTGCTCCCGATATTTGCATCAATGCCACCGATAATGCCATTGCGTGGTCTGAATACTGCGAACTCGGATGGTCAAAACGATAACCGTAGCTTTTCTGTTCCAGATTCAGCGACAACAGTTCCCTCTCTAGTTGCTTATGCGGAAAAAATTTAACCAGTCCATTATGGATAAAATAGTAAAGGTTGCGACTGAGTTTTTCCACGTTGGAACTGCTGAATGTAAACTCTTCAATCTTGCAATAGCGTTTCAATCTTTCAATCGTTCCTTTAAGATTCCAAGGGTCTACCACGATGTGTAATTTCGGAAAATTCTTAGTGGCTACAAGCATGTCTTCTTCAATGTCAGCAATCTTTACTGGGTCGTTTTTGCTCCCAGCCCAAGTCTTAATATCATCCACGATAACAAGTCCGGACTCCTTGTCCTGATGGAGTATGACTGAAACTGTGCGGTCTTTAACCAAGCCGAGGTCGCATCCGTAATAGTATTCGTTACCCTCTTCGCCTTTGAATTTTGGCTTTAGAAATTCATCTCGGCATTGCATCACATCTTCCCTGGTGAAAAAACTGTTCTCCCCAGCACTCCATTTATTCTCCCAAAACCTTTGAAATACTGCTGGCGGAAGTTCCCGCCTTCTCTCTTCTATAAACTCTGATGTAATCCAACTGACTTCAGGTTTATGTGACCAATGGAAATACATTTTTGGATTTTCTTTGTTCAGTCCTTTTTCATAAAGTTCATAAAGTGGAGTTATCGTATTCGTTCCAGCGTAAGTTACTATAAAGCGGAGGGGTTGTTTTCTAGTTGGCGAGAATTGCAGGGCGTCCAGCAAGTCACGATTTTTCTGAGACCAAATTTCATCCCCTATAACACAATTAGGATTCAAGCCATGAGCAGAAAATGTGTCCGAACTTAAAACCTTATAAATGTTTCCCGTTGAAGGTACAACGATTGAATCTCTGTAAATTTTGACGCTATTCAGCAGTATAGGATTTCGCTCTATGGCTTTTTTGGTTTTTTCCCAAATGATGCTGGCTTGGTCTTTGTCCGATGCAATGGAATAAATTTCATTCGGCTCATCAAAAATGGGGTCGCAGAGAAGCATATATAACGCCACGCCTGAAGCTAGACTGGACTTTCCCGACTTCTTAATCATTCCAACGAGAACATCATTATATATTCTAAAACCGTTTTCATCCTTGGTTTGGAATATGTCAGTCAGAATTTTTCTCTGAATCGGCTCTAATACTATCGGCTTTCCGCTATCCAAAAAATACTGTTCGCTCAAAAATACACAGATATCATTTTGATATTCAATCAATTTTTCAGTTGTTATCGGCTGTATCTTCATCGTCTTGGATTATAACTTTGGCAGTCTGATTATTTATAGGTCTGGCTCGTTGCAGAGCTTCCGCAAAACAAAATGACTGCACGTTAGCTAGATTTAATCTCGCTCTTGCCTGCGGGCCGATGCCTAACGCTCCCGCCTGTTTCAGCACCAGACGCTCGTAGCTGGTTTTCATCACCAATATGGGCTGAACATCTAATCCTGAGTCTTTGACTTGAAATGGGCCGACATTCGCCACCCAGCGTTCAATGATTATAAGAAAGCAAAAGTTTTTGACGAAGCGGTCAATGATGTATTTATCTATGGGCTTGATATATTCCAAATCAAATATTTCATCATAAATTTCTTCCTGCAGTTCTAAAATAGCTCGGCACTGCTTTTGTTCTTTTTTGAAATACTCACAATCGGAAGAAAACACGCATTGATTGCAACTGGGAACTGGGGCGACATTTCTTCTGAAAAACTCAAACGCCCCGTGCTTTCTTTGCACTTCAAGATTCTTTTTTACCGCTTCTATTCCTTCTTCGCTGAAGTTATAAACTGCGGTTTTTGATTTTGACTTATATCGTGCCATTTTCTGATTTTTTGCTTTAACTTTGCGTCAAAAGTCGCGAGCAGATTAAATATAACTTCTCGCCCTTGCTTTTTCCTTGCACACTCGCCAACGCCTCGTTAATGGTTTTTTCCTGTTCCTTAGATACAGCGAAATTCATTACCGTTGGCATTTCCTTTTCTCTATCCTCAGCGTCTTTTTTCAATTTTTCCATAAACTCCGCCGTCACTTGCGTGAGAGCCAGTTTGTCTTTCAAGTCTGCCACTCCAAAGCCTAGCTTGGTTGATAATTCCTCTAGCGTATATTTCTGATTGAGTTCTGAGATAAGTCCTGCCAGTTTGAGCGGATTCATTTCGCCTCGCTTGGAGTTTAGAGCTATCGTTACGATTTTTTGATGTTCCTCACTCTCTGGTTGAAATATAACCACTGGTATTTTTTCAAAGCCAAGTTTCATACTGGCTTTCCAGCGATGAAAGCCATCTATGATTTCAAACTTGTCATTGACCACCACTGGTTGTCCTATCCAACCATTATCTTCAAAATCCGCAACTAATCCTGAAAATTGGATTTCAGACATAAGATTTGGATTATATTTATTGGGATTGACTTTCAACGGGTCAATCATAATTATTTCACTGTAGATTTTTTCTTTGCTCATATCATTTAGTCACAATTAAGTATTCAACATTTTCACTCTGCCTCTTTCCATTTTTTGATGCGATATTGTTTATCGCCCAAGCGTGTTCCATAAAATATAAATCCGCCTCTCTGAATTTTTGAACCACCCGTAATAGTTCTTCACCTTTGATGCCTGCGTCAGACGCTGGATTGTATCCCATTGAAATTATCCATTTAGGAATAAATTCCGAGAGAGTAAATAACCTTTCAAAATTTTCCATTACATCTTTGGTATTAAATGCTTTGTCTGCTATTTCAATGCCCTTTTTGCCTTCCAATATTTCATCCAATACTTTATAATGGTCAGAATATTTAGTGGAATTAAAATAGGGGCTATCGCAATAAAGGCAGTTTATTTTTTCACCTTTTTCCTGCATCATTTTTAGGAATTCAAAGCAATCCATCTGATACATCTCGTTGTCTTTCCCGTTGTTGAAAATTCCATTATTGATTTGGTCTTTCAAGTTGAGAAGCGATGGCAAGGGATGTGCCATATTATATCTGATTTTTTTGCCTCGTGATTCACTGGCTAATTCCAAAAGTTCAATCTCCCTGTTTTCAATGAGCATTTCATTATCCTGCCTGCCCACTTGAAACGCTCCGTATTGGCGAAGGGACAAGATAAATTTTGAAAGTAGAAGTAATAATAATTCCTTTTTTATGCCTGTCTTTTTTCTAGCATTCGTAAACGCAGTATCCAAAAATTCCGCCACACTGGGAATGAATATTTTGGGGACATAATTTTTACTGATAAAACCATCATCCTCTGTTGGCACAAATAGACTGCACACATCCTCCTCTGTTAGTTTTGCAGTGCTATTAGCTATGAGCGAATCGCCGACTATTTTGCTTCTGTATGCGATATCGTTAGCTATCACTCTCATTCCCTTTTGTTTTCCCTTAAGCGAAACTGACCCTCCGCCCATAAAAACATCACACAGCGTGTCACCCTGAAAATGACTGGCAATTTCTTCAGCCATCCTGCGTTTTCCGCCTAAGAAGGGCAGAGTCGCATCATAGATTTTTAAATTACTTATCATCTTTTTCTGTTACTCCAGTTTCATTCTCAATTTCTGAAAGCATATAGCGACACAAAATGGCGATTATTTTTCCTCGTCCAGATATCTCGTATTTTTCCTTGAAATATCTTTCCAGCTCCAGAAATAACTGCCTCTGTTCTTCAAAAAGAGAAATGAACTCTTGATGGAATTTGCGATTAGTTATTTTGATGTCGGAACTTCTAATTTTTTCCTCAAGTGTTTTCTTTTGATTCTTCATACTTTTTTAAATTAGTCTATTATTCACTCTTTACTTATCCTCTTTGCCTTATGCAAAATCTATTTTTAATCTTTTATATTTTTTGGTAGTTCTTAATGCTCTATTCAGCACGCCCTGAGGCAAAAACAGTTCTTTTTCCGCCATTGTCGCTGAAGAATAAATTGTGCCTTCTCCCCATTCATCTTCAATTCTGACCGCCCCGCTGTTTCTGATATTTACTAACCAAATTAAATTATCTGTAGTAAAACCCTTTTTCTCATCTTCTCTGCGTATCACGGGCGAAAATTTTCCCTTGAATCCACTGGACGAATAGTTGAAATATAATCCTTGAAGGTCATAATCATTTTCACTCCAATATTCAAACTCCTCTTTGGTGGGATACGCCAAGCCCTTCTTTTGTGCTTGTTTTTTAAGCCAAGAATAACGCAGGGTTATTATCCCCTTTTTTGTTTGCTGATATTTTCTTACCGCCTTTTTCACATCTTCCTCAGTAAAAACTTTCCTATCCTTTCGCATCTTACGAATCTGAGAATATAGTCTTATCTGATTAAGATTTTCTTCAGCTCTTTGTTTTAATTCTTCATTTGTCATATTCGTGCTTGCTGAACTAAGTTATTGACACCTTGCTTTCATCGTATTTATAGTCCGGCCGATTAATGCCTTGCCCCTTAAACTGATTAGAAAAAGCCACTAATTTATACTCTTTGCCGTCAATCGTGACGACTCCTGCCAAATACTCATTTCCTTTTTTTGACGCTTTTCGCCAAATCGCACATTTTTCAACTTGTGGCACATCGCCAAAGTTTTTCTTTTCTTCTTGTTGCATATTTTTTAAAATTATTAATTAACCTTTGGTTCCAGTTCTCTAAAATCTGAGTACTCTCCTCTAAAAATTAATTTTATCGTTCCGCTTCTTGTGTCCCTGCTGGTAACGTGAAGATTTAATTTTTTCGGAGCGAATCCATCATCTTCATCATTGGAATCATCGCTTTTGAGATTCATAATAAAATGAGGGATATACACATTATCCACGCTTCCTTTTATATCCGATAAGGATTTAGCATTGGGATTATTAAGCCCCGCTTTATTGACTTGACTAATCAGCATCAACGCCACACCCGTTTCCTTGGATATATTATTAAACTTGCTGATAAGAATATTTTCTTTGGTCAGTGTGTCATGATATTCCTTGGCATCAATTGGAAAAACTTGCAAATGGTCAACTATTACCAAAACCTTGTCAGTTTTGTATTCGGTTTTGATAAAATTTATTTCTCTTCTCAGACTTTCAAAATTAATTTCTCCCGCATCGCCTTGCTCACGTATATAGAATTTTGGTGCTATATATTTCAATGAATTCCCAGCGTCTAATAATTTCTGAACCTGAGCTTGGGTTGGTAATCCATTAAAATCATCCACATCCTCTCCTAAAATATTTTTGTTTTGACTACCTTTGTCCAGATAAAGCCCGCCTTTAAGTAAAATATCCACATAATTTATTTCAGCGATTCTACTTAAAATTCTCGTGAAGAGCTGGTATTTTGTCATTTCAAGACTGTAGAAGAGTATCGGGGTTCCACGCAAACACGCTTCGTAAGCTAATTGCAACGCAAAACTTGTTTTTCCCATTTTTGGAGGACCGCCTAAAACAATAAGTCCTCTCAGCCCGAAAGTTCTTTCGTCCAGCGATGGAATCCCAGTTTCAACGCCCAAAAGTTCTTTCTCGCCCTTTCCCAATGATTTGAAGTAATCTCCCAGATAATCCGAAGATGGCTTCAGATTTTCTTTTATTTTCTTTTCCGACTCAGTTGCCACCGTTTCTTCTGGCAGTTGGTCAAATTCTGATTTGTTCATTTTTTTGCTTAAATTAATTGATTATTATTTTTGTTAAAAAATTCCGTTATATCTTTTATCCCATCTGGCAGTTTTTTCATTTTTATTCGTTGTCCTTTTTCGTAAAAAAATTCAGCTATTTTTTTCATCGCTTCTTCGCCCGACTTATCGTTATCAAATGCCAATACAACATCTAGCCCTCTGAATAAATCCGCCATTTCTGCTTTGAAGCCATTAGTGCCTATGGTTGCCACCGCCCTGTATCCGTTTTGTTCTAAAATCATCGCATCAAAGACTGCTTCGCAGATATAAATTTTGTTGCCTGATTTCATATCTTTTAACGCATCGGCATTGAACAACGGAATTTCAGATTTAAGATTGAAATATTTCGGCTTCTCATCGTCAATTCTCCTGCCCTGTAAAAATATGATTTTGCCGTCTTTGAAAAATGGAACTATTATCTTGTGCTTATAAAAAACCAGATTCCCGTTTTCGCTCATCAGTCCCGCATTTTTCAAATCCTCCAAACTAAAACCGTTTTTTAGAAATTCATCGGCTTTTTTATAATCCTGTATGCAAAATAGTTTGAATTTTTGTATTGTGCTTTCATCAAACCCTCTCTTTTCTCCGACTAAATAATTGAAGCTCTCAACATCAAATCTAGCCTTATATTCTTTTCCACAAAAACCCACTAGAGCCTCATAGATTTCGCAACTGTTATTAATTTTCTTTTCCTTTGGTTCCAATAAAGCAACATTGTTTAGTCCCGCCAGCTTAGACAGATACTCAATAGCTTGCTTTTTACTCACGCCTTTTACTTTTTCAAAAAGGTCTATGCAGTCGCCCTTTTCTCCGCAACCGAAACACTTGAAAATTCTTTTTTCGTCATCAAAGCTCAAGCTAGGAGTTTTTTCCTGATGAAAAACGCAGAGGGCTTTTTTGTTTTTATCAATGGCAATACCAAGATGAACAGCCAGTTCCGATATTTTTATCGCTTGCTTAAGTTCATTGATATCAATTTTTGCGTTGTTATTTTCCATTCCTTTAAATTGGCAGGTGGCGGTCGTCTTCAAACACCGCCTCTGCTAATATCATTAATATGATTAATAAGATTAGGATTTTTTAATTTGGCTTAAATCAACCGTTATTTGGACTTTTTACTAAACGCTGACTACTAATCCACTAAACACTGACTCTTAATCGGCTAAATGCTGACTACTAATCGGCTAAACACTGACTCCTAAAAAATCATTCATTTCTGGATTAAGAGGAAATGCCTGAATGCTAATTTTTATGTTGTCGTCCGTTCCTATTCTGCAAGGGCTATAGTTCTTAATGCATTTTATCTGAATCAGCTTGTTGAGCGTTTTTTCCAAACATCTGCTTGCCATTGCCTTATTGGCACTGTCCGTCTTGTCATAGCCAGTCAGTTCAATCAGTTTTTTTCTGTCCATTTTAATAAATAATCGGTCGTCATAATTTGAATGTTTTCCTTTTTTGCCCTGCCTCAGCTGGTCAAACCTGGTAGACAGATTAAATCCCAAAAGCAAAGCGTTTTCATCTTTATTGGCGTCTAATTCAAGTAGCCCGATGCCATAAAGTCTTCCTCTCATTATCGCTTTGTTGAATCTGGGGAGTAGTTCTCCGTTTAACTTTACGATAACCGAATCATCGGCCGTGCCGTCTCTTTTTGTGGCGTAAACGGCACTGGTTAAGTCTATAAGTCTGAAATAATCCCTTTTAACCATTCGCTTTTGCTTTCCGTTTTTATCTTTCTCGGTAACTGGATTGTCAAGATAAATCTCAAATCCTCTTAAAATATAGATGGCTTCCGTAAAATCTCTCTTTTGTTCCTGCGAAAAATATCCATTCTTGTCTGGTTTCAAAACCAATGTCATAAGCTCGGTAAGACGGACGTCCCTGAATACGAAACTGCCGATTTCCTTGGCGTGAAACCAAAGCCCCAATAAAGTCTTGATTATTTTCCCTTTCTTTATTTTTTCCAATTCAACATAAAGCTGTTCAGCGGTTTTAATTTCCTTGCTTATCCTCAAGCCAATTTTATCGTTCTTGTCCTTGAAACATCTACCGCCATTGGTTAAAAAACTATATTTAACAGATTCGGGCGTTATTTCTTTTGTCAGGGAATTATATTTGTCGGAAAAAGCTCTGCTTATTCCAAAAACATCTTCTTGTTCTATGGGATTGGAAAATAGCGACCTTTCCAGGGAAGTTATTTCTGACTTGGATATCTCCATTGGTGCAACGATAGTCAGTATATTATTTCTAGTTTTAGTTCGTATTTCCATTAATTAAAATAAACAAAAAATCCGCAATACGTTGAAACAGCCAGAATCGTTAAGATCCTGCATGCTTCCACATTGTATTGCGGATTTATATTTTCCGATTGAATTCGGAAAGAATATTCACTTGTATTTTTATTGTATGTCATAATTATATGTTTGTCAATACTTTAACCTTTATGTCAAACCTTTATTTATCGGATACTTTTCACTTTATTGCCAAGTATTTAATTAACTTGTGTCCGAGCAGCAGATTTACCGCCCAGGACAAATCAATTATTTATAGTTTCCATCCATTATGCGTGGAACAAAGAAATTTATAAATTTTGGCATTTAATTTTTTTCCACGAACCACCTTCTTTTGTTTTAGCCAATTCATAGCCCTTTTGAATTCAGATTCTGACAGTCCTGAATAAAATCTCAGCACTTCACCTGCGGTTGAGTCAGGATATAAGACGACAGCTTCAAATACTTCCTCAACGCCAGGACAATCATCATTGCTAATGCGTATAGCCAGTTTTGAAGCGATTGCTTCAGTATTGAATATTTTTTTCATTTTCATTTTTTTAGATTTAACAATTATTTGGATTGCGGTCTGGTGACAACTCATAATTGCCACCCAAACACACAAACCGACTAATACAACCCCTCCTCGGCCATTTCCTGCCTAGTCTCTTCGTCAGGGAAGGAACATCCACAATCTGAAACTATTCCTTTTTCATCAAGGAGAAATATCATATCCCTGAAAAAATCGTATTCGGTTAAGCCTATATAATTATCAAGCAAATCGTTGAGGGTGGTTCCTGAATTAGCCTTGAGAAATCTAAATAACTTCTCCCTGTTTTCTTTTGTTTCTCTCGCATACTGCTCCTCAAATGTTTCCTTTTTACTAACTTTTTTTAATTCTTTTTTCATTTGATTTAATTTAATTTATTATTTAATGTTTTTTTAAATTGATTATGTATCAAAATTCCCCCAATCAAATCCCAATACCCATCTTAAAGTTTCAAGCCGACCTCTCAATAAACCCCATTCATAATCCGTATAAGGCTGCAAGTTTTTCTTCCCATATTTTTTCTCTAGTTTCTTGGCGGCTTTAATGCCATCTTTCATACACTTCTTTACTCCTGGGTCTTTTTCTTTGGGATATTCATTCTGCATAATCCATTTATGCCTGTCATACCAAACCTTATCACAAGTGATGGATTCTTCTTCCAAAATTTCATCTCTTTTTCTCATATTTTTTAATATATAAATTATTATTTTTTGCCTCCTTTAGAGTTGCTTGCCAGTTGCCTGACATCTTACGAAGCCGTTTCAACTTTGATAATTTTCACGTCATAATCCTCCTTTCATTTTCGTTAATAATATTAGCTTGGGCACTAACTGTGGCTTTACGACTGAAAAAATTTTCAAATTCGTTTTCAGTGTTTTCATCACTCATCGGAGAAAAGTAGCGCATGCTGGTTCGGATATCAGAATGACCCATGGCTTTGGAAACAGCCGACAAATTTAATCCTTGATGCAGACAGTTGGTTAAAAAACTGGAACGAAATAAATGACAATGAATTCTTCGGTTTAGCTTCTTTGATAATCTTCTGAATGCCCTATTAACATCACCCTTGTCCCACTTACCTCCGTAATTTCCATTATTAACCGTACCAAATAAATATGGACTTTTATCCCATTTGGGACGAGCATCCAAATAATCCCGAATAAATTTTTTCGTCCTCCCTCCCCAATAAATCATCCTAAATTTTTTTCCTTTTCCTAAAACAACTGTTTTACCAGATTTCAAGTCTATGTCCCGTTTCAAATTCAAAATTTCACTTATTCGCGCCCCAGAATCTGCGAGTATGGACGATAAACCCTTTAATCTTTTGTCCTTTAGCGTTCTGTCCGGCATGCTTTCAATAATGTCGTCAATTTCTTGAGTGGAAAGTGTCTTAACTGGTTTTGATTTGACCCTGGGGATAGTTATTTTTTTATAATCATAAACATCCAGCCCGATAAAATCAGATAAATATGCGAGAAAATTTCTAATTACAGATACGGTTTTACTGCGATACGAATCTGACAGAAATTCGTTCATGAGCCGTTCTTTCAAATTCAAAATAGTGTCTTGGTTAATATCAAAAACCGAAATATTTCCAATCAGCGATACTATTTTACGAAAAATGCGTTCATAGCTGTCCACCGAGTCAGAACAGTTTTCCTTTTCCACTCTGCAGTAAAGAAGATATTTAGTTTTGTATTCACTGATTTTCATCTAATTTAATATTTTTCATTTTGAAAACAAAAAGCCAGCAACCTTAAAAGGCTACTGGCTTGTTATGATAATAAAAAACGAGATAAACAAAAAACACCAGCCTCGCAAGGCTAAATAGGGTTAGGGTATGTTTTTTATTTATCTCATTTACCTTAAAAAGAACCAGGACATCGCTTTCTTTTACGATTCCCTCTTGTGATTCTCCAAAGGAATTAAGATTGCTTTAAAAAAATTAAGAACTAACCTTAGTATATCAAAGAAATTGACATTTGTCAATCCAAACGTAATGGCCCAATAGCTTGGAAACGTTTTCTGGTATAGAATAACCAGTTAAAAGCTAACGTTTCCAAATATGTATACAACCAATCCTAGGATGCCCAGATTAAGAGCCAAGGCGGTACAAATGGTCAGGTCTGAAGGCAGATCAGTCTCGGAGGTAGCCAGATACTTCGGCTACACTAAAAGCGCGGTCAGCAAATGGTGTCAAAAGGTACCAATGGGTGGGGCTTATGAAATTCCGACTAGGTCATCTCGTCCGCATCATCATCCAAGAGAACTCTCGGAGGATGTAGTGGAAAAGATCATTGCCTGCAAGAAAAAGTATAATCGTTGTAGTGACGTTATCCATCAGCATCTGAAAAACGATGGCATCGATGTCAGCTTAAATAGTGTCAAGAGAAAACTGGACTATGCCGGTCTCATCAAGAAGCGTAGTCCCTGGAAAAGGTTGCATTTATCTTGCCATCGTCCGGAAGCCTTAAAACCTGGGGATTTAGTGATGGTAGACACTATTCACCTCATGATTAGTGAAAAGAAGAGAATCTACGTCTATACGCTTATCGACGTCTATTCCCGCTGGTGTTATGCTTTGGCTACGGAGCGGATCAGTACACGACATAGTATTGAGTTTTTAAAGAAAGCGCAGGTTCTGGCAGATTTTAAATTTAATTGTATCCAGTCAGATAATGGCAGTGAATTTTCCCAACACTTTAGCGAAAGAATCAAGATCGCTCACCGGCATTCCCGAGTGAGGCGTCCCAACGATAATGCTCATCTGGAGAGATTTAACCGAACGTTGCAAGAAGAATGTTTAGACAAGCTGCCGGTTGATGTTAGAATATTTAACAGAACTATGCCGATTTATCTCAAGTACTACAATACGGAAAGATTGCACATGGGAATTGATTTTCAAACGCCCGTTTCTTTAATTAATTGTTTCCAAGCTATTGGATAGAAAACGTCCAAATTTTCCGCTCAACAAAAGCAAAATAATTTTTTTATTGAAAATGTCAAAAACTATGTTGGCTTGCTCTACATTAGTAATGCAAATACTGCTCGTGAGCTTGTTTTGCCCTCGCTTTGTCCGTTAAGCCAACATAGTATCTGATAGTCGTATCAAGCCTCTCGTGCCCACACAGGGTTTTTATCTCAGTGAAGGGACAATTGTTAAAAGCGAGGTGGCTAGCAAAACAGTGTCGCAAACAATGAGGTGTAATTTTTTTATTGATACCAGCAATTATCCGCTGACGCTTGAAATATCTAGTGTTGTCCTGATTAGTAAGTCTTTTTGGAGTCTTGCCTGTCGTCACAAACAGTGCTGGATTTTTATCAGTTCGCCGCTCCAGATATTTTTTAATCCAATCAATCGCATCGTCGCTGAAGAATACAGTCCTTTGCTTTGAGCCTTTGCCTATAACCAAACATTCTTTAGTCTGAATATCTATGGATGTCCTATCTAGGGACAATGCTTCTGAAATTCGCATTCCAGTTCCGAGCAAAACTTCCACTAGGGTTCTGAATCGTAATCCATATAGCGGTTTAATATCAATGGATTCCCTAAATCGCTTAATTTCTTCCGAGGTCAAAAAAACGACCTCTCTGCGAGGTCGCTTGGGAATCGTTATTAAGTCTGGATTGATTTGAAGCGAAGCGGAGTAGTGGTCACGATAGTATTTTAGAAGTCCTTTGATACAAGCAAGGCAAACTCCGATAAAAACTTCTGAATTTTCTCGTTGGTATAGAATCTGCTTGAGTTTGAAAATATGTTCCATTGTAAATTCTTCTATGGGAATATCACCGACATCTCGGACAAAGCATTTCAATCTTGAGCGATAACTGACGATGGAACTCTGAGCGAATCTGCGTTCCACTTGTAGCCACATCAAAAATTCTTCGCCTGTATTTTTTATTGTTTTTTCCATATTGATTTGTCTACTAAATATTTCCTGACGTATTTGTCGTAGTTAATCATACAGTCAAAGCAATCTTTTTTGGTAAGTACTTGCCCATATTTTGATACGGCAATGAAACGAACTTCATTGATATCATACATGTTGGTCAATCCGCTTCTACGGACTTTTTCAAATGCGAGGAATTTCTTTTTGTTCATTGTTTTAATCGCTTAATGCTAATGCAACAGCAATTTAGCTTCGCTTGCGAAACAAAGCAAGTCTAAAAAGCCAGAGTTATCCACTCCAGTATTTTTATGGAACAAATGGCTTTTTTGTGCTAATTTTAAGTAAATTTGGGCAATCGTGCCTCAGAGAACCTTAAAAAGGAGGGTCAAAAATGACCAGCTACATAAAAGTTTTACGATTACCACTTGTAATGCTGGCGGGCTTATTGTGTCTTGTAGGTTTCAAAATAAGCCAAGGAAAATTTTCTGTTTTTCTGCCCACAATCTTTACAATCTTTCTTGCTGGGACTTGTATGGTTCAAAATGACTGGCGAGACAGAAATCACGACACACTGAAGGGAAAATACTTTGCGTCTAACAATGAATTTGCCTTTCTGGCTTTTCTGCTTGTGTTGTGGTCAGCAACAATTGCGTTGGCTGTGATGCTATTGCGAGAGCAAGCTGAATTCGGATGGCTAGCAATGGCAGGTATTTTCTCTGGGCTTATATATTCTGAAACCAGAAAAATACCCCTGATTCCAGCATTGCTTGTTGCGTTGACTTCAGCTAGTCCAGTCTTGTTCGCTACTTTAATTTCATATTCTCCTATCGTCCTGTTTCTCTTTCTGTCCACGACACTGCTAATTTTCGGAAGAGAAATTCTGAAGGACGTGGATGATATGAATTACGACAAAGGCTACAAATGGACACTGCCAGTTTCCGTTGGCTCAAAGAAAGCAAAAGTAATCGCTGGTATTTTCGTTCTCTCAGCTTCAGTCATATCAGTTGCATTATCGCTGAAAATAATCTTAGGAGTAACGCCCCTAATATTTTCAGTGATATATCTTCTGACAGACAAGAGCCATACAACTGCCAAGACAATGATTGACATTGGCATATCGTTGACTCTCGCATCACTGTTCTTTTTCGGAATTTAGAGGCACTTATCTTAACGGATGGGTGCCTCGTTTCATTTCCAGAACAAGAACTAAGCGGGGTAGACCAACGCAAAAAACGCCACTCAAGGCGTTTCTGCCTACAGCAAATCACTGTCTTTAGCAATTAGCCAATAATCGTCTTTGATTGATTAAGTATTGTATTTTTTGGATTAAATTTCAAATAATTAGTCACCCATTTCTTTGACGGCAATCCCGCCGTCATATCTTCAATATCAATCTTTTTTAATAAAGTTTCTATTATATTCATGCAATTTTTAAAGTCATTGTAGTGCTCGTCTATTTTTTGGAAAGTTAGTAGTTCTGCAAATTTTGTTTTTTCTACCTTACCGTTACTCCAACGTGTAACAGAAAATTCATGCCCATGGACAATACTATTTCTTAAAGCACCCAGCCTATTAATAAGTTCCTCTATTTTTTTTACTTCTGGAGCACTGTCAATTGTTAAAAATATATTTGAGAAAAACTGGATTCTTTTGTTGAGGCTTGCATTATTTTCGTAATGTTTTTCCCATAGCCTTAACAACCTTATATTTTTGCGTCTATTTACATTTTTCAATAGCCATCTGTTAATCCAAGTAATATAACTCTCTAGGGTCAGATGTAAGAACATTCCTGATAAAACAAGAGCATTAAAATCTTTCCTGCCATACACTAAAGACTGATAATTTTTTATAAATTGGTCAAAAAATAGGAGATGAAGAACCTCATCATCTGATATTCCCACAACAGGTTTAAAAGTAGTTTTTTTCATATTTTCACAATTTTAGAGCCCCCACATTTAAAACATAAAGTTCTTTATATTATTATATCATTCTATCACAAACTAAAAATGCATAAAAATATGCCCAGGAAACAAACTCGTTCCAGGGAGAACGGAGTAGACCAACGCAAAAAACACCACTTAAGGTGTTCTTGCAAAGTAAATCACAGTCTATTGCGATTAGTCCTATTGGAGTCTATACGCATCCTTGTACAAAAGATACGATTACAGATTCTTACAGCTCTGCTAGGCATTGCTGTTCCCTTGAGTTGCCCCAAAGGTCGACCAGCGGATATCATTTATACTCCACAACGCTTGATTTGACTCAATGCGTCTTAACGTGTAGTACTCTCAAATGATATCAATATCTCCCTAGAAAGGAGGTGATCCATCCACAGCTTCCGCTACGGATGCCTTGTTACGACTTCACCCTTATCATCGATCCTACCGTGGTCCCTGCTTTGAAACAGGGCCTTCGGGTATTA
>Ga0172379_10003426_pt1 | contig 25305 bp, 26 predicted proteins | sample GrowelOW334metaG_FD_119756 | JGI IMG/M metagenome (GOLD analysis project Ga0172379, IMG submission 119756) | Groundwater microbial communities from an aquifer near a municipal landfill in Southern Ontario, Canada - Groundwater well OW334 metaG | ecosystem: Environmental > Aquatic > Deep...
AAAGACCGCGTCGGCGAACGTGCAGAGTGAAAGTTTTGAAACAATGAAAACCGCATTTGCAGGTTACGTAACAGGCCGGACGTTCGAATACCAAATCTGAAGTTTTGTTTTGAGATGGCTATATCCCATCAGCAGGTCGTCTTCGTCGAGATATTTTGCAGTGGTGAGTTCTTCATCGCTGAAATGTGTCCGTGTGGCGACTCCGTCGATCAAGCATTTGTTGCCAGTGAACGCCGAGGACGGATACAGGATTCTTGAGCCCCACTCGCTGCCAACGACGAGCTTGACTACGACGACCCATTTCGCCTTCATGATCCTCTTCCCATCCGCGGAAACCGCGACTGCCTCGTCGAAGTCGCGTTCAGCCTTCTTTCGCGCGTCCTTTGCCGTTTCGCGAACCAGTTCCTTGAGAAACCGGCGGGCGGATTCGGCTTTGGGCCGGCGTCCCAGGATCTCCGCGTTCAGGATCTCGAGCACGTGCCGCGTCGCGGCGAAATCGATGACCATGAGAGACTGGAGAGCATTCGCAGGAGCCTTCAAACAGTAGATGTCGGTGCCGATGCAGGCCACGGGAGGCAGGTCGATGGTATTTTTCCATGGGTAGTACACCCTGGCGCCACCACACTGCAACGACATGATGATGTTGATGAAACTTGCCCGATGATGTTCTGCGGACACGATTCGATGCTCCAGCCACCTCGGCAGCTCGCCGTACTCGGCAGGAGTCGCATGTTCTTGCAGGAGCGACATGAGTTCGGGAGTGGTGGCGAACGTGGGGCGCGTCAGGATAATGGGCATCTTTTGGTAGTCGACGACATCGGCATCTTTGGTTGGATCATCGAGCCAGGCTTCGATGTCTGGGCGGCCGAACATGGCGGTTTCGGCGAAGCGGGCTCGGACGAAGGCTTCGCGCAGTTCGTCCATGGGTTTGCGGAAGAGCGTGTGATGGGGACGGTCCGTTGTCGTGGTCATTTCCGTTTCCTCTTCTGGGAGGGCCGCGGTTGAGTTCTGTCCCTTCCGCGACTTGGAATCTCCGCGCCACCGTGGCTCGGAGAGGGAAGGATGTCAGTGTTTTTGGAAAATGTCAATCGTTTCCGGATCAGGTATACTGAAGGCACTATGGAAAACGGAGGAGTGCTATTGGAGGCGGAGAAGGAATTTCAAAAGCGGTACCGGCTTTCGAGCTGGTGGATCGGGCACCGCGATGCATTGAAGAAGATTCTTCTAGTCTTATTCGCGTGCGCGGATGCAGCGATCGTCGCGTTCGTGGGATGGACGTTCGTCGACGCCTATCTTGTGAGTTATGCCGACGAGCAGCGTGCGACCTTGGAGCTTGCCGCGTATGGGCAAAGCGATCTGCGCGCGTATTCTTCCGCGACCGCGGCAAAAGATTTGAGTCCGGGTTCCGCGGCCGCGCTTTCCTCGACCGAAGGGAAATACGATTTGTATTCCGTGCTGACGAACCCGAACGACGACTGGTGGGCGGAGTTTGAGTACGCGTTTTCGTCGAGTGCCGGGGAAACGTCGTTCGCGCGCGGGTTTGTTTTGCCGGGCGAGGAAAAGCCGATCGTCTCCTATGCGTTCGCGTCTGCGACCATGCCCAAGTCCATCAAGGTCGTCCTTTCTGACGTTGTCTGGCACAGGGTCGACCATCATGAGACCGGTGACTACGACCGTTGGATCGCGGATCGCGTGAACTTCGTGGTGGAGAACGCCGTATTCGAGCGGGTTGACGTGGATGGAAAGACCGTGGGACGTGCGTCTTTCAAAGTCACGAACGACTCGGCCTATGCCTACTATGAGCCGTCGTTTACGGTCACGCTTTTGCATGGCTCCTCCGTGGTTGGTGTAATAGGTACTTCGCTTTCGGACATTGGAGCAGGGGAAACGCGCGATGTGGTCGTCAACTGGACCGGCCCGATTCCGAGCAATGTCGGCAAGGTTGCGGTAAAGGTTTCCGTGAATCCGTTTGACGCGTCGGCTTATAAGCCGCTAGAAGGGGAGACGGCCGGGGACGCGCGCTCGACCGTTCCGACGCGCGGTTCCAGGTAATCCGCATGATCAGGTTTTTTCGATACATCCAAGCCGCGGACTGGTTCCTCATTTCTGGGGTGTTTACCCTGGTAACGTTGGGTTTGGCAGCCATCTATTCAGTTGAACTGTCTTTTGGAAACTCCGATTTTTTGAACGTCGGGAAGCAGCTGGCCGCGGCAGCGGCCGGCGTGGCTGCCTTCGCCTTGCTCGCAAGGTCTAACTACCACCTGCTGCGCAATTACGCGCTTGTATCCTATGTCGCCGGGCTTGTACTTCTCGCAGGCGTGCTCATTTTTGGAACCACGGTGCGCGGCACCACCGGCTGGTACGCGCTCGGGCCCGTGAGCTTTCAGCCCGTGGAATTCATGAAGCTGGCGCTCGCGATCGCCCTGGCTGCCTACTTCAGCCGCCGCGCGCGCGTGGACTTCGGTTGGCGGGAGCTGTTCGAGAGCGGGCTCATCACGGCCGTGCCCGTGGGATTTGTGCTTTTGCAGCCGGACCTTGGGTCCGCGCTTCTGCTTATGGGAATGTGGGGAATTCTCGTGCTGTTCGCGGGAATGAAGAAACGTCATTTAGCCGCGCTCGCGTCCGTGTTTGCGGTCATTTCGGTCGTGGCTTGGATGTTTCTCCTTGCCCCGTACCAAAAGGATCGGATCCTCACGTTCGCGAATCCGGCAATGGATCCTCTTGGACAGGGATACAACGTTGCCCAGGCGATCATCGCTGTGGGAGCTGGCGGATGGTTCGGCCGAGGGCTTGGGTTTGGATCGCAAAGTCAGCTCAAGTTTCTCCCAGAGGCGCAGACGGATTTTATTTTCGCGGTGATCGCGGAGGAACTTGGATTCGTTGGCATCCTTCTTCTTCTGAGCGCGTTTGCTGTGGTGCTATTCCGTATTTGGCGCATTGCTTCGCGCACGAGCGACGACTTTACGAGCTACCTGCTCATTGGAATCGGAGGCGTACTGTTCGTTCAATTTTTTGTGAACGCGGGTATGAACCTTGGGTTGCTTCCGGTCACGGGCGTGGCGCTTCCGTTTGTGAGTTACGGCGGTTCCTCGTTGTTTTTTGCCCTGGCAATGGCCGGAATCGTCGAGAGCGTTGCGATGCGCTCAAGACGGTGATACCGTGAACCTGTATGAAGACATCCTCCCCATCGGCCGATCCGTTTCATCTTCTTTCTTCGTGCCCGGCCTGCGGGTCGCACCGGTCTATGGACCGGGCGCTTGTGCTTTCCGAGCGGAAGGACGCGCGGCTCGTGCATGCGACCTGTCGCGCCTGCGGGGCGTCTACGGTCGCCCTGATGGCATTTGGAGAAGCGGGCGGGAGCACGGTCGGGTTGGTCACGGACCTGAGCCATGACGACGTGCTGCGGTTTCACGGATCGCGGCGGGTGAGCACGGATGACGTCATTGAGGCGCACGAGGCATTTCGCGAGCCGCTTTCAAAAGCTCTTGGAATTATTGCTCCCAAGCGTCGCTCTCGCGCAAAGGCGCGGGTGAGATCCAGGCGCGCCGCTTGACACAATCTGACGATTCGAGCACAATGCTGGCGTTAAACGCTGGCATTGTTTTGTATGGAAACTCTTTCTCTTCAGGCAAAAAAGCGCACACTGATCGGCCGCAAAACCTATCAGTTGCGCAACGAGGGCATCATTCCGGCTGTGGTTTACGGCGTGGGAATTGAGCCGATCAACATCGAGGTCGCGCACAACGAGTTCGCAAAGGCGTTTAAGAACGCCGGAGAGTCGACGATTGTGGAACTTACGGTCGGCGAAGGAAAGCCTTTGCACGTTCTCATCCAGGATACGCAGACGGATCCGATGCAGGGGCTCTATGTTCACGCCGATTTCCGGGCCGTTGACATGACGAAGAAGATCGAAGCTGAGGTGAAGCTCACCTTCGTCGGCGAATCGCCGGCCGTGAAGGGGCTTGGCGGTACGCTCGTCCACCCACTCGACGAAATTCGCGTTCGTGCCCTTCCGATGGATTTGGTCTCACACATCGACGTGGATGTTTCCAAGCTCGTGACCTTCGAGGATCAGATTTCCGTGAAGGACCTTCCGGTTCCGGAGGGCGTAGAAGTGCTCGAGGATGCGAATGCGACCGTCGCGCTCGTGGCTGCGCCTCGCTCGGAGGCTGAGCTCGCGGAACTCGACAAAGCCGTGGACATCGACGTGACCGCGGTCGAGAAGGTGGAAAAGGAAAAGAAGGAGGAATCTGAAAATGTCGAGGAAGCTAAAAAATAACTTGACCAAGAAACACATAATCGCAAGCGCCATCCTTCTGGCGCTTGCGTTTGGTTTTGGAGCGTGGTTTGCCTGGGGACGAGGGGATCACGGGGCGCAGGTGGATCAGGGGGCTGAAGGAGGCCAGGGAAATCAGGGGGTGGAAATGAAAGCTGTGCGGGATCCGCTGTCAGGAGTCGTGGCGTCCTCGGACGTTCTGCTCCCATCGCTTCCAAGGGTATATGCCGCGATGATCGACAATTCAGTGGACGCCTGGCCTGTTTCCGGCGTTGAAAAGGCGTTTCTCGTCATCGAGGCGCCGGTGGAGGCCTCCATCCCGCGCCTAGAAGCCTTTTTCTCCGCAGGATTTTCTGTTGAAAAGATCGGTCCGATTCGTTCCGCGCGTCCATATTTCGTTGATTGGGCAAATGAGTTTGACGCGTTGTATGCGCATGTGGGCGGATCGAACGCCGCGCTCGACCTCATCTTGTCCACAGGAACGTTTGATCTGAATGAGTTTTATAACGGATCTTCCTTTTGGCGGTCATCCGACCGGTCCGCGCCGCACAATGCCTATACTTCGACGGATTTGCTTGCTGTCGCGGTTTCAAGGGCCGAGGAACGCGGTCGTGCGTCCGAGCCGCTCTATGGGACCTGGACGTTCAAGGATGGTGCAAGCCAGGATGATGACATTGTCTCGGAAAGCGGTGTTTCAGTCCGATTTAATTCCAGCCTGTACGCGGTTGACTGGACGTTCGATCCTGCCACGGACACATATCTTCGATCTCAGGGCGGGAAGAAAGCAATATCTGCGGAGGGCGTCAGGTTTTCTGCGAACAACGTCGCGGTCATGGTGACGGATATCGAAGTGCTCGACGCGGTCGGCCGTCGGAGCGTCCGTACGGTCGGGGAAGGAAAGGCCTGGGTGCTGCAGGACGGCAGGACCATCGAGGCAACCTGGAAGAAACCGTCCGTTTCCGAACGCTTAGTTTTCTACGACCAGGCCGGGGATATGATTTCCATGAACGCGGGAAACACATGGATCGAAGTCGTGCCGGACGAAGGGGACGTGGAGGTTGGCCAACGATAAAACGCGCCGTATATGCGGCGCATTTTATAGTTCCGACGCGACGATGCGGTCGAAGCCGTCGAGGTCCTTATGGACAGTCGGCTGGGCGTATGTGAAGTCGTGGCAGATGAGGTCCGTGACAGCTTGTCTCTGTGACGGGTCGATTTCGATGAGGACGCCGAGGGATTTCGGGAGCGTCTGCCTGTGCTTTTTCAGCTGTCGGAACAGGTCCCAGTACGCGTCGAGCCCATCCTGGCCCGCGACGAGCGCCTCCCTTGGTTCGAAATCACGGACTTCGCGTTGGCCGGTTTCAACCTGGAAATGGGTGAGATACGGAAGGTTGGCGCACAGGACAAGCCTGCGGATCGCGTCCGGGTGCGTGGAGGATACGGAGGTAAGGACGCGGACCACGGGCTCGATGAGGTTGCCTTGCCGCACGTCCACGAGGTCATCGACGCGATGCTCCGTCGCGTTCGTCTTCGCGATTGCGACGGCCTGGCGGCTGATGTCAGTCGCGAACACGGGGAGCCGCGATTCTGCGGCCAAGGTCACGGCGATCGCACCGGAACCGGTTCCGATGTCCGCGAAGACCGTTTGGTCGCGTTCCGGGCCTGATGCGGCAGAAAGAGCGTGTTCGACAAGGGACTCCGTGGCCGGACGCGGGATGAGAACGAACCGATTCACCTGGAAGCGGCGTTTGTAAAATTCCTTAGAACCCACAATGTATGCGACCGGCTCGAACGCGGCCCGGCGCCGAATGAATGTGTGAAATCGTTCCTCCTGCTTTGGGGTGAGCGGACAGTCAAGGTGCGTGAAGAGCCACGGCTTTCCGACATCCAAGACAGCGGCAAGCAAAACCTCGACATCAAGCATGGGCGAGTCGAGGTTGGATTGGCCGTGGTCCGGCCGCGTCTTCAGAATGTCATTCGCCCACTGAAGGGCTTCCATGACCAGCATAGCGATAGAAGGATTGCGCTTGATCTAGCTCGCTTTGGGTACCGACCGGCATCCATCGCGTCGCGTCCTCGACGTGCATATCGTTGTCCAAAGCCATTTCAACTAAGGTATGCGGCAGGCTCCATTCTGTTTTTCCATGCACGGAAACCTCCGCGAGCGGATATCGGAAGAATCGCTCATCAAGCACGTATGCCCCGCAAACCCGCAGCTTTGTTTCGTCGGACGGGGCGTTTTTCTCAAGCCCCTCGAACCGTCCGTTCTCATCCTGCAAGGCCGACGACTCCACGGAGTCCAAAGTCGGCTGGACCAGGAGCCCGAGATGATGCGCGACCAGGCGTTCGAGATCGCCGCGGTCGTACAAATCGTCGCCGTTAACCACGAGGAATTTGCCGTGCAGGCAGTCTTTGAGCAGATGCAGCGCGCTTCCTGTCCCATCGAGCGGGTCCTGGATAACGTAATCGATCTTGCGGTCCCTATATGAGGGGCCGACTGCTTCCATGACCCGTTCCTTCAGGTGCCCGACAACGATGAAAATTTCGGTGACCGCGTCCGGCAGCGCATCGAGGATGCGGAAGATAAGCGGCGTTCCCGCGACGTCCACGAGGGCCTTTGGTGTTGTTTCCGTAAGGGGACGGAGCCGGAGCCCGCGTCCGGCCGCAAGGATGACGGCCTGCATATTACTCGTCGTCCGCTTCGTTCGAGACAAACGCGTCATTGAGCTCCGCGACCTTCAGCGCCGCGATGACGCTGTCGATGTTTCCTTCCATCACGCCTGGAAGATTATGAAAATTTTGGCCGATGCGGTGGTCTGTCAGACGGTCTTGCGGGAAGTTGTAGGTGCGGATTTTTTCGGATCGCATGCCGGTTCCTACCTGTCCGCGGCGATTTTCCTCGCGCTCCTTGCGCCGCTTTTCCTGTTCGAGCGCGAATAAGCGGGCGCGAAGGACGGAAAACGCGCGCTCCTTGTTCTGAGTCTGGCTGCGCTCATCTTGGCACGACACCACAATGCCCGTGGGGATATGGGTGATGCGTACCGCGGAATAGGTGGTGTTGACACTCTGCCCGCCGTGCCCGCCCGCAGTCATGGTCTCGATGTTTACATCCTTTGGGTCGATCCGTAGGTCTACTTCCTCGGCTTCCGGCATGATCGCGACCGTGACCGTGGACGTGTGGACACGTCCTGCCTTTTCGGTTTCCGGCACGCGCTGGACCCGGTGCACGCCGGATTCGTATTTAAGGTGGCTGTACACGTTTCTTCCCTCAACCGAGAAAATAATTTCCTTGAAGCCGCCCAGATCGTTTCGGCTCGATGAGATCATGCCGACCTTCCAGCCCTGGCGGTCCGCATAACGCGTATACATGCGGAACAGCTCCGCGGCGAATAGTGCTGATTCGTCCCCGCCGGCGCCCGCGCGGATTTCGACGATGGTATTCTTTTTGTCGAGCGGATCCGGCGGAACGAGCGCAAGCGTGAATTCTTCCTCAAGCTTCGGGACGCGCGCGTTTAGGACAGTGATTTCGTCCGTTGCGAGTTGACGCATGTCAGGGTCGGCCTCGGTGGCAAGCGTTGCTTCCGCGCCCTTGAGGTCCGAGATAGCCTTGGCATACCGTTCGCCGATGGTGACCGTCGCGCTCACGTCTCCGAATTCGGTATTCACGTCGCGCAGGGTCGCCATATTAGAAAGAACGCTCGGGTCACTGAGGCGTGACTCGAGCTCTTTCTGACGCGCTTGGACCTTTTTGAGCTCGTCGATGAGGTTCATGTTGGTGATCTAGGAAGCCTTTTTTGAGGTCTTTTCCTTTTTCTTGGCCGAGCGGGCTGCCTGTTTGGCGCGCTTCGCGACCGTCTTTTCGGCATCCTTCTTCGTGAGCTTTTCGCCGAACTTCTCGACGCGACGGGCCGTGTCGATGATCTTCTGCTTGCCCGTGTAGAACGGGTGGCAGGCCGCGCACAGTTCAACCGCGATTTCCGGCATGGTGGAGCCGACCACGTAGGTGGCACCGCACGCGCAGGAAATCTTGGCCTTTTCGAAATATTCTGGGTGGATTGTTTTCTTCATACAAGTGTGGAATAACGGCCGAAGTGTAGCAAAGCGCCTTTGGCCTGTCAATCAAAAGCCCCGGTGTTTTTCCGGGGTTTTCGATCTTCGGTTGACCATTAAGGACCGAATGGACGCAAGGAAATCGTGTCGACGAGCACACGCATCGCGTCCTGCTGGCGTCCAAGGCCGTTTTGCACCAACCGTTCGTTTGAGACAATGGCCGTGCGGTCGTTTCCGACGACGAAAGCGTATTCGTCAACATCGGAAAGCTTGTTTCCCCAGGAGTCCAGCGACTTGGTGTAGGCATGGGCGATTTGAATACCGGACGCATTCTGGAACGTCTCGCATGAGTCGTGTGCATGGCACCAGGCGGAGATATCGTCCCAAGTCTTCAATGTGTTCGTGACGTCTCCGAAATATCCGCCGCGGCCCGCGGGTTCGCATTCCTCGGTGCTTCCCTCGACGAGGAATACGGTTTCTTGATCGCCGGCGCCAGTGAAGGATGCAATCCGTTGGTAGCATCCCAGTTCTTCACGCACCACGAGCGGTCCCCACATGGCGGGATAGGAGAACGCGAGCCCGAATTCTCCGTCATTATGCCACGCGAGACCTCCAGACGTGCTGTTCGTCGGGCTGAGGTCCGTGTTTGGCGCGCCGCCCTCGACCTTCTCCAGTGTTTGAAGCCAGGACTGGGTAAGCATGAACGTGTCCTGGCCGGTTGTGACGAAGTAAAGGACGTTTGGCGCTTCAAACTTCTGGATGAAGAATCCGTACCGGAATTCGCCACATTTTTCCTGTGCTTCCAGGTCTCCTCCCGCGATCACGTACTCATTCCACATAGCTCCTGGATTCGACACCACCTCGCAGGCGGCGCGGTTGTCTTCGGTCATGAACCGCCTGCGGATTTCCTCGGCCGGGTCCGAGTTTCCGATTTGGAACCAGGTGACGGTGTGCTGCCAGTCCGGGTTGTCCTGCGGGTAAAGTACCGCCTTGTTTCCGGTCCATTGCGTCACGATCGGGACGCGGGTATTTCCATTTAGAAGGCCGTAGACGTCGTAGCAAAAGGTGAATCCCTCGCCGTTTTGACCCACTCCCCAGAACCGGCGGTTCCCCTCGTTGCAGGGAGTGTCGGCCGTAACCTGGCTCGCGGTGTCGGCATCCGGGGTTATGGTTTCCAAACCATCGGTGGAGGCTACGTCCCGCTTGGTTGTCGCCTCGGTCGGGACAATGGATTGGGAGAATTGCTCGGCCAGGCATCCTGCGCCGGACAGGGTAATGGCGGCCAAAACCGTGAAAATGGCCGATAATTGTTTGATCGTCATACGGATGTGTGATTGAATTTACGCAATTTACAACGCATTTGACCAATTTCTATTACGCTCAATAACCAAAGCTAAGCTTTGACACGTATGGGAACGCCGATTTCCTTGTTTGACTATCACCTTCCACCAGAACAGATCGCGCAGGAGCCGATGCGTCCCAGGGATCGTTCGCGACTTCTCGTCCTTGATAGGAATACAGGCGTCATTGTGCACAAGCGATTTTTCGAGATTGCGGACGAGTTGTGTTCTGGCGATGTGCTTGTCATGAATGACACGAAGGTGTTTCGGGCGAGGTTGAGAGGAGAAAGAAAGTCAAAAGTGAGAAGTCAAAAATCAAAAGTTTGGATAGAGGTTTTTCTCTTGCGCGGGGAGGGGAGGGAATGGACGGCGTTGCTGCGGCAGGGGCGGAAGGTGGACGTTGGGGACGCGATTGATCTTGGGGGTCTTGTCGCGGAAGTCATCGAGAAGAGCGAAGATGGAGTCGCGACGCTTCGGTTCGACGTGGGCGTCGACCAGGTGCTCGCGTTTACGGATGCGCACGGGGAAATACCGGTTCCGCCGTACGTCGAAAAGGTTCCGGACCGCCTCGACGACTACCAGACCGTGTACGCGAGAAACGTGGGTTCGGTCGCGGCCCCGACCGCCGGGTTTCATTTCACGCCGGAGTTGATTGAAACACTGAAGGCCAAGGGCGTGCAATTCGAGTTCGTGACCCTCCACGTCGGAATCGGAACGTTTCGCCCGGTGAAGTCCGAGACGCTTGAGGAGCATGAGATGCACTGTGAGCTTGTTTCGATCTCACGCCCGACCGCGGATCGGATTAACGCGGCCAAGCGCGAGGGTCGCCGCATCATCGCCGTTGGCACCACCACGGTGCGCGCGCTCGAGGGCGTCGCCGCGCTTGATCCTGATTCCCCGCGACTGCATGAAGTCCTGACGGATGTAAATCTGTTCATTACGCCGGGCTTTCATTTCAAGGTCATCGACGGCCTGATCACGAACTTCCATCTTCCAAAGTCCACGCTCATCGTTCTTGTCTCCGCCTTCGCCGGCCGCGAGCGCGTCCTCGCCGTCTACAACGAAGCCGTCCGCCTCGGATATCGTTTCTTTTCCTTCGGCGACGCCATGTTCGTTCGGTAGATAGAAGTGGATAGAATGTAGGAATTGCCCGACAACATTGACATTTTCTCGAATCCTTGATTATCTAATCATCCTTGTCGAGCTCGACGTCCTGTCCTTGTGCCAAAAGGATTGAACGTCGCGCTTAAACAAACACACGTGATTCGCACCGAAGGTTCTGGCAACATCATCGTGGGCGCGACAGGAGGTTTCCATGAGTGACTTCGTTGAACTGTGGCGCCTGTTGGAGAAGGTTGGGCAGAAGGTCGGGCTCGGGTACCTCGATCCGAACGTGGTTCGGGACGAGTTGAACGCCCTTCTCGAGTGCTGCTCCGCGCTTCCCACGGTCGACTGCGACATGCAGCCGTCGCTCCAATCGTGGGAGCAACTCTCCAGCCACAAACCAGGGGGCAAGGTCGTCGTGGACCTGGACCGTCTGCGGTTCTACGCGTCGCCCAAGCAAAGGGCGGGACAACGTGTCTACGGAGGAGAGCTGATCCTGGACATGGACTCGGAACACATCCCCGGTTTCAACGCCTGCATGTTCGAACATCTCCAGAAGCGTCAAGACGAGATCCCCGAGCGGTTCAGGTACGTCGAGATCGACGGTCGACACGTGCCCAGGAAGATCCTCTTTCCTGGGACGGTCATCACGGTTCGTGGCGAAGGAGTTCGGGGCGAATCCATCCTCGGGCTGACCTGGCAGGAGACGGTTGAACTCGGGGCGAATGTGGGAAAGTGGACACCCACTCGGGTCTTCATCAACCGGACTCAGCTCTCTGGAGACTTCCAGGTCGCGTACTTCCCGGCGGCGTAGTCGTTGGGAGGTGGCAACGGGCTTGCGCCATGCGCGGGCCTCTTTTATTTCTCGGTTCCATTGACCAAAATCACTCTTTCCCCTATACTTCGCCCATAAATCAAACAGACGGGGTTCAAGCGTTCGCGGTTCTCCTCCCTGACTTTTGTTGGGGCCCGCAGCGCCCTGTCGGTGTTAAAAGGAGAAGAATATCTATGGCCAAGTTGCCAACCTTGGTCGAAATGCTCCAAGCCGGAGTCCATTTCGGCCACCAGACTTCGCGCTGGCACCCCAAGATGAAGGACTTCATCTTCGGTTCGCGCGGCGGGATCCACATTGTGGACCTCGAGAAGACCCAGCAGATGCTCCCGGACGCGCTCGCGTTCGTGAAGTCCGTCGCGGCGCGCGGCGGCAACGTGCTGTTCGTCGGCACGAAGCGCCAGGCTCAGCCGATCGTCGAGAAGTACGCCAAGGCGTGCGGCATGCCGTACGTGACGCAGCGCTGGCTCGGCGGAACGCTCACCAACTTCACCCAGATCAAGATCACGCTTCGCCGTCTGCGCACGCTCAAGGACCAGCGCGAGAAGGGTGAGCTCAAGAAGTACACCAAAAAGGAACAGATTATTCTCGATCGTGAGATCGTGGAAATGGAGCACAAGGTCGGCGGCATCCAGATGCTCGAGCGTCCGCCGGAAGCGATCTTCGTCGTCGATATCCGCACGGAAAAGACCGCGGTCGACGAGGCGAACACCACAGGCACGAAGGTCGTCGCCATCTGCGACACCAACGTGAACCCGTCCGGCGTGCACTACGTGATTCCGGCGAACGACGACGCGGTCAAGTCGATCGACCTCATCACACAGCTCGTTTCCGAGGCTGTGCAGGAAGGCGCGGTCGAAGCCAGGCGCGCCGCGCTCCAAAAGCAGGCGGAGCAGGGGGCAAAAACCGCGGACGTGAGCAAATAGGAATGCAAACTTTTGACTTTTGATCTTTGACTTTTGACTTGAGTCTTATGCCAATCGATGCAAAGACCGTCGCGCAGCTGCGCGAAATGACTGGCGCCGGCATGATGGATGCCAAGCGGGCGCTTGAAGAAACCAACGGCGACCTCACGGCCGCGGCCGAGGCGCTGCGGGCCAAGGGGATGGCCAAGGCGGCCTCCAAGTCCGAGCGCGTTACGAAGGAAGGCCGCGTGTACGCCTATCTCCATGGCAACGGGAAACTCGGAGCCATGGTCGAGGTGCAATGCGAGACGGACTTCGTCGCGCGCAACGAGGCGTTCACCGAGCTTTGTCACGACCTTGCCATGCACGTGTGCGCCGCGGATCCGCTCTTCGTGAAGCGTGAGGACGTTCCGCAGGATCTGGTCGAGAAGCAGAAGGAGATGTTCGCGGCCGAGATGGCGGATCAGGCAAAGCCTGCGGAGATCGTCGGAAAGATCGTGGAGGGGAAGCTGAACAAGTATTTCAGCGAGGTGTGCCTTCTCGAGCAGGCATTCGTCAAGGATGAGGATAAGACCGTGGACGAGTTCGTGAAGGGAAAGATCGCGACCATCGGCGAAAACATCCAGGTGAGTCGTTTCACAAGGTTCCAGATTGGATAAAGATTTGAAAAAACAGGCCCAAACGGGCCTGTTTTCGCTTCCATTCATTGACGCGTGACAGTTTTCCATCTAACATCTGCTCCTGTCGGCACATTCACCTGCGGACAACGGAGGTTCCCATGAGCGTGAAGATGTTTCTTTCGTTCTTGTTCAATCAAGTTGAGGAATCCGCGGAGAGGGAGTTCCTCGAGCACGTCCGCTCTCTCAAAGACGGTTGGTTTGACCGCACCGTGCGCCGGCCTGTTGTCGGGCGCATGTGCGATGCGGTCTTCTCCGACAGCCCGTGGAACACCCTCCTTGTTCTGGTCGTCGGTGCGGCCATGCTCGTCATGTTCGGTTCGGTGCTCGTCGTTGGCGGGCTCTGGGTCCATTTCAGCGAGCAAGTCAGGTTGCCCACGATCCTTGCCCTGATCCCACTCGTTGCGGCCTTCATCAGGTTCTACCTGGACCTGACCGTGATCGAGAGGATTCTGGCCGGGGCCGGAAAGGGCTTTGACGAGTGGTCACGTCTGTACCGTCTGGCACAGGTTCGCGAATGGTTGACCCGTTACCAGGGATACGAAACTTCCTACCGCGGCTGGCGTTACGAACGTGGGTGATGGCGTCTGAGCTTTTTGCTTCACACCGTCTCGCCACCTGGCCGTCTTCCTTCAGGAGGGCGGTCTTTTTCGTTTGCCATACTAGACCTGTTGCCAAATAAGCTTATAGACGAAAAACGTCAGATTCGAGCGAAAGCCAGTTGAGGAAACCGAAGGAATAGCATGGCTATTTCGAGGTTTCCGAAAATGGCTTGCAGCCGAATATGACGTTTTGCAGGCATAAGATTATTTGGCAACAGGTCTACTAGATCACATTGTAAAACAGGCCCGAAAGGGCCTGTTTTCGATATTCGTCGATTGACACGAAGGCTTTTTTGGGCTAGAGTACACGTCCGCTTCGTTACGGGCGGATGAGGAGGTTCGATGAAAGGAATTGGTTCCATTGTCTCGTTCGTCGTGTCCACCTTCGAGGAAGTCGGCCGCTCCACAGGCAAGACATCGGTCGCCCGCGTGCGGGGACTTGGAAACGAGTGGTTCGACCGAACCGTGCGCCGGCCTGTTGTCGGCCGCATGTGCGACACCCTCGTCACCGACGGCCCGTTGTGCCTGGTTTTCCTGCCGCCGATCGCTGTGGCAATGATGGTCGTCTTCGGTTCGCACCTGCTGGTACTCTCAGCTTGGAATTGGCTCAGCGAAGTCGCGGCACTGCAGGAGATCCTGTACATGGCGTTGACACCGCTGGTTATCGTCTGGATCTTCATGAACATCACGGTGATCGGCATGGTGTGCAGCGGCGTGAGTCGCGGGTTCGACGAATGGCGCCGCTTGTACGCCTGTGCCAAAGCCCGCGAGTGGGGCGAACGTCACCCTGGGCATGCCCTGGACACGGGGTGTGTCTCCTGGCGGTACAGGCGAGGATAAAATCTATCGGGTTCTCGATCGTCTTCCTTTAGGAGAACGGTCTTTTTCGTTTTAATGTGATAAAATGCCATTCATAGCCACTTTAGTGGCGTCGAGCAAGACGGGACTGAAGTCCCTGGGAAAATTTTATGCTGCGCATTGCCATCAACGGGTTCGGCCGTATTGGCCGCCAAACGTTTCGCATCGGCTGGGGCCGAAAGGGGATGAAGGTTGTTGCGATCAACGACCTGACCGAGCCGAAGATTCTCGCGCATCTGCTCAAGTACGATTCCGTGTTTCGCACGTGGGACAAGGAGGTCGGCTTTGACGAGCACCACCTTATCGTCGACGGGCAGAAGATTCCGATCGTCGCCGAAACCGATCCGGCGAAGCTGCCGTGGAAGCAGCACAAGGTCGACGTGGTCATCGAGTCCACCGGGCGGTTCACGGATAAGATGGCCGCCTCGGCGCACCTCGTTGCTGGCGCACGGCGCGTGGTCATTTCGGCCCCGGCGAAGGAAGTTCCGACTGTGCTCATGGGCGTGAACCATACGTCGGTCAAAACTTCAGACACGATCGTCAACAACGCGTCGTGCACCACCAACTCCATCGCGCCGGTGGCGCAGATTATGACCGAGACGTTCGGCGTGAAAAAGGCCATGATGACCACCGTGCATTCCGTGACCGCGGAGCAGAACATCGTTGACGGCCTGCCGCCGAAGCTGCATCCGGACATGCGCCGGGCGCGCGCAGCACTCACGAATATTGTCCCGACTTCGACTGGGGCGGCAAAGGCCACGGCCGAGGCTGTTCCTGAGCTCAAGGGGAAGTTCGATGGCATCGCGATCCGCGTCCCTACGCTCGACGTGTCGCTTTCGGACTTCACGTTCGTGCTCAAGAGAAAGGTGACGCCGGAAGAGGTGAACGCCGCGTTCAAAAAGGCGGCCGCGTCGCCACGCTGGAAGGGAATTCTCGGCGTGTCCGAAGTCCCGCTTGTATCCTCGGACTTTATCGGATCGACCTTCTCGTCGGTCGTTGACCTTGAGATGACGCGTGTGGTCGACGGCGACCTCGTGAAGGTACTTGCCTGGTACGACAACGAGTGGGGGTACTCCAACCGTCTCGTCGAGATGGCCGAGTACGTCGGCTCGTTGTAGGCCGTATGGAACCAAACCGCATCGTCGTTATCGGCGGCGGATTCGCGGGATTGCGCACCGCGGTCGAGCTCGATAAGCGTCGCGCGCGTCTGAAGGACCATTCGATCACGCTCGTCGATCCGTCGCTCGAGCACACGTGTCTTTCGCTGTTATATGAAGTTTCAACGGGGCGTCTTCGTGACGAATCTTCGTTGTGCGACGAGGAGTTGCGCCGCGGATCCAGTATTTCGTTTGACCAATGCTCCAAGCCGGGGAGGCGGGAGCGTTTTTCGTTCCGTCGCGCATCTGTTATCAACATCGACCAGGAAGATAAGAATGTCATTCTTTCGGATGGCAGCCGTCTTCCGTACGACGACCTGGTGATCGCGATCGGAAGCGAGGTCGCGACGCGCGGGATTCTCGGCGTTTCGGAACACGCGATTCCCATGCGGACCTTTGAGGACGCGCTTCAGATTCGCGAGAACCTGAGCCTTCTTCTCGCGTCTGGCAAAAAATCTTCGATCGTGATCGTTGGTGGAGGGCCTGTGGGCGTGGAGATTGCGGCTAGCATTGCGGAACGTTTTCGAGGCGCGGCCGAGGTGTCGCTGCTTGAAGCCGGCGACAGCATTCTTCCTGCATACAGTTCAAAGACGCGCGGCGCGGTTCGTCGTCGGCTCACGCGTCTAGGTGTTCGCGTGCGCACCCGCGTCACGGTCAAGGAAGTCCGTTCTGGATCCGTGGTTCTGGCGGATTCGGCGAATGTGTCCGATGTGTCCGCTGATTTGGTTGTTTGGGCCGCGGGAATCAAGGCACATTCGGTTGTGGGCGAATGGGGATTGCCCGTGAACGATCAAGGACTCATCAAAATCGACCGGTCCTTTTCCGTCCAAGGCTTGAAGAACGTCTATGCGCTCGGCGATTGCGCTTCGCTCGTTCATCCGAGGACAAACGTCCGTGTTCCGTCCCTCGCCCAGGCCGCGAGCCGAGAGGCTGGATTTGTCGCGGAAAACATCGCGAGGCATTTGGAACGCAAAGCACTAACGATGTGGAACCCTCCAGAAAAATGGTTCACAATCGTTCCGCTCGGAAATGCGTACGCGATTATGGACTTAGTCCGTTTCCGTTTATGTGGCCGTCTCCCCTTGATGATTCTGAAGATGGTTCGTCTGTCGTATTTTCTTGCGATTCTTTCACCGCGTTTGGCCTGGGACCAATGGGTTGCCGGACGATACGCGTTTCGTCAACGATAATCTTATTCGTATGTTCCATCTTTTTCGTGGTCTTGCATCTCGCCAGACGTTCTCCAGCCTGGTTGCGACGGTCCGTCGATTTCCGTTATCGGTCGCCTTCTGCATCGCGAGCGCGGCCCTCTCGATCGCCATGGCCCATGCCGACGATCCGTCACGTTACGTGAATGCGGCCCTTGCCATCTCGCTCGGTCTGCCGATGAGTTTTGCTGTTGCCTTGTTTGCCGAATCGCGCCGGCTATCGCGTTCGCGCACACGGCTCATCGTCGGCGGCGTCCTCGTGTTCCTCGTTACCTATTTTTGCTTCCTTTCCGTTTCTTCTGGATCGGACGAGATCCGCCCATTTTATCTCGGGGTACGCCATGTCCTATTGTACGTCGCCACTTTGTCGTTTATTCCGCTCGCGCCGTTTATCCTTCATCCAGATCGCCGCGCGGCAGGCCAAAGTTGGACGCTCGTCTATTCGTTGTTCCGATCCTTTGTCCTGGCTGTGTTCTGGGGCGGAGCGCTGTTCGTTGGGATCGCGGCCGCGCTGCTCTCCATCAACCTTCTTTTCGTACATTTGTCCGAGCGCTGGATTCTCGACGCGTGGATATTGCTCGCGACGATCTTCTCTCCCGTCTTCTTTCTCGCGCGCGTCCCAAGCCCCGTCGTCGGTGCGGTGACAGATGTCGGCTCGTTTCCAAAGGAGCTTCGCCTGTTCGCCCAGTACGCGTTGTTTCCGCTGACGGCCGGGTATTTCGTCATCTTGTATTCGTACGCCGTTCGCATCGCGTGGCTTGGCGTATGGCCCGAAGGACAGCTCGCGTACCTCATCATGGGAGCGTCGGGGGTCGGGATGCTGGCGTATGCCGCGTTGTATCCGCTCCGCGACCAGGTTGCCTGGATTCGCCGCGTGGGAACCGCGCTGCTCGCGCTCATGATTCCGCTTTCGATCCTGCTGTTTTGGCCCATTGGCATCCGAGTTTCCGAATATGGGATTACGGAGAACCGATATCTCGTCTGCGCGTTCGGCCTCTGGGTGTTGGTTTCAAACGTTTATCTCCTTGCAAGCAAGACAAAGGATATCCGAGCGCTTCCGGCAATCTTGTGCGCGATCGTATTCATCTCGTCCATCGGCCCCTGGAGCGCGTTCTCGGTTTCCGAACGCAGCCAGACGAATCGGCTCGCGAATATCCTTTGGGCGCATGGGCTGTTGGTGGACGGGACGTTGGTGGACGCCACCATCGAGTCGACGCCGTCGGAATTCGACGAGGTTGAAAGCATCCTGACCTATCTCGACCGCATGCACGGTGGCGAATCGCTTCGCGTGTGGTACGACGGTCCGCAAACGGACGAGGCGGGCGTTGAGCTCAGCCCCGCGGACGCGGTTCGTCTGGCGTATCAGTCGTCCGCCGGCGTATTTGACGAGGAACATGATTCCGTGACGCGCGAATCGCGTCGGTTTATGCTCATGGCGCAGGATCCCGTCGGCGACGTCGTGGACACACGCGGCCTTGCGAATTTCGTCCGTGTCGATCTCAACGTGAATAATCCGATTGACAATCCGGAGGCGAATATGACGGTTGGGGGCGTTCCGTACCGTTGGGCCATCGGCGAAGACGGCAAGACGATCGAGCTGTATGAGCGTGACGCGCGCATCGCGTCGTTCTCCGCGTACGCGTTTCTCCGCGCGAACGTCGGCACGGATCCCGATGAGCGTTTCCAGCGTCAGATTTCCTTCGAAGATTCGATCTTTTCCTTTTCGACCGATCGTTTGGACGCAGTTATCGTCTATGATCGCGTCGAAGGTGTCATCGAAAACGGGGACGTGATGACGGACCGCGTCGAGGCCGGCATTTTCTTCACGATCAGGTAACGTGGTAAACTGCATTCCGTTATGCGGCTTCGGACCCTGCGCAATGGTGTGGATCTTTCTGGGAAACGCGTCTTGCTTCGCATTGACGCGAACGTTCCGATTGCAAAGGGAAAGGCCGTGGACGGAATGCATGGAAAAATCGCGCGCGCGGCCGTGGACATCGAGTGGCTTCGGCAGCGCGGCGCGAAGGTGGTGGTGATGACGCACCTGGGTCGGCCAAACGGCAAGCGTGTTCCCGCCTATTCTGTGCGTCCGATCGCGAAGCGGCTTTCCGAGCTGCTCGTGACCGAGGTCAACATTGCGCGCGATGTGGCCGGACCGTCCGCGCAGCGGCTTGTGCGCCAAATGAAGGACCGCGACGTGGTCATGGTCGAGAACGTACGGTTTGACCCTGGCGAGGAGCGCAACTCCACAGCGCTTGCCGCGGCGCTCGCCCAGCTTGGCGACGTATATATGAACGACGCGTTCGCGGTGTCGCACCGCGCCCACGCGTCGGTCGACGCGATCACGTCCGAGCTCCCGAGCTACGCAGGCCCGCAGCTCGCGACCGAGGCAGACGTGCTCGAGAAGGTGATGCGGCACCCAAGGCATCCGTTCGTGCTCATCATGGGCGGACTCAAGATGGCGGACAAGCTCCCGGTGCTCGAGCGGCTCGCGCCTGAGGCCGACCAAGTGCTCATCGGCGGTGCGCTCGCGCATGCGTTTTTTGCGGCGCAAGGAAAGGAACTTGGGCGGTCGGCGTATGACGTCGAAGGGGTCGCGGATGCGCGCTTGCTTTTGAAAAAATACGAGGGAAAGATCGTTCTGCCCGTGGACGTGACGGTCGCGCACAGCCTTCGCGCGGACGCCTCCTGTCGCGCAATTTCAGTCGACAACATCCGCAAGTCGGACCGAGTGGTGGACCTGGGACCGGAAACGCTCCGGCAGTATCAGGAAATTATTCGCGGCGCAAAGATGGTGGTGTGGAACGGGCCGCTCGGCTACTGCGAGCGTCGGCCGTTCTGCGACGGATCGTTCGCGATCGCAAACGCAATCGCGGCGCGTACCAGAAGCGCGATTACGGTCGTCGGCGGCGGGGACACCATTCCCGTGGTCGAGGCCGCGGGCGTCGCGGACCGTTTCACGCTGCTGTCGACCGGTGGCGGGGCCATGCTCGAATTTTTTGCTGGCAAGAAGCTTCCGGGAATCAAGGCGCTCGAACCGTAACCTCCCAACGATACAAGTCGCACACCATGAGGCAGGCCCTCACTTGCTGCGGAACTCGCTTCGCTCAGATAGTTCTCGCAGCGTTCGGTCCTGCCTCATGGCTATATCCGCTCCAACAACTCCGATCATTAGACCTGTTGCCAAATAATCTTATGCCTGCAAAACGTCATATTCGGCTGCAAGCCATTTTCGGAAACCTCGAAATAGCTCTGCTATTTCTTCGGTTTCCTCAACTGGCTTTCGCTCGAATCTGACGTTTTTCGTCTATAAGCTTATTTGGCAACAGGTCTATTCCAGTCACTCCAATTTCTATGTCCAATGCCATCGAGTCCGTTCACGCGCATGAGATCCTTGATTCGCGCGGCAATCCAACCCTTGAGGTTTCGGTCCTTTTGAAAAGCGGCACAATCGGTTCCGCGTCCGTGCCAAGCGGCGCGTCCACTGGAAGCCATGAGGCGCTTGAGCTGCGCGACGGGGACCTGAAGCGATACAACGGCAAGGGCGTGCGCAAGGCAGTCAAGAACGTGATCGACGAGATTGGTCCGGCCATCGCGGGCATGGATGTGACGCGTCAGCGCGAGATCGATTCGCGCATGCTGATTTTGGACGGCACCGTGAACAAGTCACGGCTTGGCGCCAATGCCATCCTTGGTGTCTCGCTCGCCTGCGCGCATGCCGCGGCCCGCGCGAAGAAGCTTCCGCTCTATGCCTGGATCCGTCGGGCATATGGTCTGACATACGATGGCTGGCGCATGCCCACGCCGACCATGAACGTCTTAAACGGCGGCGCGCATGCCGGGTGGACGCTCGATTTCCAGGAGTTCATGATTGTGCCTCGCCAGAAGAAGTTTGCGGAGCGCGTCCGTTGCGGAGCCGAGGTTTTTCACGCGCTTGGTGGTCTTTTGAAGAAAAAGGGATTTTCCACGTTGGTCGGAGACGAGGGTGGATATGCGGTGAAGCTCAAGCGCAACGAGGATGCGTTCAAGCTCCTCTTGGAGGCGATCCGGCTGGCTGGCTATGAGGCCGGGAAGGACGTTTGCCTTGCCGCGGATCCCGCGACATCGGAGCTCTATGACGGAAAGACCAAGCGCTATCGGCTCAAGGTGGACGGGAAGACGCTTTCGAGTGACCAGATGATTACCATGTGGGAGGCGTGGATAAAGAAATACCCCATCGTTTCCCTTGAGGACGGGCTTGCGGAGGATGATTGGGACGGATGGAAGAAGTTGACTGAGCGCCTAGGCAAGAAGATCGCGCTTGTGGGAGACGACTTTTTCGTCACGAACGCGGAGCGCGTGCAAAGGGGAATCGACGAGCATTGCGCGAACGCGGTTCTTATCAAGGTCAACCAAATTGGAACGCTGTCCGAGACCATGGACGCCATCCTGCTCGCGCAGCAGCATGGATACGCGATCTCGGTCTCGCATCGCTCGGGCGAGACGACTGACACCACCATCGCGGACCTTGCCGTTGCCGTGAACGCAGAATACATCAAGACAGGCTCACTCTCGCGCTCCGAGCGATTGGCCAAATACAACCGGCTCATGGAAATCGAGGAAGAATTGTCCTGACAACAGGCCAACCATCTTGACACGCGGACAAATCGCGATAGGCTGTGCCTGCCGCGATTTTCGTTCCGTTCAACTGTATGACAAGGAGTGCCACTGAGATGAGTCAAGACACGAGTGATCATCACGGTGTGATCAGGAATGCCGTCGATCTGTTTCTGCTGAAGGCGACCAACCCCGCGCTCTACACGCGCACCGTCGGTCCGTGGGAGGATCTCGTGAAGACGCCGACCTGGCGGACCGCCAAGGTCCTGATGGGAACGGATTCTGATCTGGTCCTCTCCGTTCTCCAGCAACTGGACGCGAGCCACAAGGGTGCGTTCAACCGAAAGGTTCGGATGTGCCTGGGCATGGTCCTGAGGGAACGCGGCGATTACAGTGGAGCCATCAAAGCGTTCAATTCGGTCATTGCGCATGATTCACAGGCTTTCGAGGCCCTCTACAACCTTGCTCTCTGCCAGATCGCTCTCAATGAGATGGAGAAAGCGAAGTCGTCGCTCGATTCCGTCCTCGATCTTCGTCCGGACGATGAACGTGCCCTCGAGGCCATCAAGAAGCATTTCCCCGACGTGTACCAGTCCATTCGTCCGGTCACAGACGAGGACGGTACCCGCGCCCCCGCGCAACTCTAGGCGGTTCACCCCGCCTTTTTTCTTTTGGCCCGATCTCGTACAATGGCCAGCGTATGGCTGACCAACAACGACCCCGGCCTGCGGTGCTCATGATCCTTGACGGGTTCGGCGTGGCGCCGGATTCGGACGGCAACGCGGTGACGCGCGCGAATATGCCGCGGTGGCGCGAACTCGTGCGAAAGTATCCGTCGATGACGCTGCGCGCGTCCGGCGAGGAAGTGGGGCTTTCGTGGGGCGAGATGGGAAACTCCGAGGTTGGGCATCTCGCGATTGGGGCCGGGCGCGTGTACTACCAGTTGTTTCCGCGGATTAATCGCGACATCGTGTCCGGCGATTTTTTCAAGAATCCGGCTTTTCTCAAGGCCGCGGAACACGTCAGGAAAAATCAATCCGCCCTGCATCTCATCGGCCTGGTGAGCGGCGGGCGCGTGCATGCCATGGACGAGCACTGCCACGCGCTTCTCCGGTTCGCGAAGCAACAGGGGATCGATCGTGTCTTCGTCCATGCGATCCTCGACGGCCGCGACACCGTGTACAACGCCGGGATCGACTTCATAGCGACGCTTCAGGAAAAGATGCGCGAGATCGGCGTGGGAAAGATCGCATCCATGAGCGGCCGGTACTTTGCCATGGATCGCGACAACCGATGGGATCGGGAGGAAAAGGCTTACAACGCGATGGCGAAAGGGGAGGGGGAGAAGGCGACGGATCCGATCCAGGCGTTGAAGGACAGTTATCTGAAGGAAGTCTACGACGAGCAGTTTCCGCCGACCGTGGTCGAGGAAAACGGCGTGCCCGTTGCCACGATCCGCGACGGGGACGCGGCCATTTTCTTTAACTTCCGGCCAGATCGCGCGCGCGAGCTCACCAAGGCGTTCGTGCTTCCGGAGTTCGACAAGTTTCCGCGGGTCGAGATTCGCGACCTCCTGTTCGTGACCATGGCCGAGTATGAGGCCGGGTTGCCGGTAGAAGTCGCCTATCTGCCGGAGAAAATTGAGCATTGCCTTGCAAAGACGATTTCGGATGCCGGTCTCAAACAGCTGCATATCGCCGAGACCGAAAAGTACGCGCACGTGACGTTTTTCTTGAATGGAACGTATGAGCATCCGTTTCCAGGCGAGGACCGCGCGATCATCCCATCGCCGCCGGTCGCGTCCTACGACCAGGCGCCGGAAATGAGCGCGCTAGCGATTACAGACCGCGTGGTCCGCGACATTCGGGCCGGCACTTACGACCTCATCGTGATGAATTACGCGAATCCGGACATGGTGGCGCATACGGGTGACTTTAACGCCACGGTGAAGGCGCACGAGGAGGTGGACGCATGCCTTGGCCGGATCGTCGATGCCGTGCTTGCCGCTGGCGGAGTTCTGTTCATCACTGCCGATCATGGGAACTCCGAGGAATTGAAGAATCTTCGGACCGGGGATATCGACAAGGAGCACGCGACCAATCCCGTCCCGTTCGTGATCGTTGGAAAGCAATTCGAGGGCAGGCCCTCGCTGGCCGGGGAAGCGCCGGACAACGACCTGTCGCTCCTCTCGCCAGTCGGCATGCTCGCGGACGTGGCGCCGACGATTCTCTCCGTCCTTGGAATTTCTCAGCCGCCAGAAATGACCGGCACGCCGCTTCTATGATCGAGATTGAAAAAAAATTCAAGCTGAATCCAGGTGACGGAGTATCTTCGCTGCGAACGCCCGGCGCAGTATCAAGCACTCGTGGATGCTGGAGTTATCTGGCTCGTCGGTGATTAATCTTTACTCCGTATGTCCAACATTGACGTTCAGCTTTCCAAGTCGCTCGCCGACGCGGTCCATCGCAGCCGGCTTCTTCGCAAGGTCGCGGACATGTGCGCGCAGCAGCTCATTTGGTTCATGGCCGGCGGGTTCGGTCTGGTTGTCTATTATCTGTCGCAGGCCGTGGTGGACAGCCTTGTGCTTCGGCTGCTGCTTGGGATCGTCCTTTCCTGGGCAGTCACGATCACGCTTGAATACGCGATCGGACGTTCGCGGCCGTTCCAGGAGCAGTCGAAGCGTATTTCCATCGAGATGCTCTGGGTTCCTCCTTCGTTCCCGTCTGGGCACGCGACCATCGCGTTTGCCATCGCCGCCGCGACGCACGCGCTCAACGACGCGACGCTGTACGGCATCGCGCTTGCGTTCGCGATCCTCATCTCGATCGGGCGCGTGGGCGTGCGCGTCCACTACCTGTCCGACATCCTCGCCGGCGCGGCAGTCGGCACCATCGTGACCTCGCTCGTGATTCATTACCTCTAGCGCGTATGGAAAAGAAAGTCATCTGCGTCTCCGGAGGATTCGATCCGATTCACGTCGGTCATGTACGCCTGATCCGCGAGGCCGCGGCGCTCGGTGACGAGCTGGTCGTGATTCTCAATAACGACAACTGGCTTCGCTCGAAAAAAGGCTTCACGTTCATGCCCGAGGATCAGCGCCGCGAAATCGTCGAGGCTATCAAGGGCGTGTCGCGCGTGGTTCTGACCTCGCACGGTCCGGACGACGCGGACCGGAGCGTGTGCCGCGAGCTGCGCGAGATCTGTCCGAGCGTCTTCGCGAACGGTGGTGATCGCTTCGCGGACAACATCCCCGAGGCCGTCGTGTGTCGCGAGCTTGGGATCGAGACGGTCTTTAACATTGGCGCGGGAGGAAAGATGCAGTCGAGCTCCTGGCTCACGGCTGAAGACCGCGACACCCGCGATTGCTTCTGCGGTTCCGGCAACAAGTACGCACACTGTCACGGAAAATCATCAAGCTTGATTTAGCGGTGTCTCGCTCGTCATTTCGAGACGGGACTAAAGTCCCTGGGAAAAGTTTTTTCAAAGCCACTTTTCGGCCAGAGGCGGATCCGGCTTTGCCGGAAGTGGTGTCTCGCTCGTCATTTCGAGACGGGACTAAAGTCCCTGGGAAAATTTCGCGGCGAGGCGAGACGGAAGTCCTTGGCTTTTAATGGCATTTCTGGCCTCTATATGAAGAAATGGATTCTTATCATGGCTGCGATCCTGACGATTGTCGGCGTGACGTTTCTCGGTGGCTATG
>Ga0172379_10003427_pt1 | contig 25304 bp, 26 predicted proteins | sample GrowelOW334metaG_FD_119756 | JGI IMG/M metagenome (GOLD analysis project Ga0172379, IMG submission 119756) | Groundwater microbial communities from an aquifer near a municipal landfill in Southern Ontario, Canada - Groundwater well OW334 metaG | ecosystem: Environmental > Aquatic > Deep...
CCCGTCAGCTTGCTGCGGGGAACAAAAAGAATGAGGAGCCCTTAGTAAAACTCAAGTAATCTTGGAGGAAACATCCTCTGGTTGCGGCGGGGTTAATACCCCGACGCAAGAACTTAATTTATTCCCAAGAGTTATAAAGATTTTCGCGGACAGTGATCGAGCGGCGCTTGCCGTGATCCAGCCAATTGATACCGACGCGCACATCAAGAAACTCCAAATTAGGGTCTCCGTTCGGATAAAAAACGATTAAAATCGTCCTTTTATAAGCCGTGTCATTGCCAACCGAATATTGGAAACCGTCCGTGGCGGAATATTTCAACGGTTTATCGATAACCGTATCCGAAGCGTCCAAAAGCTCAAGCGAATCATATTGCGCGATGCACCCGGCAGCGCTGCAATCAACAGTCCCGGAAAGACCATCCGTCCAATCATAGGTTCCGGCGCCATAATGCATCTTCATGTAATTGCCATCGCGGATACTTTTAACAATCTCGATACCTTCCTTCCCCAGATAAGCGGCGGTCATGCGCATGGATATGCTGTTTGACGAAGCAATCGATTGATTTACCAGATTGTAACCGCTTAGAATGCCCACCATGACGATGAACAGCGCGGTCAGCACTTCCACAAGCGTAAAACCGGCTCGCGGCCGCATCTTGAAATCATCGGCTCCGCCAATAATATTTTTACCGTTTTGGTTATTTGACATATATCAGCCCCGCCCTGTTTATCGTAACCCGACGCGTATTCGGCATATTTTTAATTTTAAAAATCACTACCGCTTTGTCATATGACGCGCCGCCATTCCCAATCTTGGTTGTCGGATTCGGCGGAATGAAATTCACGCTCGCATAATCGACGCTCGCGGGGCCAAGCACCAACGAATCGAGAGAACACGCCGCGATCTCCAAATTATTGTCCAAGTTCACCGTTTGGACGCCCTCGCCGGAATCATAATGGCCGTTGTTGTTCGTATCGGTATAAATTATATATGAACCGCCTTTGGCAAAATAAACGCCGTATCCGTACTGCGAAACACCGCCCACCTGATGCGCCGCCAAAGCCCATTCCTGCGCCTTCCGCACTTCCTGGGCAAATTGATTAGCTTGCATATCAAGGATCACCTGCTGGTTCCCCGGCCGATAGCTGGAAACCGCAAAAGCCGTAATCACGGAGATTATCGCCATTACGGTCATCAATTCAAAAATCGTAAATCCTTGCTCCGAAGATTCTGTTTTAAAGAATTTTAAACCCTGGAAATTATGGTTCATTTGGAACAAAAAAATTTAGCAGTCGCGTCCGAATCAAAAATATATTTCAAAATCGGTATTTCCCGCGCCGAAGAATGCTTCCGGATTGCCCGGGGCGGCCAAAGGATGTTTCTTTGAAGCGCGTTGATGCTTTCAAATTGCCCGATGAATCCTCATTGTTTTTGTTCTCCGCAACAAGCTGGCGGGGTATAAAAAAATTAAATATTAAAATTTAATGCCAAATACCAATCGATTATCGGGTCCGAAAAAAATAGCGCCGCCGCCGTCCCGGCAACCAGGAACGGCCCGAAAGGAACCTGCGACGACATTTTCTTTTCCCGGCGAGCCACCAACGCTAATCCCAGTATAGCACCAAAAAAGAAAGCTAAAAACAGACCGAGCGCCACATCGGGGAACCCCAGAACCAAGCCCATCAAAAACGCGTATTTAACGTCTCCGAAACCCATCCAAGTTCCGCGCGAGAACATGAATATCGCCAAAAAAAACGAACCGGCAAGAAGCGAAGACAAAAGGGGATTGACGATGATTTCCGGATCAAATTCTTGGATACTGGCGGAATTTTGGGCAACCTGCACAAGACGCAAGAATACCGCGGCTGCCAATCCGGAAATAACCGCACCGTCGGGAATAAAATACCAGCGAAGGTCAGCCACAAAAATAACCGTAAGCGCGGATATCAGCGCCCAATAAGCGGCAATTTCCGCCAATTTTAAAAAAGAAAAATCAAAATAAAAAATTCCCGGGTAAAAATGCCAGGCCGCGGCAACAAAAACAAGCCCGGTAACCGCTTCGACCAACGGATATTGGGGTGATATCGGATTTTTGCAATAACGGCATCTTCCCCTCAAAACCAGGAAGCTGAATAACGGAACCAAGTCAGTCCAGGAAAGCTGATGGCGGCATTTCGGACAGTATGAACGCCCCTTCGCCGCGCTTTCGTTGGCATAGGCGCGCCAAATGACGCAATTCAAAAAACTGCCGCAGATCGCGCCAACGACGAAGATGGAAACAAAAACATACCAGAATGTGAAGCCAAATACCATATTGGAAATTTTACCATTTATGGCGCAAATAAACTACCCCGGGGCAGAACCCCGGGGTATTCCTTCCGCTCCACTTACGCTACGCGGTAGGAAAAGTTTGTTCAACCTCCGCTTCGCTCCGGGCAGGCATTCATCCCCGAGGCAAAGCCTCGGGGTATTCTGCCAGTTGAATAAACTACCCCGGGGCAGAACCCCGGGGTATTGCGCTCGATAGCAAAAAACCGGCAGAAATTTCCACCGGCTTTTTCTATGGTTTTTCACTACTGGGCGCCAACCATGCAATCATCAAGCGAACTCGGCTTTGCGCGCTTATAAAAAGTTCCCGAACTCGTCGCTGTCATGTAAGGACATTCCTCGCCCGAGGTCGCCGTGCAAGCAGTGGTTCCCGTACCCTTGTTGGTAACCAAATTTTCCAATCTCGTATAGTAGCAGAACTTTTGCTCATTCCCGGCGGCGGTATTGTCGATGGTGCAATAATTGTATCTCGGCGCCGCAGCTGAACATAGATTCGCCGCCGCGGTCGCATCCCCGCCTCCCGGATCAAGCGGAACGGTCAAGAACACCGATGTTCCATCGACAATCGATGTGGGCATTGTACCTGCAACCGGGTTAGGCATATACCTGTCCTGGGAACCGTAATACATTTCCTGCGCCGATATCAATTGCCGCATATCCGATTGTCTTTTCGCGTCGCGCGCCTTTGATCTTGCGCCGCCCATCGACACCAGGACCATACCCGCCAGAATACCGATGATCGCGATGACTACCAATAATTCAATAAGGGTAAAACCTTTGTTGGTTGTTTCCATTTTTATTAATTCTTATTTATTTATCAAATCAATTAAATATAAATCTTTTCGACCTTTTTATTATACCATAATCTTCAATTTATTATAATATATCGCTACCAATTAGTACAAATCCCGCAATCGGGAGGATCAGCCACATAATCGTCGCCGCTGTCAACGCAAATTTCCCGCTGCGTAGTCTGATTGACCACGAAATAACGGGTTTCCCCCGCCGCACAGTTGCCCGCCAATTCCATCTTCGCGATCGCGCAATAATACTTGCCCCCCGCCACGCCTGTGGAAAGGCAGGGCCCTTCATTGTCAATCCACACATAGCGGTAAGTGGCATTGCTCAAGGGATCGTTCATCCTGCTCAAGTACTGGAAACCCATATTATTCGTAATCGCCGGTATCGCATCGGTCGATCCGGAACTTTTCAAATAAGTGTCGCTGTCGTTCATCAACGATTCTTGTGCCGGGATGATCTGGCGAAAATCGGTCAGACGGCGCGAATCGCGCGCCTTTTGGCGCGAATCCCCCATCGCCACCAAAACCATGCTCGCCAATACTCCGATGATCGCAACCACCACCAATAACTCGATTAAAGTAAAACCTTTGTTTTTTTGCTTGATCATAATTTATGCCAGTTACCTTTGCGAGAAACCGCGCCGCAAGCCGCTAAACGCTGCCCATCGATTGGTAAAGAGGAATCATAACCGACGCCACAACACCTCCCACGACCACGCCAAGAGTAAGTATCAAAACCGGTTCGATCAGTATCAGCATGCTGTCGATTGCGCGCTCGGTTTCTTTCTCGTAAAACGCGACCATCACCAGAAGGCTTTTGTCCATAGAACCCGTTTGCTCGCCAACAAGGATCATCTGCGAAAACATCACCGGAAATAATTCAGGATAACCGAAAAGCACCGAAGATATGGTTTGCCCCTTGCGCACGCCATCGCACGTTTTCAATATCACTTCCCTGTAAACATTATTACCCACGATCGTTCCCGTGATCTCCAGCGCTTGGGTGATGGGGATACCGCCCGTGATCAGCGTTGAAAGATTGTCCGCAAAACGGCTCACGTAAAGCATTTTCAAAAGAGATTTCAGGACGGGCACCCGCAACACCAATTCGTCAAAGAATTGCTTGCCGCTTTTCGTCCTCGAATATCGCACAATAATAACCGCGATCCCGACCAATGCCAGCAAAAGCACTATCCCGCCGATACCGCGGATAAAATTGGTAAATCCGATGACAAACCGGGTGAGCAGCGGCAATTCCATATCCTGGCCGGTCAGCATGCCTACCAGGTTAGGCATCACAAAATAGCTCAGCAGAAAAAGCACGCCGACCATCACCACCACAATAACCATCGGATAGATCATCGCGCCTTTTACCTTGCCCTGAAGATAATAGTTTTTTTCCAAATAATCCGCCAGATAGTTGAATTGTTCTGAAAGGTTTCCGGAAACCTCGCCCGCGCGCACCATCGCAACAAAGAACGGAGAGAAGATATCGGGATATTTCGCCAACGCAGCAGACAAAGAAGAACCCGCTTCAACAACCTGCGAAATCTTTAATATCTTTTCCCGGAAATTCTGGTTGCTCAACTGCCCGCCGATAATCCTCAGTGATTCAACCAAAGAAACATTGGCGGCAAACATCACCGCCAGCTGACGCGAAAAAATCGCAACATCCTTCCCGGAAACACCTTCAAAAAAATGGAATTTTGACGCGATCTTTTCGTCTTCGTCGTGAAGGAAAGTTACGAAAAGTCCGTCCCGGCGTAAAAACTCGGCCGCGGCTTGCGCCGACCCGGCTTCGATGATGCCTGACTTTACCTCGCCGTTTTTAGTTCTTGCTTGATAATTAAATCTCATGAAATGTAAAATTAAAAAATCAAAATGGAAAATGACAATGTAAAATTAAAAAATGTCCAATTCGGATACTTTAACATTTTGAATTGTCATTTTGATCTTTGATATTTACATTTTTAATTTAGATGAGGGATTCCAGCTCATGCGGGTTTAAAGAATACGAAACCGCCTTTTCAAGCGTTATGTCGCCGCTTCTCACCAATTCGGCCAGCGATTTGTTGAGCGACACCATCCCGCTCTTGGATGAAGTTTCGATGACTAACGGAATTTCGTGGATCTTGTTCTCGCGGATAAGGTTGCCGACGGCAAAATTGTTGAAAAGTATCTCGCAAGCCGGCACCATGCCGCCTTTATTTGAAGGAATGAGGCGCTGGGAAACGATTCCCAGCAAAGATGATGAAAGCTGCGCCCTCACCTGCGACTGCTGTTCGGCCGGAAACGAATCAACAACGCGATGGATGCTTTGCGAAGCTGAATTCGTATGCAGAGTCGCAAAAACCAAATGGCCGGTTTCAGCGGCGGTCAGCGCCGTTCCAATCGTTTCAGCATCGCGCATTTCGCCGATCATAACAACATCGGGATCCTGCCGGAACATCGACCTTAGCGCCATCGAAAAGGAATACGTATCCGAATTTAATTCGCGCTGCTCGATTACCGAACAATCCGGTTTGAACAGATATTCGATCGGATCCTCGATGGTAATTATATGATCGCAACGCGAATGGTTTATTGCGTCAATAAGCGCCGCCAGCGTCGTTGATTTTCCGTGCGATGCCGGTCCGGTAATAAGCACGAAACCCTGTGTCGATTCTATAAATTGCTGCATTATCTCGGGCAGCCTCAATTCCTTGACCGTGCGGATCTTGGTAGGTATCAAGCGCAATGCGCACGATATGCATCCTTTCTGGAAAAAAATGTTCACCCGGAAACGGTTTTTATCCTGGAAGGAGTATGAAAAATCTATCTCCTTGAATTTCAAAAATTGGTTTTGCTGGTCGGAAGTCATCAACGCGAACGCCAGCCCCTGGCTGTCGCGCGCGGTAAGGGCCGGTTCCTTGGGAACGGCCCACAACTCGCCGTTAATGCGGACGATCGGAGGATAGCTCGCCGAAAGATGAAGGTCGGAAGCATCCTTTTGGATTGTAACTTCAAGGTATTTGTCTAACAGTTGCGAATAGTCAGGGTTGTTCATATTTGTTTGGTTGTTTTTTTGCCGGCGGTTTGCGGCGGGGAACAAAACAATAAGCAGTCAGAAAAATCCGTTTTCCGGCCGATGGCGGAGTTTGCACCCCAGCATCAAAGCGTCGTTTCCAAAACCTTGTTTATCTCTTTGGCCACTTCGCTGGGCGTGAAATGAGCCTTAATCATAAATCCATTGACGCCAAAATCGAGGCCTTTTTTGATCTCTTCTTTCTGCCCAAGGTTGGACAATATGATTATTTTCAAATCGTCGACATTGGGATTAGCCCGCTGCCGCCGCATTTCCCTGATCCGGGACAGTATCTCCCAACCGTCAACCTGGGGCAAAACGATATCAAGCACCATCAGGTCGTATTTTTTTTCACCAAGTTTTTGCAAACATTCCTCGCCCGTCAGCGCCAAATCAACGTCAAACCCGGTCTGCCTTAATTTCGTATTATAAATGTCCGACAAAAAAGGATCGTCTTCGACGACAAGTATCTTCCTGATTATCTCCAAATTCACATTCTCTTTAACCGGCATAAATTTTATTGGCCTGGCAAAATACCCCGAGGCTGCGCTTCAGGGATGGATACCAGCTCGAAGCGAAGCGGAGGATTAACAAACTTTTCCTGTCTGCACAGCAATGGCGGAGCGATAGGAATACCTCGGGATTCTGCCCCGGAACAGTTTATTGGCAATATTAAAAATCTTTTTCAAATGTATTTCGACGCTGCAGAACGGCTGGAGGGGACGCCTTGGAAAATTGCTTCCGCTCAAATAAGCAAGCTTGATTTCGCTAGCGCTCAAATAAGCAAGCTTGATTTCGTTTCACTCAAATAAGCAAGCTTGATTTCGCTAGCGCTCAATTAAGCAAGCTTCGGAATCTGCAACTCTGCGGCAAAACCTTAGGAAATCATAGATTTTAAAATATTGGAACCAACCCATTAAATTATTATAGCGCATACCGCGATAAAACAAAAAATATTACTTCTCTTTTTCGTTCACCACCGCCATAATATCCTCTTCGGTCGCCCTTAACACTTCTTCAACCGTAGTAATTCCCTTCAAGGCTTTCAAAATGCCGTCCTGGCGCATGGTTATCAATCCTTGCCGCCGGCCCTCCGCCTTTAACACCGACTCGGAAAGGTCGTTAAGCACGATCTCGCCCAATTCCGGGGTCATCTTCAAAGCTTCGAATATCCCGACACGCCCCATAAAGCCCTGCCGGTTGCATTTCGGGCACCCGACCGATTCCCAGATGTAAATTGGATCCGACAACGCCATATCGCCTCGGGATATTTCGGGTATTTGATTGAATTCAATGATTATTTTTTCTTTAAGAAATCCCTTTGCCTCAACTTTTTTTTTGCAATCCGGACACAACTGGCGCACCAGACGCTGAGCCAAAGCCAGCGTAAGGGTTGAAGGGATCAAATACGATTGAACTTTCAGATCGACAAGCCGGGGTACCACGCCCAGGGAATCGTTGGTATGCAACGTACTTAAAACCAAATGGCCCGTAAGCGCCGAATGGATGGTGAGAAGCGCGGTTTCTTCGTCGCGGATTTCTCCCACCATTATGATATCCGGATCCTGGCGCAAGATGCTGCGCAAACCCGAAGCAAAATCAAAACCTATTTCCGGACGCACTTGGGATTGATTCACCCCGTCGCAAAAATATTCCACAGGGTCTTCCAAGCTGATGATATTAACCTTGTCATTGTTGACCTCCTGCAAAACCGCGTAGAGCGTGGTACTTTTGCCCGAACCTGTCGGTCCGGTAACCAGGATCAATCCAAAGGGCTCATCAATCGCCTTTCTCATTATCTCCAAGTTCCTCCCGTCAAGCCCCAGATCTTCAAAAGTCTTAAAACCGACATCCGGATCCAAAATTCTCATTACCACCTTCTCTCCCAATGCCGTCGGCAATGTTGAGACGCGGAAATCAATATTCTTGGAATCCAATTTTATCGAAAAACGTCCGTCCTGCGGCACACGGTTCTCGTCGATCTTCATATTGGACATTATCTTGATGCGGGCCAAAACCGCCGTAGCGATATTCAGCGGAAGAAAAATCGATGAATAAAGCTCGCCCATTACGCGGAACCTCACCCGAAGCTTGGTGCGGCTGGGCTCGATATGGATGTCGGAAGCATTGCCGTCAATCGCGTTGCGCAAAATCACGTTCACAATCTTGGAAATCGGCGCCTCGTCCACCGTTGAAACTTCGTCCATCCGGTGCTTGTCGCGGTCAACGGCAGTATCGGTTTCCTCTTCCTGGAATTCCTCCAACGCCTTGCCAACCACTTTTTTCAAATCCCGGTATTTGCCAAGAATGACTTGGAAAGTTTTAGAGGTTATTAAAACAACCTGGAAAGCAAAACCGCTTTTCCGCGCCAAAAATTTCAAGGCCTCTTGAGCCTTTAAATCCTCGGGATATACCATCCCGACCACTACTTCGGATTTTTTTTCCGAAAGAGGTATCATCCGGTAAAATTTGGCGGTCTCCTCCGGGATCATTTTTAAAACTTCAAGGGAAATATCCTCGAGCGAAACCGAAACAAACGGAACCCCCAGCACTTCGCCCTTAAGCTTGAACAGCTCGTCTTCCCCCATCAAGCCTTTGGAAATCAAAAGATCCTCCTCGGTTTTATTCGGATTGTTTTTCAGTTCCGCCTCAAGCGCCGCCTCCTGGTCGGGAGCGATCACCTTTTGCTCAACAAGTTTTTTTATTAAAAAAGACATTTCGTTGATTAGATGCAATTCTGAAGATATATTGCCTGACGCAAACGGCGGATTTGGCGCACGCAATGCCGCTAACGCGGCAACGCTTTACGCGCTTTCGGCTTACCCGGCAAATTTATTCCGAGGCAGCCCCCCCCGAACTTGCCCTTGGAACCGAAAGAATGAAGAATTCCTTGAACGGAATATCAATTCCGTTCCCGCCGAAAAATTATTTTTGCCGGAAGGCAATCCGCAAACACGCTTGGAGGAAATATCCCTTAGCTGCTGGCCGCGGAATGCTGCCAACGGCCGGCAAAATACGTATGGGACATAATTTGATATTTCCCGCGCCTGAGTCAGCGGCAGATCCGGGTCCCGGAACATCCCATCCGGCGCGAGCGGCGAATCAACCGCCGGCCTGTTCTATAGGTCCAAATTCGGCTCAAGAGATTCGGCGCCATTCAAAACATCGGTCGCGGCAGTACTTGTGGAAATCGCATCGCCCGCCACAAAAGGGTTGCTGTTCCTGGCTGGAACCGTTGACGGCGGGATATCAGGGAACAATTCAAGCCCATTGATTCGTTCATCGGTCAGAATATCGTCGTTTAGATCTTCATTAACCGTCTGCGGCACCTCAATGGGCGGCAAGCTGTTCATCAGCGTATTCCACGCAAAATAACCTGCCACCGCCAATATCGCGATTACCAGAAAAACAATAATGATTGTTCTGTTGCTATTGCTTTTATCCTCAAAAGTAATTGCCATGAATTGATACTGCGGTATAATCCATTTATTTGCCCGATCCCTGTTTCAAACCGCCAAAGAACAGGCAAAATCAATAATTATCCAACAGCCTTTAAAAATATATTTCCCCGAATGTATTGCCCGCTATGGCGGAACCAAAGGGAAAACCCCTAAAGCATATCGAATTTTTGGATTACCCGGCGGATACTCGGAATCCGCAACAGGATTGCCGGCGGGCGCCAAAAAAACGGATAAAATTTTATTCGTAATAATTCGCCAACACGCTTATCTCATAATTAAGAATCTGGTTTGCGCCTTTGCCGTCGTCTTCGACAATATCCGCGGATGTTTTTTGCGCGTCCTTGGGGGTGGCCGCTTCTTGCGAGTCAACTTCTATCTGCCCCAGTTCGATCATCCGGCTTGACCCCTCGATACGGGACAAGAAATTTTTGAAATCGGCGTAACTGCCCATCAAGCTCGCGTTGACTTTGTATTTTTGCAAAGCATGTCTTACCGTCGCTTCCCCGGATTGTGCCGCCCCGCCGCTCTTCTTCACGGCCGCCTTCACCCCTGGCAAAGCTTCGGCCCCCGAATATTTCACGCTTTTCAACACCAAGCCGGATTGCATCGCTGTCGCCTGTATAAAATTCATTAACGCCGGAGAATCCGCGTTCTCCGGAAAAGCGGAACTGATTTTAGCCAGGCTGTCTTTATAATCGCCAAGCTGAACGGAAATCCTTTCCAGGTTATCATAATAATCCTGGCGATTTTTTATCTCGGTGATTTTTTTCGCGATTTTCTGCTCGATATCGCGCAGTTCGACATATTTGGGCCAAGTCAAAAAGAATCCGAACCCGGCCGCCAAAATCGTAATCGCAAACGCTTCCAAATAATTTCTTGACATAATGATTTATTGTTTTTGTTCCCCGCATCTTGTTGCGATGAACAAAAATAATGAGGATACCTTTAGGATGAAACCCGAAAGCGCCGATGCGCCTCAAGGGAACGCCCCTTGTTTGCTGCCGGGCGTATGCCCGGCAACAAGATATTCTTAATTTTGCCGTGAAGCGGCGAAATTTTTATAATATAATTTGCGGCCCTGGAAAAACCATACTTAACCGAAAAACTCGACAGGCGCTATTCCTTGCCTTGGTTCATGGCAACCATGGATTGCCCGACTGTTATTCCAAGATTGAAATCAACGCCTCCCTTCTCGCCGACCGATGCCCCGCTCAAAACAACCTTGTCAAAAACGCCGGTTGCGGATTGAAACGCCAAAACCTGCCGTCCAAGAGCCTCGAAATTATCAGCATGCCCGGTAAGGGAAACCCCCGCATTTTCAAGATTTAGGCCGCATTTCGTAAAATAAACATCGGGGAATACCAGCTCTTCGAATTTCTCAAAAAAATTGGCGGCAAGCTTCCTTGCTTCGATAACCGTCGAAAAATCCCGCAGTTGCTGGCGCACCGTCAATATGCGGGATTCCAGGTTCTTTTCTTCGGCGGTTTTCATTCTTGCCGCATCAGCCATCTTAACGGCCAAATCGGCATTGCTTTGATCGACTGAATATTTCACGTAGAAAAAAGACCCGATCACCGCCGCAAGCATCAATAGGGAAAAATAGAACGAAATATTTTCTAACGATGAGCCTTGTTTTTGAAGAGGCATAATTGTGACAGAACCGCCAGCCCGATGTTCACGGATTCCGTATTTCCATCCGGTTAACTCCGATGAAAATATCAAACTGGCCGGCCCGGCAGATTAAATTTATAAGCAAACGCCAAATATGTTTATTCAGCTCCGACCAAACTCACTTTAGATAATCAAAGCCTCTTTCGGCCATGCCCAGCGCCACCGAATAATCCAAGCCGGTCTCTTTTGTATCGGCAGCTATCTCCGGACTGCAATCAATGCCCGCAAACGGATCGGCAACCTGCGTTTCCTTTTTAAAATAATCGGCGAATTGGCTCTTGATCTGGGGTATCGCCATCGCTCCCCCCGAAAGGATGATCTTGGCCACCTCCATATTTGTCAGGCGCCGATAATCGGCAAGCATCATCTCCACCTCCTTGAATACCGGCATCAAGGATTCTTTCATAATATCATTTATTTTTTCCCTGACCTCCGAATCAACCATCGAAATCAATTCCAACCCATAGTTGTCCCGGATGCTGCGCGCCATTTCGCGGCTCACCGGCAAACGATTGGCAATCTCATCGGACAAATATTTTCCGCCCCGGTCAAAACTGTGGGAATACCTCAAAACGCGTTTCTCTATCAAACTGCAAACCGTGCTTTGCGTTCCCATATCGATCAAGCAAATGGGACGCATCTCGTCTTTCGGAACAAGAGCCCTCATAAGACCGAACATTTCCGCTTCCATCAATATTATCTCCAATTTAGCTTTTTGCGCGATCTCCCGGTATTGGGCGATTATCTCATTGGGAACCGCAGTTACGGTAACCTCCATCCTCTGCGACGCTTCCGATCCGCTCCCGACCAATTGCCAGTCGATCGTCACGCTCTCTATCGGCAAAGGGATATGCTGGCGGGCCTCGAACATCACGGCTTTGGGAAGCTCTTTCTGCGTCATTGGCGGCAAATAGAACGAAGTGAAAAAGGTTGAAAAATCCGGGATCGAAAACGCGCACTGGCGCGTTTTTATTTTCGCCGCGGCCAATACCGCCTGTATCATTTCCGCGACCTCGTCTGTCGAGAAAGCCGCCACCGCCCTTCCCGACGGTTTGGGCATGCCGCTTTCTATCTGGCCGATATCTATCTGGCCAAAATTCGACAGCCTGAGGTTCTGCCCCGCCTTCTCAACCTCGGCGATCCTTATCGATGAAGTGCCGATATCGATTCCAATAAATTTTTTAGTAAACAATTTTGGCAACACGGTTAATTTTAATATCAAATGTCAAATTTCAAATGCCAAATCAAAATATATTTTAATCGGTATTCCGCCCGACGCGGTCTGAAACCACGCCGAAGATTGCTTTCGGATTATCTAAGGCGGCTAAATGTCAAATTTAAAAATTAAATCCAGCCCTAATTTAAAATTTGATATTTTAAAATTAATTTGTCATCGGAAATTGGAAATTTGATATTTTATTTTATAATTATATTATAGACGCAAATAAAACAAACAACAATATGTGGAAAACCGCCGCGGCAACCGCCAAAGAATTACTTTTCCCGAAACGCTGTTTTTTCTGCAAGGAATACGACGGCCTGCTTTGCGGCGACTGCCAGGCGCTTCTTGAAATAAATCCGGCGCACCGTCCGGACAATTCAAAAAAACATCTGGCCGATATTTATGCCGCCTGCTCCTATGAAAATACCCGGGTGAAAAAGTTGCTTCACAGTTTTAAATACAAGCCGTTCAACAAAGAACTCGCCGCCCCCTTGGCAAGCTTGGTCGCCGGACATTTCAGTCTTTCCGAAAAAAATCCCGATTTCAATGATACCGTCCTCGTTTGCGTACCATTGGCGCCAAAACGGCTCCGCTGGCGCGGGTTCAACCAAGCCCAAGCTATCGCCAAAGAGTTGGCGGACATCTGGCATATTCCCATCGAACCGGATTGCCTGGCAAGAACCCGGGAAACCAAAATCCAGGCGGATCTCGCGCAAACCGAACGCCGGGAAAACATAAAAGGAGCGTTCATCTGCCGAAACAATACCCGGATAAAAAACAAATCCGTACTTCTTGTCGATGACGTGGTTACCACCGGCGCAACCATGGAAGAATGCGCCCGCGTCCTATCGAAAAACGGCGCTGCCAAAATTATCGGCATTGCCGTTGCCCGCACGGAAAAATCCTAGAATTAAGAATATGGAATATGGAATTTGGAATAATGCATCAATTCCAGATTCTAGATTCTAAATTCCAGATTCTTTTTCACATCCCAGCAATTTCGCTTTTAACGCCGCGCCGCGGTTATAACCGCCGGTTTTACCGTCGGAGCGGACGACGCGGTGGCAAGGAATCGCTGCATCGTAATTCGTATGCAAAATATTGCCCACCGCCCGGCATGCTTTCGGATTACCCGCAAGCGTAGCTACCTGTTTATAGGTCAATGTCCTACCCCGAGGTATTTTCTTAACGATTGAAAAAACTTTTTCCTTGAAATTCATATTCTAAAGTTAAAATTATCGAACCAAGAATAATTAAAACCGATCCAATGTAAATCTTGCGATAGTAAAAATTACATTGGATCATGATTGCTACCCGTGCGACATTACCTTGCCGCCGATAATTTTAACACCATATTTTTCGGCAATCGAATAAATCTCTTTTTCCAAATTTTTGAGATACTCGCCGGTACGCGCTTTTTCAAAATAAGGAATCAACTCGGACGTCTTGGATAGATAGCTAAAAAGTCGTTCTCTGATTTTGGGCGATAAATTAATATGTTCGACATAGGCATTGACAACACCAGCAATTTTTATTTCATTAAAAATTGCTTCAAGTTTATCGATTCGCGCGGTAAAATACGGTAAAAGCGGGCCAATAAACACGTAAGTCGCAATTCCGGCATTATGCAATTCCCTCAAAGCCATTATTCGCAATGAAGCGGCCGGCGCATTACTTTCTAAAAATCGCGACACTTCGTCATCAAGCGAAGTCACTGTCAAACCTATGCTGACGTTTTTAAAACCACTTAAAATAGCGATGTCGCGGCAAACCAACGGCGACTTGGTTAAAATTGAAATTTCACCCTCATAACCGAAATCCGCCAAAACCTGCAGACATTGGCGCGTGATTTGATATTTTCCCTCAACTCCTTGGCAAGGATCGGTCACCGACGAAAAAAATATCGAGCCAAAATTTTTATTTTTAAATTTTTTGCTTAATTTTTCCAACTCTCCCCTTAGAACTTCCGGAGCGTTAATTTTAACATCGACAAAATCACCCCAAACCTCACCGGGATGCTTCCAGCGGCCAATAAATGCCGCGTAACAATATTTGCATCCAAAAGCACAGCCGACGTAAGGATTAACTACCCAATCCGCGTCCGGTAGTCCGGATTTTGTTAAGACCGATTTTATTTTAACCTCCGCTATTTTCATGCCAATTTTCAACCGATCCAATGTAAATCTTGCGATAGCAAAAATTACATTGGATTTAATTTTGCTCAAATTTTAAAAAAATCGCGGAGCGGTTTGTCATTTTCAATATCGCTCGCAGTAATGATTTTCATCTCCTTATCGGTCAATCCGAAAAAATCGCGCAACAGTTTTATCTCATTTTCAAAACCATACGGACAAACCCAAACGCTTTTTTGCAATTGATATAATTCCAACTCCTTTAGCTTGCCCCGCAACGCCTCCCTTTTTAATTTTTGCTTGTCTTCTATATCAAAAATCAAAATACGCCACCTACCATCCCACTTTTTTGGCTTCTCAATTTTAAGATCATCGATCTTATATCTTCCCGCCCGCTTTTTGCCATCATTCGTCAGCGAAAAATACATTTGTCGCCCCCGATATTCAATATCGATCAAACCATTTTTCCGCATATAAGCGAACGCGCTGTAAAAATTTTGCGAATTGTTTCTTTTATATTTATTTTTTCGGCTGTATTCCCGCATCGCGCCGCGCAAAAGCGAAGAACCAAACCTTGGGTTACTCGCCGCCACCACAACCAATCCTGCGGTAAGCAAATATCTCAAAATGGTTTTTACTGTATTTCTCTTGATTCCAACCATATACCGCCATTATAACAATACGATGTAATTTTTGCGATAGCAAAAATTACATCGATAATGAAATATTTCAAAATTGAGGAAAACGAAGGCGGAAGATTCGTCCCGGCAAAATTTAAATTACGATCTTGGTTGTTGAAATTTCCGACACTGCCGGGATTTTCTTGGAATATTGCAGTAAGTATTTTTTACCCAGCTCTTCAATGGTCTTTCCATCAAGGACAGCTCCAAAATCGCGAGCAAGCACCACCGGGCCGGGAAAATTTTGCGGCTCGAATATCATATCGCCGGGTTTAACCAAATCCTTCAAAGCGGCGCAATCTTTTTGGTCGCGCGCAACCGCCAGCAAAAGCTTGCCCTCCCAAAGGGAACGACTATGGCGCAAAACTTGCGCGTCCGATCCGTCAAAATCAGGCGCCGCCAGCATAAGTTTTTTTAATTTCTCGCCGAATTCGGTTTCGGTCAGAAGACAACCGCCTGCCGGCTGGGGAATATTTTTTATATTGAAAATTTTAGCCAATTCCATTTGGACTTTCCGCGACCGTCCTGAAATATCATAAAGTTTGTCCCGGTCGGCAAGGCCTTGGGTTTCGGCAAGCGTGGCCGGCAGAAGCTTTGCCGACAACGGCCGCAATAATTTTCCGGCCAGACCCGATTCGCGCTCGACAATATCCAGCGAAAGCTTGTTTTGCGACATCGGCCGCTCGCCCAGCACTTCGCCGGTGGCGACAAAATCAAAACCTTCCTCATCCATTATTCTTTTCGCGGTCTTAAGCATCAACAGATGGCAATCGATACAGGGGTTCACCGCGCCGCCATGGCCGTAACGGGGGTGTTTCACGACATCCAGTTGCTCCTTGGAAATATCAACGGATCGCAGGGGCATATCAAGCTCCCCGGCCGCCCTTGCCGCGGCCTCGCAGGAAAAAAAATAACTCTCGAAACACACCAGAGCCGGTTCAATACCCATTTCGAGCATGATTTTTGCCGCCAGCATCGAATCCAGCCCGCCCGACATCAAAACCAAAGCCCGGACTCTTTTTTCATTTTTTTTCATAGTAACAAAATGATTGCTTGTTTTGCATTACTTAATGCAAAAATGAAAGATTAAAATGAAAAATGACAAACTAAAATGTCAAAATGGCGCAATACGGACATTTTGCAATTTTACATTGTCATTTTCATTCTTGATATTTAAATTTTTAATTTTTCCAAAAAAGCATTGGCCTTTTCCAAAACCTGCTTGGCGTTGCCAAAGGACAGCGCCGCGTAAGCCTCTTGGTACGGCAGCCAGGCAAAATCATTGTGTTCGTCCGATAAGATAATTTCTTTGGCCAGTGTTCCCGCCAAGCGAAAATTAACGGATTTGAATATTTTTTTACCCTCGTGAATGAAAAAATACTCCATTGTTTGGGAAAATCCGCCAACAAATTCCAAGTCGCGCAAGCCGGTTTCTTCCTCCGCTTCGCGCACGATCGTTTCCAATTCGCTTTCGCCCGCCTCGATATGGCCTTTGACAAAATCCCAATAATCAACCCCGGAACGATGGCAACCCGCCGGATAACGCAAAAGCAGATAATAAATATTACCGCCCTCCTTTCTAAAAACCACCGCTCCCGCAGAAATTTCTTTTGGCATATTCGGCTATTATTCTTATATACCACCCTTCAATTCATGTAAATAGGCTATATTTTCTTCCGCAAATAATGCGCGGCGATATGCCGCGCATTAAAATCACTCAATTGTTTTATCCGCAGGTGCCACAAAAACAAAAAACTGGCCCAAAAAGAACGACGAACGTCAATCATGGCTTATTGCTGTACGCAATAAAGCGCTCTTCTTTGTGCCAAACAGTCAGCCGTATGATCCACATTATAGGTCTGCTTGACCCAATACACGCCGGCCCAATTGACATTTTTTTCTGACGCGATCCCATAATAATGAGACGCGCCAACTCCGCATGTTGTGTAATCCGAGCACATCCATTCCCAAATGGCGCACATTCCATAGGTGTTTGCCAAAGCGTTATAGCTGCCGCCGCCGGTTGGAACAAAATTTGTCCAAACTTCCGCAGTTGCCGCCTCGCTTCCGAATTCAGTGTATCTGATCGGATTGGATATATAATTTTCGCCGGAAACTGCGAAAAAATCACTGGGCTGATCGGCGATATCTATAACTTGGCAATCGGCGCTTCCCGAAGAGACTCTTTTTAAATTAACGAAATTTTTCCCCGCGGGCAATTTGGCAAACCCGCCGCTTGCGCGGCTTGCTGGCATTTTGTATCCGCATCAAGATGTCGGGGTATACACCCCGCCATCAATGTATTTTTGATTTTTTCAAAATTTTTTTTAAATCTTCCAAACGGCGCGTATTGGCAATGTCCGCCTTTTCCGCCCAGCCGCGGCGGGCCTGGGCGATACCCAGTTCGGAAAAACGCAAATCGCCCGCATAATGCGCGTCGGTATTGATAATCATCTTAATTCCATAATCCAAGGCGCGGCGGATATGGCCGTCATTCAAATCCAGCCGCCGGGAATTGGAATTTATTTCCAAAATCGTGCCGGTTTTTTTGGAGGTTTCAAAAATTTTTTCCGCATCGAGATCATAAGCTTCGCGCGCCTTGGAACCCCTCATTCCGCTCAACAGCCGACCGGTAAGATGCGAAATTATATCCACATTCGGATTTTCCATCGCGCGGATTATCCGCCGCGTCATTTTTCCGCGATCAAAATGGAAATTCGAATGAATACCGGCAATAACAAAATCAAGCTCCTTTAATGTCTCGTTATCAATATCAATTGATCCGTCATCCAAAATATTGGCTTCGCATCCTTTAAGAATCGTAAAATCAATGCCCCGCGACCGGAATCCGGCGTTTAATCCGTCAATTTTTAAATTGCGGTCTCTTATCGCGGCCTCATCCAATCCGTGCGCCACTTTCAAAAATTTGGTATGGTCGGCAATGCCGATATATCCATAGCCCATTCCAATCCCTTCCCGGGCGATATCTTCAATTGGATCATGTCCGTCGGAATAATTGGAATGGCAGTGCAAATCGCCCTTCAAATCGCCATAGCCGATCAAATCCGGCAATTTCCCCTCTGCGGCAGCTTGAATTTCTCCGGTATTTTCCCGCAATTCCGGCGCAATCCATTGCAAACCCAATTTTTCATAAACTTCAATTTCGTCTTTTCCGGCAATTATTTTATCGCCATAAAATAATCCGTATTCGGAAAGTTTATAACCTTTTTCCTGCGCCCGGCGGCGCAACGCGATATTATGTTCTTTTGATCCGGTGAAATATTGCAGCGCCGCACCGTATGATTCCGGCGGCAATATCCGCAAATCCATATTAAAACCGTTTTTCATTCTCACCGATGACTTTGTCGCTCCCTTGCCCCATATTTTTTCCACTTCCGGTAAACCGGTGAAAAAATCCATCACCGCCGCAATATTTTTTTTGCCGGTGGTTTGCGCCAGAAAATCAACATCGCCGATCGTTTCCTTTTTCCGGCGCAAGGATCCGGCGATATCAATCCTTTCAAGAACCTCAAGGCTTTCCAATCGGATTTTGACCGCTTCGGCTTGCGGCTGGATCTGGCCCAGCAAAAACCGTCCGCGCGACATTTTGCGGAATTCAACGCCTTCGACGATGTTCTGTTCCGATTTCTGTCCGAATCCCGGCAATGCGGAAATCTTGCGCGCCCGGGCCGCCGCTTCCAAATCGGCCAAATTTCTGATTCCTAATTTTTCATAAAGCAATTTCGCCCTTTTGGGACCGATCCCCTGCACGCCGGAAAGCTCCTCCCAGTTTACCGGCAAACGGTTTTTCAATTCCTCATAATAACCGATGCGGCCGTTTAAAATATATTCTTCAATTTTTTGCCCGATGCTTTGCCCGATGCCCGGAATCTCCTCGACCGCCTTCAAGCCGCGGTTTTTATAGATCAGCGAAACATCCTCCTTTAAGTCTTCCAGCGACAACGCGGCCTTCCGGTAAGCGGCAGGTTTGAAATCAACCCGGTCGGCGGATAAAAAATCCGAAATCCGGTAAAATATTTTCGCAAGCTCGCTATTGATCATGGAATCATAAAACCATATGGCCGCAGCACGATCTTATGTGTTCCTTTCGCCGCCTCTTTGCATCAGCTCCTTAAGGCTGAAATACAAACCATGGCCCGCGCCCTTTTCAATTTCGCGGCGGATGAACAACAATGTCGCCGCGCCGGCAAAACCGAGCAGTCCGACACACGCGAAAAGGATATCGAACCCGAAATTGGTAGCCACCCAACCGCCAATGACCGCCGTCAGAGCGCCTCCAATACCCACGGATACGGCGCTGATGCCCCACTGGGTCGATTCCTTGCCTTTATCGATATGCCGGGTATATAACGCCGTCCACCCGGAAAGGTTCATTGCCATGCCAATCGCGTGCAGCGCCTGCAGAACATAGATATGCCACGGCAAGGATGAAAAGATAAAACCCAGCGAACTCAATGATGCAACGCAAAGCCCGAACATCGCGAACGAAAGATCCGACCGCTCATGCGGCTGGTCGTCCAAAAACAATCCCATCGGGATCCTCAGCAACGTCGAAAGAGCGGCGTAGATCGCGGTCGATACGCCGACCACGAATTCATTGCCGCCTCGGATCTGCTGGACGACGTATATCGCAAAGATCGGCGCGATCAGCCCCCAACCGCTCCAAAAAATGAAATCCGACAAGAGCAAATAACTTATGATTTTATTAACCTTTAGCCTGATCATGGAAACATAAAGTGCAAAGCGGAAAACCTAAAGCAAAAATTCGCATTTTTCATTTTACTTCAAGTTTTACGCTTCTAGTGCTCAATTAAGCTAATTTTGAAACCGCAGAGCGTTCAAATCCGGCCAGATTCAATGAACGACGATGAAATTGTATCCCATGCGATACATTGATGAGAAGTGAAGCCGAAGATGGCCGGATTTCAACACTCCCTCCGGACAGGATTTCTTTGGCCCATCTTCGTCGTTGCTTCGGGGATATAGCGTACTCATTGAGTACACCACACCCCTCGCGCCTAGAATCTGGGCCAAAGAAATCCTGCTGCGGTTTCAAAATTAGCTTAATTGAACACTGGCTTTGAACTTCTTATTATAGCCTAACGTCTGCCCGCCTGACCGTCAAGAAAAACCTCGCGAAAACGGTTGATTTGGGAGCATCCCGCCAAAAGCGGGCTTCCAAGACCTGCTGTCCGGTTGACAAAAAAAAGCGTGGGAATAAAATAATAATAACAGATTTTTACGGCAGGCAATTGCCACCGGACAATTGGCTGATCCGCAATATGCGAAGTATCTCCCGGCAGAAATTGGAACCTCCAAAGATTTTTGAACACTTGCCGCAACGGTTATTTATGCCAACGGATGCAACCACTGGCAAGATGCCGTCCAAGGCAAGAAATGGCTATGATAGAAGAAAAAAACTTTTATTTGACGCGCCAAGGATTAAATAAAATCAAGAAGGAATACGAAGAGCTGAAAGAGATGAAGCTATCGAAGACCAAAGGTGAAGCGCCAGTCATCCTCCACTCCGAGGATGTCAATCCCGAATACCTTGCCTTACAGGAGGATTTGGGATTGCTCGATATAAAATTAGCCGACCTTGAGGTCATATTGAAAAACGCCCGGCTTATTAAAACGCCTGCAAAAAACGAACGGGAATCGGTAGGAATCGGGGCGACGGTAATGGTCGATATCAACGGCAAAGACAACGAATTCACGATCGTGGGAACCCTTGAAGCGAATCCCGATGAAGGCAAAATATCCAACGAATCCCCGGTCGGACGCATACTTTTGGGAAAAAAAGCTGGCGACCGTATCGCATTGGCGGCGACCGGAAAAACGGTTTACAAAATAAAAAAGATCACCTACAACGTTTCATAAGATCACCGGGGGACACAAAGATGTAAGGCCATAGCAATCCGAATTATTGAAAACCGCGCCATAAGTATGGCGCGGTTTTTATGATATTGTATTTTTATGTCTTTATGATCCTATGATTTTATGATCGTATGTTATTACGGCAGCTCGACTTCTTCTTCATTGCTTCTCCTCTTGATGACCACAATGATTATTACGACAATAACAACAAACAACAAGCCGATGAAAAGCAGCACGACCCATCCCGTATTCGGATTGGACACGACAACATTGGCGCAATCGGGATCCGCTTTCTCGCCGCTCGGCGGACAATCCGGGTCGCAAATGCAATTGGAGTCTTGTTCGCAAACCCCGTCTTTGTCCGCAGTTGTGGGAGAAACGCATTCGGTCGTGGTCGTGGCCGTTTCCGGCTCTGTAACCGGCCCTTCGTCATCCGGGTTCGGATTCTGGTATTCAAAATTTATAATTTCGGACGCCGCATCTTTATTCCCTTCCTTATCGCTGCACCGCACATAATAGGAGTAGGAACCGTATTCCGCCAGGGTTACCGTGGCCTGCTGGAGCAAACCGTCATTAGTGCTGAACGAGTCCTGCATGTCGTCAAAATCAACATCCTCCAGCGAATAACGGCAGTCGGCCGCCTTGTCCGTTTGCACGATTAATGCCACGTTTTCCTGATAGATCGTTCCGGACGGCTGGAGATTGGATATCACCGGCCCATCCTTGACCGGAGCCACATAATTGAATTCAATATTGCTCGAGGCCGTATTTTTATTGCCTGCCTTATCCTTGCAACGGACATAATAAGTGTAAGACCCCTCCGCGGGCAGGACGATCTCCTTGCTGTGGCTGGTTTTGCCGGAATCGTCATCAAAAACATCCGCCAAAGTATCATAATCGTCATCGGACGCGCCGTATTTGCAGGTCGCCGCCTCATCGGTATCGCAGGAAATCGTTGCTGTCGCATTATTGATTTCGCCATAAGGGGCAAGATTCGAAATATTCGGCTCGGTCGTATCGGACGGCTGCACGGGCGGGGTATAGACAACCGGGTCGCCGTAACGGAAGGATATCCTGCCGGCCAACGCGTTGACATTCCCCGCGTCATCGCGGCACCTGACGTAATAATTATAATACCCGTTCGCCGTCAGCGGCGCCGTCTTTGTGTGGTATAGGCGGTCGGTAGTGGAAAACAGCAAAGTCATCGAATCGAAACTTTTGTCATACCAGCTGTAACGGCAATCAGCCGCCTCATTGGTATTCACCGACAATGACGCATATTGGTCATAAATCGTCCCGGAAGGCAACAACCCGGAAAGCAAAGGGGCAACCGTATCCCTGGGTGTCTTATCCGGATCGGGAGGTGTCGTAACCTCGCCGATGTTGAATTCCATTTCTACGCTGGATTTGGTCTCGTTGCCTTCATAGTCCTTGCAACGCGCGTAATATGTGTAGGAACCTTCGCTCAAAGTCCCCAGTTCCACGAAATGATACAACCCGTCGGGAGACGTCATTTTTTCCCCCATATCGCTATAACTGACATCCTCCGTGCCATATTTGCAACGGGCCAGATCTTCGGTATCCAAAGAAAGCTTCACGTCGCTGCTGGTAACCTTGCCTTGGGGGTTGGGGTTATGCATCACCGGTCCGCCAGCCGCAAAAACCCCGTTGAAAACGATTATGGCAGCAACAACTATCGCGAAACCAAAAAATGCGGCGGCTTTTTTCGTTATTATCAATTTGGATAGTGACATATATATGCTCTTTTGTTTTAAAATTTTAATCAAGAAGCAAATCCCCGGACTTGCCCTTGGAACCATTTTGAAAATATAGATTCGATTTAATGAAAATTCCGATTATTTTAGCACGCTCAAGGCTTCCATTATCTGTCGGCTGGCCGCCGGGCTAAAACCGTCCGCGCCCGCCAAACTCCTCATCACGCTGTTTTCGGAAGACCGATAATTCCCTTCGCAAGTGCAACCTGCATAGCACCCGGCGCCCTCAAGCCCTTTCCATTCATCGCATTTAGGGCTGTTTGAACAATTGGGCGAACCCGCCGCGCCGGAATAAGTGCAGCCATAGCTATATTCATCGTCAAGCCCGAAAATCATGTGCCCTATCTCATGAACCGCCGCGAAAGGAGAGCCTGCGGATATGAAACCTATCGTTGAATCTTTAAGGGAAATCCCCCCCTGCGCGTCTGGCCGTTTCTTCAAAACCAATATCACGTATTTGCCGCATGGCCGCACCGCGTCCCGGAAAATATCAGTATCCTTTAACATATTATCCGCCAATTCCGCGCTACAATCAAGACCGGCGATTTCCACAGATGAAAAATAAAATTTATCTTTATTCTGGGCCAACGGGGCCACTTTGGAAAACTGCTCTATTTGGCTCGCCGCAGCCTTCCTGAAAGCTTCGAGATCGCTGCCATAACCGCAAGGAATAAACATGATTTTTATCTTGCCTTCCGCGCTTCCGTTCGACCCCAATGCTTTGCAATAACCGCCGCCCATAAAAGCGTCTGAATTAAATTCCGATTTCAAAACGAAAGTGGCAACATTATTTTTTTTGGAAAAATTGCCCGACGCGTCCTTCGCGAAAATATCAACCGTGTAGTCGCCGGACTTAAGGCCCGCGGCGCCCCGCCAATTGTATTCCCAGATGTCTTTCTCCGTTTCCCTCAATTGCAGCACCGCCGCGATACGTCCGCGTTTATCGTATATTCGCGCCTCCGCCGCCATAATTTTGACATTGCCTTTGATATCGAACTTGAAATTAACATCCAACCCCGAAACATTGGCCGACCCGGCGCCAACCGACGGTGGCATAGTGTTGGCCGCAACCTTGGGATCATAGCCTTTGTCAACCGTGAACGTTATCTCTTGCGAAGAAAGGCTCACATTCCCTCCTTCATCCTTGCATCGAACATAAAAAATATAATCGCCTTCCGCTAGCTTTACGAATTGGAATTTATGGTTTTTACCGTCAGTCGTGGCAAGCTCGCTCCACATAAAATCATACTCCAGGTCATAAGGCGCGGCCTTGCATTCCGCCGCCCGTACGGTTTTGATGTTTATTTCCGGCTCCAAAATATTCGTAACTGTCGGTTCGTAACCGATTACGAGAGGATCCGTTATTTCCTGGCGGTTATCATCCGCCGCGAACGCCATTGGTACGGCAAATATTTTTTCCCAATCGTACTTTTTTTGCATCCCGGCCGACGCAACCTCTATGGCCCGGTAAAGCACCGCGCCCGGTTCATCTTCCCACTTCGTGGGGCTTAAATTTTCCGGATCTTTATCGTCCCATTTCGTGGGGCTTAAATTTCCGGCCGCATCATCAAACCATTCAGTTTTGCTTAAATTCCGCGGCAACCCTCCGAAGAAAGCATCAACACTCGGGTTTGTTTCACCATTCACCTGTTTATTCGGCGCGGCAACAACAGTTTGTTCTTGCGAAGTTTTGGCAGCAGTTTGATCGAACGTTTGGCCTATCGCCGCATCGTCCGGCAAACTCACCGGGGTCGGCGTCAGCGTACCGGCATCTTTATTTTGCGAGCTGTTTGATTGAAAAATATACCCTCCCTCGCCATCGGGCGCGACTTTGCCCACCACCGTGCCTCCCGGATTAACTTGAACCTGGGAAGGGCTGGCGCCGCCGGCCTGCTTTCCGTTGTTGGTAAATTGGTTTGCAGCCGCAGAGTCCAAAATCCCGGAAGCTTGCGTTATTTCCCGCACCGGAACGCTGATAATGCCGCCGTTCGCGTTGATGGCCGCCGCCTGCGCGGATGCATTGGGAGTGGACAGGGAATTCTCGACGCTGTAGCGGGTCGTACCCACCAGAACCGGGCTGCCATCATATCCCTTAACAAGCAACGGCACATCGAAACTGCTGCCCGGGCCGACTTTGCCCACGTACATCTCGACATACATCTCTTTGCCGGTCGCGTCCTTGGCTACCGGGGCATTCATCTTCTCCCCCCATCCGGTGGTCAGGCTGGATGCCCGGTTCGCCGCGCTCTTGGAAGGATCCGCTGCGGTACCC